>Ga0315915_1002192_pt1 | contig 24455 bp, 10 predicted proteins | sample MpolbnodulesMG_FD_207738 | JGI IMG/M metagenome (GOLD analysis project Ga0315915, IMG submission 207738) | Medicago polymorpha root nodule microbial communities from Los Angeles, California, United States - branched nodules | ecosystem: Host-associated > Plants > Roots > Nodule | place: USA...
GCAATTGCGTTGAATGTGTTGTTTAATTTAATGATATGTAATGAGTTGTAATGTGTTGTTTAAATATGGACACTTAATTATGGACACTATGTAACATTTTGATGGATTTCAAACCTTTGTGTAATTTGAACCAAATGTCGGTTTGATTTAATTATGGACAATTGTAAAAGATATTGTATTTTTCTTGTTTATCATTGAGTTTAAATGTTGTATGAGTTATATTGCATTTGAAAATGTTCTGGTTTAATTACAGGTAAAAACTGGCCGAAAAATGGCTTGTAAATGTTTACAATTATGCAGAACCCACTGTCTGCATAATTGTTTTTTTTGGCAGTTAACTGCAGCCGGTTTAGGAAATCCTTAGCAGTTAACTGCCGATGGGCAATTTCGTTTTTTACATGTGTTTCTCAGCCTTCTCAAATGTGTGAACAACAATTTTATTTATTAAATAATCAGCCAAATGTTACATTCACAACGCAATATATTTGAAAATAATGCAAAATATGTGTAACAAATTAAGGAAAATAAATAATCAAAATACTTAAACCAATTTGAATCTTCTTCAATAATATGTGCTAACCTTCTGATTTATACAAATCAGGGACATACAAACACATTACTACTTGTTATATTCAAGCATTTGATACACGAATAATGAATTCGTCATAAAGAAAATTGAAGCATAATTTTTTCTAACTCATGGAAACGCAATGAATTATGTAAATATACACACCGAACAAATTAAATAAAATTTTCTAGTGCATTTTGCTGTTGAATTTAACATAATACTAGTATCCGTCAACATTTTTTTTATGAGTAAACCCTCATTTGGGTCTCTGAAAGTGTACCTCGCTACCAGGCACATCCCTGAATCAATTAAACGAACCAAAAACTTCTTTAATGTTAGTTATGTTAGTCAAATAAGTCCAAAACGTTAAGAGTGTTGACGGTGCTGCTGTGTCCGTTACACTTGCCACTTCAGACGCTTACGTGTGACTTCCAGATTGGCAAGGGACCAAAATAAATACAAGTATTAATTATTTTAAAAAAATTAAAAAAAATACTAAAAACCAGTAGATTCATTCTTTCAACTCTGTACCCAGAAACTTCATTGCTTCTTGTTTATGGGTTGCTGTACCAAATTTGCATTGAGAAGAACATCTTCAACAATGGTACCAACTCTGTAGAAATTTTTTGAGAAGAACAACTAATCCAGAAAGAAGAGAAAAAGAAAGCAAAGAGAAATAACCGAACTCAGAAACAAAATTGGGACAAAAACAATCTCAAGAAATCTACAAATGTATGCATGCAAATTCTTCTTCTCCTCTTTCCATTCCAACACCATCTCCTGCACATTGTTATGAGCACCAAAAACCATTGATCTGATATACAATTTTTAATCAAAGAGATTAATGTAACCCATAAAAATAGCACTAGCTCTGTTACCCTCTCAGCAACCATTAATTTCCAAAATAAATATTTTGTTTCTCTTCTCTAATGAACAAAACTTGTGTGGAGTCAACTTGTGATTGAGGTTGATGTTGCACATTGATCGATAGGGTCTATTTTATTTACTATTTATCCCTTTTCTTCATTTTGATGGAAGTGTGGTGAAAATAAGATAGAAAAGTGGAGAGAGATGAACAAATATGATGTTAGGCTTAGCGAGTGAGTGGAAGGTGAGCAAGAGAGATGAGTGTAGCCATTTGAAAATGAAAATAATGGTTTAATTCATATGATTTGTTAGAATGGTGTTGAGAGAGGATTTTAATTTGAGAAGGTTTTTGTTTTAATAGGTCTGGATGATTGCATTTTTCCCTAATTTGGATTAATGCATATTTTCCAAGTTTTGAAAAGGAAAGGAATGTAAAAGTATTGATTAATTTGGTATTTTGTGGTTGTTTTGGTGAGTATGATGCTTGATAGAGGTTTGAGAGAGGGATCACCAAGAAGATGAAGATTGAATTTTGTTTAACTTTACCCAAAAATGATGGACTTATTTTGTTCATTTCGGTCCCTAGACTATGTGGTCATCTCACTAAGCATCTGATGTGGCAAAAAATTGGGATACATCACCACAGTTAACACCAAGTTAACGTTTTGGACTTATTTGACTAACGGAACCAACATTGAAGGAGTTTTTGGTTCGTTTCATTGATTTAGGTATGTGCCTGATAGTGAGGTACACTTTAAGGGACTCAAATGATGGTTTACTCTTTTTTTTATACAATGCAATTGAAAAAAGGAAAATTTTATGGTGAAGTCATGAGAATGACTTTTCTGGTGAAGTTAACTCTACGGCTGATAATTGAGTACTTGTGTATTTAATCCATGTCACGTCATATTATATGGTGTATTGCACATTTGCACATAAGGTGTTTCATTATATCTTTATTTTTTTTTAAGTATTATATCTTTACTTATTGCAATTGTGTCCATGATTAAATAAAAATTAAATATTTTTATTATTATTTTATTTTTAACCGTAAAACTTATGCAACAAAACATAATAGTTATGGACGTACTTTCAAATCAAATCATAAAATTAAGGCTTAATTACATATTTGGCCCCTAAATTTTCCAAAGTTGTGATTTTGGCCCCCTAAAAAAACAACTCTTTTCAAGTCCTCTAAGTTTATTTTCTATTGCAATTTTAGCCCCTCATGACAATTTTTGCCCCCTAAGTTTTCTTTCCAGGCCCCATAATTTCGAGTCAAAAAGTAAACTTAGGGGGCTAAAATTGTCATGAGGGGTTAAAATTGCAACAGAAAGTAAACTTAGGGGGCTTGGAAAGAGTTGTTTTTTTTAGGGGGACAAAATCACAACTTTGAAAAACTTAAGAGGCCAAAAGTGTAATTTACTCGTTGACATTAAAGTATGCAAAAATCTGTAATAGATAGATTTTAAGAGAGGTTTAGTGGTTTAGTTGATAGAAATTGAGTCATATAGCCAAATGATGAAATTCTTGAATTGATATTGATATATGAAACAAGGCAAGATTCTTGCTCACAGTCACCGCTGAGAACACAATTCAACAATTTTACCATAACACGTATTATTTTTCAATAATTGTAGCAAATAGTAGTTAGTTGTTGTACTGATCGGTTGTTATTTGACCCTTTTGCTAGACGTGTAGCTTACATTAATCACAAAATATGTATTGATAGGACAGTGATTTCTATTATGATTTTATATTTGAAATATGATATGCACATTCTATTTAGTGTTAATTGTTTCTCTCATTTTGTTTCTTTTGATTGCACTTATGTATTAAAATATTGGGACAGGCATATATTCTATCATGTGCTGTCCGAAGAACCATAAATCAGTTAGAAGATTAGCTTCATTCACAACAACCCAGAAAGGTAATTCAGACATCTTGTTGGTTTATTTGTTTATGACTTCATTTTTTAAGTTACTCAGCTCTTGAAATTGACTCAAAATTTGATAGATGAAGGATATTATTGTTAAAAATATAAAAGACTTGTTTTAAATATATGTTGTACTTTCAGAAGATTGTTGTTGAAAATATATTTATAGATAGTAAATATATTTTTGTACGAAGGAAAATTTGATGCAAATATATTTTTAAAAGGGAATATTTGATGCAAATTTATTTTGTGTTGAAGGAGAAAAAAAAAGTGAATCATCAGCGTGATATCCGTTTCAAATTTATGATTTATATTTCTCTATAAATACAGATTTTGTATCAGATGAAATACAAGTAGAGAGCTGGAAAACAAGGATTTAAAAGTCAACATCAAAACGGGTTTGTAGAGAATTCTTTTGGCAACTAATACTAGAGTTGAGATTGATTCACATTGGATAGAATTAGGTTTGAAACTGATTCTTGTAACTCTTTGAGATCGGAACAGAGAGTTGCTCTCTCCCCAGAGTATGTCAGTATTGGACCGAATTGGGTAAACAAATTTTCGTGTGTTCTCTCTTTCTTCTTTGTTCTTCTATTTTTGCATGTGTTTATAATTGCCATCCACATTGATATTGGTTGCTTGGTTAATTTGCTCCCACATCAAGTATTTTTTATTGGTGTGATTTTTAAGGAATTCACAACAAAAGCTATATCTTTTCTATAGTCTAAATATTTCATGCTTTAACTTGTTTTGCCGGATCCTTATCAAACAACTGAATTGTTCAAGAATTAACATCCAAATATGCAACTTCCAGTTGTATTTCAGTAGAATCTGATTCGAGTTTGGTTTATCACATGAATAAATGACCGAAACTCAGCAACTCAAGGGTTGTATTATGTTCTTCGTGTAAAAGTTTTTTGTTCTTGTATGGATAAACTTACATTTGTATATCTTGTCCTCTGTGGTTAAAGAAAATTAAATTATTATCCTGATGGATTAATAATTTGATAAGATTCAATTGATAGGTTATTTGCCTTTAAAATTTTCGAAATAGACTATTCAAATTTGGGGATTAGGTTATTTAACTTGATTATCACTTATACGTTGTTATAATTTTCAAAATTTTAGGGTTTTCATGGAACACCAATTTTGAAAAAAGCCACAACCAAGAGGTCCAGGTCACATAATCATGCAACAAAGAAAAGGAAGATGAAGACACCAAATACAAAGACAACGACATATGTCTGTGTTAAGGAGCAGTTTATTGAAACTCATACAAAGGACTTCAAATCTAAAGTAGTGGTCATTTCATCCAGGTGATACAATATACAAAGTTATAAGCTATATAATAAATTGAATGAATATGATTCTAAAGGATTTATCTAAATGTACTCAAATATGATTCTGATAAGCTGTAAGCTCAATGACTATTTTATGGTTTTAATTTAGTAACTGTCCAAGTAGTCGTGATGAGAGAGAATATGATAAGGAAAACAAACTATGATTCTACAGCTTCAACGCCAAAAGTTGTAAGAAAAGTAGTTTGTAAAGTTGCTGAAACTGAAAGGAAAGGCTCCAAGTCTAATTTTACAGTTGATATTGGAACCAACTCAGCCCCTCCGCATGTGAAGACTAAAACTGAAGACAAGTGAAAAATGGATGATTTGGAACTGACTCGGGTTAGAAAAAAACTTTTTTGCAAACCTAAAGAGGAGGATGATAATGATTTTTACCAAAACTGTCATCCAAGTCAGATGATTGGATATGAAGGTGTTGTTGCTGCTTTTGAAATTCCTATAGTAAGTAATAATTCAACAATAAAATAGTTACTTCAATTCAGAGTCTGACGATTGAAATTGTTGCAATTGTTGCCTAATTTATGACATGGTTCTTGTTTGACAGTGGATGCAAATTACATTAAGACCACCACCATCAATGAACATAAATGATGTTTGTGCCTACATAGCTCCGTATGTTTTTAGGCCTGATGTTGATGACTTGAATGAGTAAAACATATCCTAATGCATTTGGTTATCATTTTTTTAGTTTTGTTTATATCAATTTAGCTGATTGTTCTGTCAATTCTCATTATAGGGAAGAAGTAATGATTCGCTCAACTACGGGTGTGTTTGGATCAAGGAAAACCCTAAAGTCACTTATGTCAAGGAATTTTGTGGATCATGATGTAATTTGAATATGATACTAACTACTTAAAACATCACATTGTATTCTGATTGCATAGGTCTATAATTTTGACATTACATGATGCAGGTTATTAATTTGGTTGTTTCGCGACAAAACTGGCTGATGGAATCGTTATCCAAAACTAAAGGAGTGTAGTATCTCCCCACACCTTTTGCGGTATTCGCAACTACTGATCTTACTAGAACTTTCTATTTATTTGTACTATGATTTAAATCAATTATGTTTGTATCTTTTATGCAACAATACGCACTCGGCTGGCGACACACTCCGCAAGTGCGAAAAATCTTTCAAAAGGATTTTTTGCCAAAGCAAGGTCAATATGTTACAAAGGTTGTTTTATGTTCATTTTGTTTGAATGATTATTGCCACATCAAAATTAAAGCATCAACTGAATTATTTTTTTGCATTCTTACAGATTTTCATTGCTACTAATTAACGATCAATGGGTGCACAGGTATCTCATGTTCGTTGATATTATAGAAAGAAAGTTGTTGTTGTTAGACTATTTGCATTGTCTTGAAAGAAATGACCTAAGATGTCAGGAAGTTTTGAAGCTGATGTGTATCTTACATTAGACGTTGGGAAATGACCTAAGAATGTAGGATACTCACCACCTTTAAAACCTCCCGACGTCTTAGGTTATTACTTCCAGGACAAGGAAAATAGTCTAACAACAACAACTTTCTTTCTATAATATCGACGAACATGAGATACCTGTGCACCCATTGATCGTTATACCACTGCACCCCTTGATTGTTAACAGGAATGAAAATCTATAAAAATGCAAAAACATAATTCAGTTGATGCTTTAATTTTGATGTGGCAATAATCATTCAAACAGAATAAACATAAAACAACCTTTGTAACAGATTGACCTTGCTTTGGCATGAAATCCTTTTGAAAGATTTTCTGCACTTCTTGCGGAGTGTGTCGCCAGCCGAGTGCATATTGCTGCATAAAAAATACAAATATAATTGATTTAAATCATAGTACAAATAAATAGAAAGTTCTAGTAAGATCAATAGTTGTGAATACTGCAAACGGTGTATGGAGATACCACACTCCTTTGGTTTTGAATAATGATTCCATCAGGTAGTTTTGTCGTGAAACAACCAAATTAATAACCTGCATTATGTAACGTCAAAATTATAGACCTATACAATCAGAATACAATGTGATGTTTTAAGTAGTTAGTATCATATTCAAATCATCTCCTGATCCACAAAACTCCTTGGCATGAGTGTTTTTAGGGTTTTCCTTGATCCAAACACACTCGTAGTTGAGCGAATCATTACTTCTTCCCTATATTGAGAATTGACAGAACAATCAGCTAAATTGATATAAACAAAACTAAAAAAATGATATCCAAATGCATTAGGATATGTTTTACTCATTCAAGTCATCAACATCAGGCATAAAAACATACGCAGCTATGTAGGCACAAACATCATTTATATTCATTGATGGTGGTGGTCTTAATGTAATTTGCATCCACCGTCAAACAAGAATCATGTCATAAATTAGGCAACAATTTCAATTGTCAAACTCTGAATTGGAGTAATTATTTTATGGTTGAATAATTTCAATTGTCAAACTCTGAATTGAAGTAATTATTTTATGGTTGAATGATTACTTAGGAATTTCAAAAGCAGCAACAACACCTTCATATCCAATCATCTGACTTGGATGATAGTTTAGGTAAATTCATTATCATCTTCCTCTTCAAGTTTGCAAAAAAGATTTTTTCTAACCCGTGTCAGTTCCAAATGATCCATTTTTCGCTTGCCTTCAATTTTAGTCTTCACATGTGGAGGGGCTGAGTTGGAGCCTTTCCTTTCAGTTTCTGCAACTTTACGAACTACTTTTCTTACAACTTTTGGCATTGAAGTTGTAGAATCATAGTTTTTTCCTTATCATCTTCGCTCTCATCACGACTACTTACAGAATTAAAACCATAAAATAGTCATTGAACTTGCAGCTTATCAGAATCATATTTGAGTACATTTAGATAAATCCTTTAGAATCTATCTCATTCAATTTATTATATAGCAGATGTGACTTATTAGAATCTATCTCATTCAATCATAGCTTATAAATGTTTATATTGTATTACCTGGATGAAATGACAACTACTTCAGATTTGAAGTCCTTTGTATGAGTTTGAGTAAACTGCTCCTTAACACGGACATATGTAGTTGTCTTTGTATTTGGTGTCTTCATCTTCCTTTTCTTTGTTGTATGATTTTGTGACTTGGACCTCTTGGTTGTTGTGAATCAGACGGTGGTTGTTGGTAATCAGATGGAGGTTGATTTTTGGGATCGGATGGAGGATCTTGAGGTTTCTTTGGTGAATCAGTCATGTTGAGAGGTTTCTTTTCTTTCTCACAAAACTGAGTATGCAAAATGTGAAATGTTATTGTAATTGATTGTGATACCCATCGTTATTATATAGAGCTTAAATGCATTTTTGGCCCTCTATGTTTGCCACCGTAGCAATTTTGGTCCCCTAACAAAAACAATGCAATTTTGACCCCCTAACTTTCCCAACTATGATGAGAAGCCACCACGTGTCCCAAAAAAGGGGTCATAATTGCAACTTTCTTGCAAAGATAAAGGGCCAGAAGAGCATCTTTCCCTAAGCATGGCAAAAATAAGGGGGTCAAAATTGCATTTTTTTTGTTAGGGGACCAAAATTGCTACGACGGCAAACATAGGGGGCCAAAGGTGCATTTAAGCCTATTATATATAGTGGCACTTCAGTGTATGCTTGTTTTAATTGGAAACTTGCTTCACAAGTAACTCTAACCGTAACCGATTTCTAATTGTTTTCTAGTTAACTAGTTAGTTTTGGTTTCCACTATACTAACTCACACTTCATCAAGTGTGTTAATAATTTTGGCAGTTAGAGTAATTAATGAGCAACTTAACTAAATGATGTGTTTTGTGGGCTATTCTCATGTTAGGTGAATGGTAATCTCATCATTGATTTAGCTAAATTGGAGTACCCTGAATTAATTGCCTCTTACTTTGTGCTGATAAACATAAAGAAAATTGTTGTTGACACATATGATAGGGCTGAAAAACGCATGCAAAAGACAAAAATGCTCCTGCGGCAATTAACTACCGAAGTAGGGAACTGACTGCAGTTAACTACCAAAGTTCCTTCTGCAGTTAACTGCCGACGAAAAAAGGAAAAGAAAAAAAAAACCTCGGCACTTAAGTACCGAAGAACTCATATCAAATTTTAAAAAAAAATATTATACTATGCTATGCGATGTACATCTTCTTTGCATTGCTTTGTTTGTAAAGGATTTAGAATATTGGCTTCTTCCCTTTCTATGCTATGCCATGTACATCTTCCCCCATATCGGTCCATTTCTTCTTCCCTCATTCCTCCCTCACTTGTATGATAGATAAGTCAACATTTATGCAAAATACTATACCATTTGGAAATTCATGGTAGCATTGCTAAAAAATAGTGGTTATACCCACTAACTGTTACAATATTAGAAAACAATGCAGCAATTTATGGATGAAACCACCACCTAAGTTATATTATTGAGAACACTTGAGTAGTGCAAATTAAATTACTATTTATATCTTATATATTTTTGAAGTAGTGGTGGGACACGATCACAACTCAATCTTTTGCATATTTTTCTTCACAAATGTTGATAGTTCTGTAATATAAGTGCTACATTATCATATCATATAATATTTTTTTTAAAAAATTTGATATGAGTTCTTCGCCACTTAAGTGCCGAGGTTTTCTTTTCATTTTTTTTTCCCTTTTTTCGTCGGCAGTTAACTGTCGAAGGAACTTCGGTAGTTAACTGCAGCTGGTTCCTTACTTCGGTAGTTAACTGCCGCATGGGCATTTTCGTCTTTTACATGTGATTTTCAGCCCTATCATTTGTGTCAACAACAATTTTCAAACATAAAAATGGGTGGGGAAAAATATTAATTCATTATGCTATACTTTTGTATATGAAATTAGGATTATCTAGACTCACTTTGGTTTCAAGAATAGGATAATTGGTAAATGCCCTTGTGATGTTAACTTGTTCAAAGTTTTCATTTTCATACATTGGATAATGTTATGGAATATAAACTTGTGCTAAATTGTTAGAACTTTAAATTTTAATGACAGCTATTCTTAAACTATTCTTTTAAGTTTGATTTGTAAGCTTCCTTCACAAATAACCGTAACTGAAGTCTAACAGTTTTCTAATTAGTTACTTTGTTAAAACTATAGTGCCTTTTATGTTTGATTTGTAAGCTTCACAAATGACTGTAACCGAAGTCTAACCGTTTTCTAAAAAGTTAGTTACTTGTGCTAAATTCTTGGAACTTCTTGATTGAAATTTGAACGAGAGCTTTTCTTAAATATCTGCTAAGTGTGTCAGGATAACAACAATTTTAATGACTATTATACTCCATCTCAATTTGATGGATCATCATTTAGGACTGTTTGAAATGTCATGCTATAAATCCTCTTGCATCCTCACTAACGTTGCAGGATCACTATACGTCTTTGTGCATGCTTACTAATATAATCGTATAAGTAACTATCTTCATTAACTTTGTAGTCTATAGCTAGTAAGTGTCCCATGGTACTCGAGTAACCAAGCTGATATTCAATAATCACGTGCTAAATTTCAGACGATTAGAAGTCGTTAACTGAATGGTAGTCAAGTACTATAAGTTGGTTCTCCTAGTAACACAACAAGTTACTCAAAGAAGTAAAAACAGTTCTATGAATAGGCCATTTAATAGATATATTTTGGCACGAAATTAAGGAGACAAAAGCATTGCCACTGCCAAAATAATGGAGATGTTAGTGCTGAAATAGAGTTTCTAATAGCAGAACCAGGAGCAGAAAAGTGCTCTTCTAATTCTCTTCCTACTCAGGCTAGTAATAATGGAACAAGTGATATAGTAATAATGGTAAAATTTATGTAAACCAAGCTTTTTCTTTGGTGGTTGAATGATGATAGTAATAAAATAAGAAAACTTGAGTTTTCACCAAAACACTATGACAGTTAAACTAATTTTCTCATTTCTTCAATTTCTGCAGCATCTATAACATACCAGTTAAAAGGTGATATGTTTGCAGCATGTTTTGGATTCAAGTAATGTTTTAGGTGGGTGAAGAAAAGGTGATCAAACATGTGAGTTTTCAATGCCTTCCATTAAACGTTACTTGATCATCTTTTCTTTTCTTCGATCACTTTTTGTTCACCCACCTAAAACATTACTTGAATCCTTTGCAAGGAGAATCCTTACAAGATACAGGCGGTTGAAGGTGCTTGCTTTGAATCATGTTGGATTGCTTGAAGTTCCTAAAGATTTGGGAAGTTTGAGCCACTTGAAGGATTTTAGGTTTCGAGACACACATCCAGAAATTAGACGTTATACACTTCCGAAATCCATTTGCATGTTCAAGAACCTAGAGACCTTGGATTTAACATATACAATGTTCTATGCTATGCCGAAGGAGATTTGCAAGCTTAGAAAGTTGCGCCATTTTCTAGGCTTTTGAGTATGTCTATGATTAAATTGAAGGATGGTCTTGGAGGCATGACATTCCTACAAACTCTGCGTGAAGTTTATCTAAATGAAGGTGAGAATGAAAATGATAATAGAGTAGTAGAGCTAATCCAAGAGCTAGGAAAGCTAAAACAACCAAGGGAATTGGTCCTGCTCGGTGTTAGGGGTAAACATATGAGTGCTATATCTTCCTCAATCAATGAGATGCAACAAATGGAGAAACTATATATTCGCACAATCGGAGTTGGCACAGTCATTGATATGCATTTGAATTCACCCCTACCTATGCTTCAAAATCTCAGACTTGATGGGAAGTTAGAGAAGTTGCCTGAGTGGATTCCAAAACTTCAAAATCTTGTTAAGCTGACAATGGAACTTAAGTATTCCAAGCTAACAGATGATTTATTCAAATCACTCAAAAGTATGCCAAACCTGCTGTCCCTCTATGTCTCCAACTGTGATTATGAAGACGAATTTGAGAGGTTACATTTTCAAGATGGATGGTTTAAAAATTTGAGGGGACTATATCTTCAAAATTTCGATACCTTGAGTTGCATCCTTATTGACGAAGGTGCGTTGTGTTCTTTTATAAAGCTCAAATCATTCGTCATCCCTGAACTCAATACGTTACCAACTGGCATTCAACACTTACAGAAGCTTGAAGTTCTCCGTCTTGAGAATATGAGTGTGGAATTCATGCATAGCATTGCTCCTGTCGAAGGAAAAGAGCATTGGATCTTCAAGCAAGTACCCTTTGTAGAAACTTATGGATGATCAAGGAGCTAGAAATCATGCCCTATCCAACATCGAGAAAGAAAAATAAAGTGTGTTTATGCTTTCGTACAACTTGAAACAAAAAAATATATGATTCCATACTTGTTGATTATTGTCTTTACTCTTGAGTAATTTGTTCAATGTCCTTTTCTTATATTGTGTACAATTGATCTCAAATGCGCCGCTGCGCTGATATGATCTCAATTGTGGTCATGTTGCAGTCTCAGACACACAATTCCTTGATTTTGCAACCTAAATTGTGGTTGTGTAGCCCTTTTTTGAAAACCTTGCATGCGAGATTCATCTAAGTTTTTCATTCATTATATATGGAAGCAGAAGAAAATGATAGAATGTTTGTTTCTAGCACAATTTTTATGAACAATGTAATGTAGAAAACAAATAGTCCTTCCTAAGCACTTGTTATTAGTGAATTATCTATTCACATGATTCTCACTGATAAGCATTGATCTTTGTGAATATATTCTATAAAGTGGGCTTAAGTTTGTCATTGCAAAGTTGATAAATAGGACGATTGCTCTTTAGGTATCTGGTGATTGTTCACATACACGCACCGAACGGCAGTTCAATACTTTTGATATCAATTAAGTCACTTTTTAAATTTCTTCACATTTCCTAGGTGCCTAAGGAGCAATTGTAAATAGAATCGTTTTGAATTTAATTCGATATGTAAAAATTTGTTGCTTATTGAAATGGTATTTTGACAACTTCTTTGGGATGTATTTATCAGATTTCTTTTGCTTCTTTATATCTTTAAGTTTGTATGTAAATTGGACGTAACGTGAAAGCAACATTTAAGTATTTAACTCAATTACATTCCACTTTAAGAAAAGGCACGAAATACATATGCTCCATTGATTTATACAAAGACACGGCTATGATGTGGACTTAATAGTTTTTTATTTTTTTTAAAACATTACAGTTTTAATAGAAAAATGACAGTGCACTACAATGTGTGAAATGTGAATGTGCAATTTTTTATGGTGAAAGGTAAGGATCAAACAAATCTCACAACTATGTTAAAAACAGGTCATAAACCACAATTTAGGATCCAAAATCAAGGAATTTCACAACGCTGCGACTGCAACATGACCACAAGTGAGATCATATCAGCGGCATTTGACCGCAATTGTCTGCAATATAAAAGATTGCAACATGATTATGATTTAAAACTTAGTTATATGGATTGCCCAATTATAAACACGATAAAACTCATAATCTCGCAAACCAGTTTTTGGTGATACATGTACATAACTAATTAAAGACTACACACATAAACCATGTTTTGACTAAAGCAATCTCCAAACTTCACTGTGCCAAATTGAAGTTTTGGAAACTGAGTAATACAGCCCTGAGTTTTTAACAAGGACAGACAGTTGTTCATCAATCATGTGAACTGTCGTCGGATGTAGGTGTCTTCATGCACAAATACCGGATCTTGACTAGTTTGAGTTGGAATCTGTGGTTGTCCCATAGCTATGGTCCCTTGATTAGGATATGAGAAATCACCAAAAGGAGTTCTAGCATTCTTTCCCTCCATTAAAGTAATGTAATAGACAATTCCAAATACAACACTTGCAAGAGATAAAATTGCACCACCAGCAAACACTCCAGGTTTGACAACATAACAGTAGTAGGTGCCAAAGTATACACTCTCTTCACCGCGTTGATCGTTCAGTGCAGCACCGGTTAGCAACAGAAGAAATGCGATTACATACGTGAACCTGTTTGAATAGAGATTATAATCACATTATCACATAAGTAGAAGATATAACAGGAGTATAATTTACAATCCTAGTCTGACTTTGATGCTAGTTATACACAACACCACGACCAAGTTTTGAAACCCAACACACAATCACTTAATTACGTTGTTTATCCAAACAGGGTCCAAGACCAAGGTCACACTTACACCAACAGAAAAGCCCTTGTGAACATACAAGTGTTTTTGGAGAAGTTAAATGAGTGAGGTTCTGAAAAATTTGAGATGCAAATACTAATATTTTTTGGAAAATTTATAGTCGTTGCCGTCAGTGTTTCATCAGAAGTATTCAAACTGGCTCTAAATGCAATTCCACACACACACATCACAGATTCAAAAAACCAATGATAGGATAAAAAGGTCGACACGAATGATGAAGTAAAAGAAGTGCTATAATAAAGAATACTTCCATGCATATTCATGTAAACCTCGTCAGTATAGATTTTTAATAAAATGACTAAGATTGTAACATGAACATTGTTATGTTTCTAGTTGCTGCAACCAAAAGCAAATGTAGATATAATAATCGAAGAATAAAAGCTATTATGCTTCACTAGATAATCTGATTGACTCTACCAGCTTAGTCAAATAGGATGACTATAACAAACAAAAAGTACAGAGTGAAAATTACCAGGATAAAACAAAGCAGGCCAGTGCCACTGTCCAATTGGAATCAGGGATCCGTGAACTTTTTCTGCAACAAATGCACCCAGTTGAAACATTTATGACAATTTGAGATATCATAAGAGACAGTGCCGCAGTTAAACCAAGAGGTAGAGCTGGACTCCGAGGATATATGCACTGATTTGGATTGATAAACTGAATTTGATAACCCTGAAGAAGTTACATAGTAATAGCAATAGTTATTATATCAGCTTTCATTCACGGTGAATGTTGACACATAAGAACTTAAAATGTTAAAGTGCAAAATAAACTAAACAAAGAACAGAAGGTACCAAGCCTTCAAGAGATTTTTAACCGATACATTGGAAATTGGAATTATATATTATTAAGAACTTATCAGCATTCCCTTCAAAAGAAAAAGTATTTATCACCATAAGATTAGCGTGAGTGACATATTGTTATTACTTATTGTTCCTTTTCCTTTCTCTCTCTCCAAAAGATTGATGTAAAATTCTTTACAACTAATGTCTTGTTTGGATAAATTAATCACTTATAACATAAGCATTCACATTATAAGTGCTTATGTATAAGGTATTGTTGGTGATTTCCAAAATAATGGAATCACTTTAAAACCAAAAGTTGTAACTCTTCACCAAGAGTTGTAACTCTTCATGGAATCTTTCATATACATTGGAACCTTTGGCAAATGGGTGCTTAATGAACATTAGCATTAATTCAAGTGTATATGATCATAACATTTGGCAAATGGGTGTTTGATGAACCATAACATTGATTCAAGTAAAAGGGGTGTTTTCTCTCATGTGAAGGGTCATATAATGCACTATAAATGATTGACATTTGAGCATTAATTTGGACACAACAAGAACATGAATTTTGTTATATTAACAACATAATTCTCCCTCATTCTCTTACTCTAAATCATCGATCAATTCTCTAATGCATGAATGAATTGCTGGAACCATAAATCTGGAAAATATTGTTCGGAGATACGCTTTGTGTGGTTGTGCAATACACATCGAGAAACTCATAGTATCTTGAAGGGGATTCGCTGGTCATTCCTATTGCATCTAATGTACAGTTATTGGTGGGGGCGAATCGAACCTAAATGTTAGTGTGGCAACCCCGTGCGCTTTGAGTTTTACATGCATAACCATTAAATTTTTCAGGTTTCAAGTGCAACAGCCTCTTCCTAACAATCAAGTTATCTAACAGCTATTTCTACAATAAAAGATCAAATACCATCAAACTGTTTTCATGCAAGCTATAAGCTATTTTCATCGGCTATACTAGATAACTTGTGAAAATAAGCTGAAAACAGTTGTTGTTTCTATACGCTCTCTGAAAGAGACTCACAAACGCTTATACACACAGATTAGCTCAAATAAGTAAATCCAAACAGACTCCAACTTCATGTTCTAGTATCAAACCCTATCTATTCCAAAATTGAGAAAAGAAAAGGACATTGAACAAATTACTCAAGATCAAAGACAACAATCAACAAGTAAAAAGAAAAAGCTTAATGAACAGCACATAGAATGTACTATACACTATGTAAATCAAAATCTTCGAAATAAACAGTGAAATTAACCTCAAGAAGAAATGAAGATCAATGTAATTCCTCAATTACTAAAGCTAACATTCAGTGATAAATAAACCACAAAAACATAGCAAAAGATTGAAACTTTACTTGATGGGTTTTCGAGGAAACCAAGGTAAGGAAAAAAAAAACAAAAAAGAAAGGAAAAAAGACAGAAACCTTAACCCTTGTTGCTTCTGCAGCAAAGCTAGTTGCAGCAGACAAGAGTCCCAAGAAGCCAACAACACAGCACACTATCATAACCTTTCTCTCCATTTTCTGTGTGTTTTTGTGTCTTTTTCAGTGACTGTGTGTTTGTGAAGAATAAAAGTTGGTGAACGGTGGCAATGGAATGTGATTATACCTCAAAATGGCCAAAAATAAATCTTAAGTATTAATTAATTAATAAAGTAATGCTTAGTTCTCTGAATAAAAACAATAGAACAATAAATGCATGCATAGTTCTTTGCAAAAGACAACAACTTTTTTAAATGAGTTTAATTAAGTTACGGATACGGATTCCACTGGTCGAGAATCCAACCATTCATGCATTTTGGATACCAATATCATACATTTTACATCTCGTCACTGTTATAAACAAAAAGGTCGATATTTGAACTTAATCATTTTAAAACACCACTTTGATTGTTAGCGTCTTTGATTATCCACGATAAAAAATTATAAAATTAATATTTTAAAAATATTCATTAAAATAAATCTAAACATCTTATACACTAACATTTATATTTATATATTAGTTGAAAATATGATCAAAGTAAGTTATATTGTAAAATTACCACATGCATTTAAGAACAAATAATGTAATTTTTATATGATGAATTTGTTCAAATGATAAGAGACTTCTTTTTTTTTTTTTACGTTAATGATAAGAGACTTGAATCTCTTAAATAAGTGGTTAAAAGTTTGATATTTAGCTCTTGCATGTTGAAAATTTTGTTTATATTACCAATAACAATGCAATACACCTTTTAATCCTTTTTATAAAAGACAAATACGTCAACAAAATAAATTTTGTTGTATTTAGTTCATAATATCGACGGAATACATAACCTTTAGTTGATTCATTTTCTTTTATAAAAAAGATTTAATGGAGTAAAAAAATAGTCATTTTTATGTTTAAGATAATTTAAATTTTAAAATTACAATCTTAAAAAAGAGAATATTGAACGTCTTAAAATAAAGGGAGAATATTACATTTTTTTGTGGTGGCGAGAATATTAAACGTCTTAAAATAAAGAGAGAATATTATATTTTTTTGTTATGTATTGTCCCTGCCAATTGAGTTATCTTTACCAATTGAGATAAGCTCACGAGGATAAAGAGAGAATATTACTTTGATGTAATACCATCAATTTCAAAATTCGTTTATAATCAAGATTTCAACAATAATCAATTAATTCCATAAAAAAAATTAATCAATTAAGAATTGAACGATTCTTTTCTTTTTTTGGTATAAAATAATTGAGTGATTCCTATTTTTATATATTTAAAAAGTGCATACGATGTAATTTCGATGTACAATAAAAGGATTGATTGATGTAAAATTCGTAAATATACGTAATCTACATAGTTTACAATTTTTAAATCATTGGTGAAATTTGGTCTTTCACAAGTCGCAACACACAAAAACACAAGAATTTTTTAAAATAAATAAACACAGAAAAAAAACATTATTATAAATTTAAAAATTGTGTTGAAACATGATGATGCTTCGTGCAAAGCTCTTTTCCTATTGGTTTTGTTTTATTATTTTCCATTTTTATCATTCTACCAAAAGAAAAAAATCATTGGGATTTTTTTTTACAAAGCAAATATGGTAAGCTTTTATTTTCACGACTCTTTTGAAAATATGGTAAGCTTTTATTTTCACGACTTTTTTGAAATAGTAAAACATTCAGAATATACCTCTCATAAAAAAAACATTCATATATATACAAACTACTTTATAAAATATGTAATGTCTCCCCTAAAAAAAAAATGTAAGGTCTAACCCCTAAAAAAAAGAAACTGTAAGGTCTAAGGGACAATGTCAATAATATAGTGTTAAGTTGCACGTTGACATCGAGTTCTAACAATTAAACTAGGATGGCAACATGTTTTACTCAACCAAAAAGAGTGAAATAATATTTACAAAGCTGGTAATATTACAGGTGTGAATATTTGTCTTTTGTAAAATAAAAATAAAAATTGTCTTCTTTTTATACATGTCAAAGTTTGTCTTTTATATCATTGTCATCGTGATATTATTTTACATCAATGTGATGTTTAGAACATTTTGAAGGTTATGTTAAAAGTGGTCTTATGATATAAATATTTGAATAAAACAAAATATTTTTTCACTTTTGATTTTGAAAATAGAATTTGAGATTGATTCTTAAAGTCGTTTATTTGGAATATAATCCAACCTCATAAGAAAAGTAGCATATGTTGCGCTTCTGAATCAATAACTAGTGTCGTAACAAGTCCAAAGACTTGAATTGTGGGATACTTTGACGCACTTGTTTGAGGTTAAATACCATAATTTAAGTGTTTTTAGCAACAACAAAATTAATCTCATTTTTAAGAACATTTTAAGATAATTTATAACGAGAAATGGCAGGAACCTGTGAAGCTCCGAGACTTTAAAATGGATAACGTATCATATCCCCTGCGTATCCTGCACTGATATCTGTCCGATACTTCCCGATACGTATCAGAAGAGTATTCGAAGATTAAATTTTATTTTAAAAAATAATAATTATTCGATACTTTCCGATATGTATCAGGAGAGTATCCAATAATTATCCTGCACTTATACCTGCCCCAATATTTTCCAATTAATGTTAACTAAAATAACTTAACTCTTGAGTACTGATGTGTTCTTTTTTGGATATAGTGCTTCTTTTTTGGATCGATAAAGTATAGCACTAACGGATATAGTATATAGCACTGATGGTGGTTTTTTTGGGATATATTGTGTATGTAATTGACTAATCATCACTCTCTTAATCGTTAATATTATTTATATTTATGTTGATGTGCTACGAGCCTATGACTGGTTTCTTTTATTTGTTAATATATTTGCATATTAAAAAAATGGTTATAATTATATTGTACATTTAATTATATAATTTTTTTTATTAACGTATCCCAACCGTATCGCATCTTGATTTTTGAAATTTTTCTGTATCGGTGCAGTATCGTATCTCGTATCTGGGCTTCATAGGCAGGAACACTCTCTTTCTAGCATTTTTTTTAACATTCATTCTCTTATTAGGTGAAACTCATTTTTATAAAAAAGAAGAAGAATGATGATGAAGAAGAAGAACCAACCTAAGTAAATGTTCTGGATTGTGGATTGAATGATCTTATATGAAGATGAAAAGGGGAAAAATGTAATTGTTTTTGTTTCATTTAATTTTTTTTAATTGTATTTTCAATTTTCGAAAAACAATTTTTAGAATTTTTAAAAATTTTAAATTATGGGAAATGTTATGTGAACACCACATGACAAAGTTACACAGTCAGCAACTGTCACGTAAGTGACAAGCTGCCAAATCATCTCTAGGATAGGTCCAGAGACCATTTTAAAAGACATAAATTTTTGCAAGGTCATATCTAAAAAAAATTACAGGGACCAAAATTCAAATTGGTCATATTTGCAGGGACCAATTACATATTTTAACAAATAAATTAATATAAAAATATAACATGTTATTGAACAATTGGATGATGAAAGTATACTCAACCAAATTTCAAGTGTGTCATTGTTTTCGCTAAAATGAAAAGATTTTTTTTTTTTGTTGTTGGTGTAAACTAGGTATCCTTTGCTTAGCTCTGTAGAGACTAACCCTCCGAGTCTTGTGGGACTCAATTGGATAGCAAACTCACTCTAGAAGTTTTAACGTTGTTGCATGCACAAGACTAAATTTGAACCCAAGACCTTGATTAAGTTAAAAAAAAATATTCGTGTCATTTCATTTACGCGCTCTTGGTAAAATAAAAATGTTTAATATAAAGTGAACATAGGTACCCATGAAGTTTGATTGAATATGTATCCATCATCTAATATTCAATATCATGTCATATTTTAGTATATACTTATGAGTTAACAACGTCTCTGTATCGCATAAAAATGGAAGGCTTCATCATCAAAGATATAAAGACAAATAAAATATTAGTGGGATTCGTTTTAACGGACAACACAATCAAATCCAGAAAAACTAGAAGAAAGACACAAATTTTAAACATAACTTGTCAAAGAAGCCATGTAAGTTTTGGAGAGTAACTAACAGATAGAGACGTTAAAGCATAGAAGTACTCATAAATCACACGTAACACAATTAAGGGAAATATATATTATGTAACAAGTAGAGTGGGCATAAGAAAAGCAATTTCATTGCTTGTGTTGATTTTTTCTTTCTTTATACTTTTATTTGTTTTGTTGCTTATAGCCATCTTTTTCCATGTGGACCTTTCGTGTTAAAATAAAATTTACCATGAGTATATATTGATAGAGCTTGCATTTTTCTTTTTTCTTTTTTTTTTTTGAAAGAAGAGCTTGCATTTTACTTTATCACCTTTTATTTTGTATGTTTTTTTGGCAGTTGTTTGTTTCTATAAAATCCATTTTATATTTGCTCCAGATCAAAGTACTCATCGTCTTTCTATTCTATTTATATATTTTTCTAACCTTTATTTCACGTGTAAGTTTCTCATATTTGCATGTTTTAGGACAGGAAATTGAAGATATATCAGGGGTTGATAGATGAATCCAAAATTTAAGGTCGCAATGACCAGCAAAGGAAATTGTATTACTGAAAATCGCCCTTTTAAAATTGATGTTAGAGACATTATTTGGTATCATCGCCCTTTTAACATATGACCTGGTAATCCGGAGTTTGACTGGAAGATAAGTAAAGTCTGACAAAAAAATTGTTTCGATTAGAAACAATTCAGTTACTTTCGAACGATTCGTCCTAGAGGAGTTCATTAATCACTTGAGTTTAATCACTTGGTTTGCTCTTAACATTTCCTTTATTAGGGTGATGTAAATATGTTTTGATATCCTAACATAATTGAGATGTCACTGATATTATGTGATACTATTATACTCAAATTTTTGTTTTAAAAGGTAGAATAAAAAGTTGTCTTCAAAAGTTTTTGCCAATTAAATTTGCTCAAGATTCATGAAATGTCTTTTTCGCCCCACTATGTAGATGTGATATTTGTCCTGTTTTACCTTTCTCCTTTTTCATGAAATCTATTTTTCAAAAGAAAAATATTCAGAAATTTTAAAAAAATTTGGAATAAATCTTTTTTTTTATATGAAAAAAATGGTGGAAAAGTTGTGGTCTGTGTGCTAAGTTTAGTTTTAGGGGGTCTTTTGTGTTGGAAACTTGCTTAAGTGGAGATTCGTTATCATTGGAAACTTTTTTGTCCCCAAATATGTGGATTGGGGTCGAGTTTTACAGACCCTATAAATTGACAACAATAAATCTAATGTAAGACTAAAGCCAAATGAAATCCCTATAAATTGACAACTATAAATCAAACATACGACTAAAACCAATAAATTTAGCACCCATATATGTTGTGTCCTTGCTGCGTTGCCTACAAGAATGCGATATATCTCACTCCATGTGTGTGGTTCACACTTTGATTTCACAATTCTACTTTCCTAGCAGGTTGATTGATTTGGAAAATGAGGAATCTTTATTGTATTGCAAACGAACAAACACCTTTGTACAAACTGCTCATCGTCCTTGGCACCTTGGCACAAATGACAATAGTTTTGGCAGCAACGGTTGGCCTGGTTTCAGTGGCTTAATCAAGAACCTCCGAAGGTCAATGGGTGGCAGGATTTGCAGGCGACATTGGCTTATCAAACTGCTATAATGGTGAGTTTCTAGCTATTCGTAAAGGCATAGAGCTACCCTGACATATGGGATATAGAAGTCTAATTAGTTACTCCGATTCCTGAATGGGTTATTCAATTTTTTGAATACCCGTACATATCTTTAGCACCTTCATACAAGAACCATTCAAAATATAAAGGATCTCTACTCTGAGGATTGGAAATTTCCTAGCAAAGCTCATACAACAGTGCAGACTCTTGGAGCTTCAATGGAAGACAAGATGAAGATTTTTGAGAGACCTCCTCCTGAGATGCACAACTTACTCCACTACTGATGCTTTGAGACAAGTGCTAACAATTGATTTAATTTTACCTATCTGAACCTTCCAAATGGAATCTTCAATCTCAAAATCAATCAAATACATATTTTTATTTGAATAATTACCATATCTAGTTATACGTTAAAAAATGATTAGTGATTGCTGTGGAAAAAGTTTTTCCAAGGAATGGATTAAGGATTTGACCTCAATCAAATATGCTGGAAAGACATGCTAGACGTATAAATTCAATTCAAATGCCTAAAATACATAAATTATGCGTTACTAAAGAGATATGCGGTTTTTATATGGCCCCGTAACATTTATAGCATCCGAAACATAGGCAAACACAAGTGTGCAATTAAATATGGCATCCGAAACATAGGCAAACACAAGTGTGCAATTAAATATGCAAGGTCCTTGGACCCTTTAATTCTAATGAACAACAAGAAGCTTCGATAAAACACCCGTCTCTTAGTACTAGAATAACATCAAAATGCTATTATATAATACTTGGGTACACTGGTCCCTTAGATAGACCAAGGCGAACTTCCATTCCGTGGTGCATGTCCAATGGCCGAAAAGTCTCTGATTCACGAGGGTCTGCATGCAACATTAACAATATTGAGAAAGGTGCAGAGAGAAGTACCAACAACAACAAGGTGCCACATGCCAATGAGCCAAAAATAATAAGCAACAGACAGCATCACGATCCTTAACTATATATCATGCATCCCAAATTCACGACAGAGCCAATCCAATAGATAAAACTTGAAAAATTATGATTTGGGCAAGCTATTTATAACTTTTTTGGTGTTAAAAATAATATTGCCTGCTTAAAATATTAAAACTAGTGGATACAATTACAAACTATGCATCGAACAGTATCATGTCAAAATTATAATCATGCTTAGTAAAATTGTAACACAGTGCAAAATTTCAAAATCAATGCAGATTCACTATATGCCGGAATCAGCTATGAAAATTTCCATATAAATTACTCTCTGTTAGACTCTGAAACCATGATTATCAAATTAAAGTGTCATTTAAGTCCTTGCAATCTTTATAATGATACAAATGGAACATAATTGCAGGTACCCCATCATAATCACAACAAAGCTCACTGAACATTGATCTACACAACTACAATCATCTCAAAACAAAAAGGAACTTAGTCACATATATATAGCCAAAAACATCTTACTCCTACTAATATAATATAATCTATATATAAAAAGGTTGAATATTTTAAGGTTTAGTGCACAAGTTTTTTCCAAAGCTTAGTTATGCATAATAAAGTTAAACCAATCAGGAAAACAATTCACAACGTATGAAACTCAATTATATCAAGCAGGGACCACTAATAATAGAGCAAGAGTTCATGTCAGGTGTAAATGAAGCATAATTATAATATTTCAGTTTCATTCAGTGAATGAAGCATAAAAACTTAATATTTAACAGTAACGGTTTCAAGATTTCATGTTAATGAAGTATAATTTTAATGAGAAATGATATTTGTACAACCATTTTGGTACAACTTTTGACAACTTTCTCTCTCATACTCACATTATATTCTTATTCTCTCTCTTCCTTTTTCTCTCTCTCTATTGTTTTTGACCAATGAAATGAAAGAATAGCAAGGTTGTCCCAATAGTTGTCTAAAAAGGGTTGTACATATATCATTACTCAATTTTAATATATAAGAAGCACTAGTTAAGCAGAGAAACCAAATGTTTCAAAGATCAACAAAGATCAATAGAGACTGTTTGTATCAACTACACATAGCTCTAAGCATAGTTCAGCTAATCCATTGTGACAAAATTAAAATAAGTAATGAACACTGCCAAAAAACAAAATAATGAAAGGAAAATCATATCACCATTTAGAAAATCTTCAAAACCAAAGTGATCAAGAGTTCCTGTAACAGTCTCCAAACCCAGCATTGAAGAAGGAATTACCCCTGGAGGCCTCTGGAACCTACAAGGAACAATGGTTATTACATCAAATTCAAACCACTCTCTCCCTTAGCAATAAAAATATTTAAACAAATGATTTCTACAACAAACTTCTGCACATCATCAAATCACATGAGTAGCCAGCCAACATTTCGCTCCAAGTTTAACTCACTTTCACATTAATATACCAACATGATTTAGCTTGCATTCTTATGTCATTGTCCTATGTCCCCATTACCCAAAATATGAACTGTAAATGAAATTTCTCCTAGGGGTGGACGAGTAAATCTCATCCAACCGAACCTGGTGACTGAACGGGTTGTCGTGTCAACATATTTGTCAACTCAGTTTCACACAAATTTGGACGGCAGTTGCGGGTAGAAATAATTAGGCCATTGAAATTCATATCCAACCGATAATCTGCT
>Ga0315915_1002195_pt1 | contig 24446 bp, 11 predicted proteins | sample MpolbnodulesMG_FD_207738 | JGI IMG/M metagenome (GOLD analysis project Ga0315915, IMG submission 207738) | Medicago polymorpha root nodule microbial communities from Los Angeles, California, United States - branched nodules | ecosystem: Host-associated > Plants > Roots > Nodule | place: USA...
GTTGATGTTTCCTGTGTTTTTCCTCTCTTCTCCCTCCTTTGACTTGTGTTGACAAGTCCTTCTCCTTTTTCTACTCCTTTTTGTCCCTTCGAAATTTAGAGTGTTCATAAGACCATAGTCCCTATTCGGTTTATTATCCTTTCGGAAATAAGAACGCTCTTAAGAGCATAGTCCCTTCGATAATTCATTCTCTTCGGAATAAATAATATTTTAAGATCATAGTCCCTTTTCGGTATAATAAGAATGATCTTAAACATATATATTTTTCTTCAATTCATGGAGAAGTTAGATGTTAGAATGGTCGTACACCATATTTGAGTGGTTGAAATACCATATTGATATTTGGAGAAGTGAGACGTTAGAATGGTGGTAACATCATATTTGAGTGGTCTCAACACCATAATAGAGTGGTTACAGTACCATATTGGTTTCAGTATTAAAAGAGTGGTCTTAGTACCATATTTTGGGTCAATTGACAAAATTTAGCAAAATCCTTGATTATTTGGTGACCATTGAAGTGAAAATTGAGGATGAAGACAAAACTACACTCTTATTTTGTGCATCACCTAAACTAAGGGACTCGGCTTTCTCGATAAGCTTAACTCTCCTGTTTCTCAATAAACTACACTCTAAGGGACTCGGCAAGGTGGAGACTTGTTGAAAAGCGTCTTAAAATTTATTTTTCGGTTATTCTGTTGGTTTATGCCCAGACGCAAGAGACCTACCAGAGGCATTTTTGAGGTTGTCGTCTTGCGCCCTAGCGCAACTCGTTTGCAGTCAGACGCAAATGCGCAGTAAGGTCTATAAAAAGGCACTTTCAACAATTTTTTAGATAGAGGTATGAGACAAACTAGGGTATATCAAAAGAGGAGATTCTTAGGAGATCAAAAATTAAGAATTGGGTACCTTTAGAGTATATTGTAAACAATCTAAACACCTTGATGAGTTAATCATTAAGTCTCTTTGCCAAAAGAAGAGACTCAAGCGAAACTTAGAAATTAGGTTTATGGCTAAAAGCTAATTTCTTGTAATATTTTAATTTTTCTCTATAAAGTACTTATTGATAGTGAATTGAAAAGATTTCACTTCTCAAGACATAGAACAAATTTGTGTGTCAAACTGGATGAACAATCATCGACGTATTTTCTTCTTTTCATTTATTTGTCCTATTGTTTGATTTAGTTTGATCACTTTAGGCTGATTTTGCTCCATCCATGAAATAGTGAATTTTGTCCGAATTCCCAACAACTTCGAAAAATGACAATAACAATAAGGTTCTTTTGTTGCGTCCTCAAACATCAATAAGAATCTCAAAAAGAATTTTTCTCAAGAACTTCTTAACAAAACAATAGATCATTTGTAGCCACTAAAATAATAAAGCATTAAAAAATTATCACTAGACCCACAATTTACTGAAGAGTTAGTATTTGTGTGGACATCCTAATCCTAATTGGATCTCGATGCGGCACAAATTAGATCACCAAAACACACAGCAATCTTTCATGAGCGTGCACAAGGATAGTAGTTAGTGAGAACAAATTTAAATTAAATTAAAGAATAAAGTCAAAGACTTAAATTAATAATAATAATTGATACGTCGTTATGTACAAAAAGCTGTATGAACCCAATCCAAATTGTTCCTCCCTCTACCTAATCTTCCTTTCTGTGCCACCAAAGAATCATATTCTACATTCCCTTTTCACAACCTACTATGGATAACAACCTATTTCAAAATGCAAATCCTTCTTTTCTTCAAGCAAAGCACATTTAAAATGGAGAGGGTCCATCCCTCCAGCTGTATAAAGGTCATTTTCCACGTACCAAATGAATCCAATCCAACCAAGTGAAGAAAAAAACAACTTATCACCCTTTACTTTTAATATGTACACAAAGCCCAAACTTGAAGCAAGGAATAATATGCTATAAAAAGTAGTGAATATCTTCCACACTCAAAAAATTCCCTCACGCCCTTATCTTTCTGCTTTAAGAACAAGATTTAATTAAACCCAAATTGTACAGATTCCTTCTCACTAGGCTACCAAGAGACAATAACACTGCCCCTCCAACTCCAACTGATTGATCTTCACTCTCTACCTTTTGATGACTTGCAAAAGGCAACTCCTTTACTTTTAAATTGGTTAACCCAATTTTTTGACGAACAGATTCGATGATTTTTTGGTCAGCTGGGTATCCAATGGCATCTGTTGCATAGAAAACATTTGCAGCCAAGTCCCCGGTCGTAGTTATGTCGGCCCTAGTCACATTTAATCCGTTCTCTCGGAATGTTCTCATGACCGCGGCTAGAAGTCCTTGTCTGTCTTCGGTGCATAGTTCAAGCCTAACACCCTGCATTCGAGAAATTAACAATTAATAAATCTTAATATGTTCATATCACAGATCACAGATGCATTACAATTCATAAATAAAAAATGTGAATAAAAATACCATACCTCACATGATCTTCTCTCTACTGCAGCTTGCAAGCATTGAATCACACGTTGACGCTCCGGTTCTGAACTAATTGGTGTTCCATCCTTATGTCTAATGTAAAACTCCTGAAATAAAAATAATTTTTACATCATTAATTAGGCACATAATCAAGCAATAAACCAAAAAAACATTGCATTATGATGTTTAATAAAGTAATTACCATGTATGCTTGGTCAACCCTTGTGTTGATAGTTGCATGGAACACAACATATTCCATGTCGGTTAAATTGCACACAACATCAAACAACAACTTAACTCGATCCTTGCACTGAACATTAACAACTGAATAACCCCTTTCTGCCCAATTCTGTACGGTCACTACCGGCGTTTCAGAGCTAAACTTGAAAATTGGATTCATCTGATAATCACGGTCTGCAAACATCATTTGGTGAAGCCTTCTTTCAGGATGTATCACAGCATCAGAGATAGATGTTGTTGCACTCCTAATATCACTATCTCCTTGTAAAACAAATCTTAAACGTGCTTCAAGACGATTAATTTTCTGAGAATCCTCAATAGATGTCCCGGAGATGCTGTCTTTAACATAAATTAAGGAAGCCGTTCGGCCATTGTGAGTCCATACTTTAGCCTCCACCACATCACATTGCAGCTCGGCCAATACAGCAAACACCTCAGAAAGAAGACCAACACGATCCGTGCCCTTTAATTCCAACGCAGTGAGACCATTTCTATGATTTGTTTTTCCATTGTAAATGCTACTAAGTGACTGAAACAACAGAAACAAATAATTAGATTTATGGTTATGAATCTATTATAAATAATAACTTGAAGAAAATTAAACCATTTGTACCTGTTCGATATACTTTAAAACACTCTCATCGGTTAACTTGTTTCCATTTTGATCCGTAACATGAAAAACTGAACATTGAACAACAAAAAAATTAGGAAAAACAGAATCAAAATTATCACACCAACGAACAAGATTGAAAAATCATATTACCATCCATGAACCATCTTCCATCAGATGAAACATATGCTTTCTTAATAAAAAGGTTCAAATCACTGAGAATTTGTACAGCTTCCAAAAGAATTCCATGTTTTCTAGCACTATCAAACTGTGAAATTTAACCAAAACAGAAATATTAGTATCTCAATTACATTTTTTTGGTAAATATTAATTACATTTTTTACATGTAAACCCAAATTAATTAAGGAAATTTCTTTGCGGATTTACCTTGACTATAGTTGAATTGGAACAAACGGCATTGTCAATGACGACCCTGTTTTTTTCAAACACGAAAAGCAAAAGAAAAGTCAGAAAATTGTTAAAAATAATTTTGTCTGTATAAATCAATTATAGAAAAGTTGGTGGAAATTAGGAAAATCTACTTTTCTTTTCTTCAATCTTCAAGATTATCATGACTTTTAGTTCACACTACGGAACCGGTTTATGAAATTGAAATAGGTTTGAATAGGTGCCATCAGAGAAATCTCAAGAGAAATAAAATATTCAAATATAGAAACCCTTGAAATCAACATCTGGTTTCAAAACTAAGGGATCTGGAATTATGAATATTCAGAAAAATTTGATTGAAGATGAAGAAAATTGCAGAAAATACCATAAAAAGAAAAATAAAAATGTATACCGCACCCACATAGTTAAATGCAAATGAATCAGAAACAGAACATAAAACATTGAGAAGAGAAAGAAGAAAGACACAAACCTAGGAGTGCTCATGCGAAAAACAAGCTTCTCGTACTCATCCGTACATGCTGACCATTCCATCTTAGCAGCTTGATAATAATCTTCAATTTAGGAGGTGGTTTTAAAGTAGTAAAAAATGCTTCCTGAAACGACGGTTATCAGACACACAACGTTTGAGTGAATGAATCTTTCTCTGCTTAAGAGCAAATCCTATATAGAAGGGAAGTTACTAGAAATTCCAAGCGGTGGCTTTTAATGCATTACACACCTTCGATCAAATCGTCATAAAACCACTCTTACCAAACTCTCCTATTCCTTCTCACTCTGTCTGTCCTTTCTCTTTCTTCCAAACGCAATCCTCGCCTTGATCTTAACTCTCCCTCTTTCTCTTAGGTGTGTCTTCATTTATATATTTACCAAATTTTATTATTTTATTATTATTGTTGTTGTTTTGTTTTATTAAATTGGAATCCACGTCTCTCTCTTTTTTTTTAAACAAAAAATTTAGGTGAACTTTGTTGTTGTGTACAAGTGTGAGTTATATGTCACACATCAATTAAAAAAGTAAATATTGAACATCTTATAAATAAAAGGACTCATTGTTTTAAGATTTTGGGTAAGAGTGCGGTTGCTTTAACCTCGATGTGTGGGTGATCCCCCTAAACTCTCAAGTGACCCAACAAACTTCAAGAGTATACAAGGTTAAAAAAATAAAGGATATAACAAGACAACTTAATTTGAATAATGTTCAATTATAAAAAATTCAAAGATTAAAAAATTATGGGTAATGGACATAACAAAAATTGTTCAATATATCATAAAAGTTTATTATCAACTCTTTTATTTTATTGTGTTGTGTTCAATAATTACTTTTTAACCGATTAAACTCATCCCAAGATTTACTAAAGTTAACAAAATTAATCGCAAATCGTCCATTTTAGCCAATAACAGATACTGAATCAATCAACAATTTTACGTGTGAATATAATGTTTATCAACTGAATCAATTTTCATCTATGAAATTTACCCGCGACTTAACCTGCCCGAGCTGACCAGACATACCATTTACTACCAACAGGTCAACTAACACCAATGAGGGTGGTTAACGTGCCAGGTGGAACGACACGTGGGATCGGCAGGTTTTGCTTTGCGTGTTTTAGACTCAACAACATAGCGGCAACAATAGAATTAGAAGATTAGTTGTTGTTGATTCTTTGATTAACCATAGGGGTCAACCCACGTGGCATGTTGGGACCATGGTAATATTCAAGTAATCTTAGTAATTAAGGTGTAATAATACGCTTATACAGGTTAATGGTTATGACGTACGAACGTGACGAAGCCGCTCTTATGGTCTTTTCCTCCGTCCCTTTGTTTCGGTTGGTTTTGTTGTATCCGTCTTCTTGTTTCTATGTATTGTATCTTCCACTCAATTTTAATATTAATTTGTTTGGATCACTCTTTGTCTATAACCCTAAATTTACTCTTGTTTCATCTACTATAATTTTGTCCCCTGTTTGTTGTGTTTTCAGTTTCGTTATAGATTAGTAATGTAATTAATTTGTCTTAACAACGTCCAAAACGGCATTTGTCTTTAATTGGTTTCGGAATATTGAGATTCTTTCTTTAAAAATACTACAATCATTTACTGCTATATTACTAATAAGATCATCTTTTACCTTTTCAAAATAAAAAACTAGAAAAACTGTTACACATAACTTTGATGCCAACAACAAAGAATCCAAATTTTATAAGCTCAAATCATTTTTATTAGGTTTAAATAATCAAATCTTTTTGTCTTTCAAATTTGACTGTATATAAAAAAATGTAAGTGGTATATTTCGAGTCACCTGTTCGATCCTTTGGTTTGTATATTTTTCACGACCTTACTTGAACAAGATCGATTGATTATATTCTATATGATCATATTATTGTATCCTTGATTTTTATGGAGAAAAAAAGATTGTATACAAAAAATAATCTCAAAATAATAAATAACGGAAAAAAAATGTTGCGATCAATCATTCATCTTCAATTACTTACACTGATTAGCAAAATGAAATTGGCTTGAGTGGGAACGGTGCTCTACCAATCTAAATAAGTTGTTAGAGGTTGATCTCTAACCTTTGTATATGAAAAATACCTGAAGATTAGTCTCCAATATTTTAAACCACGTTAATCAAAATGTTTGTTCATCAAGTAATTTTGTTAGATGTGTTGAGTTGTCGCGTTAAATGGTATTCTAGTTTGTTTAGACTTTAGATGATAAGTCATATGGATTACGGGCATCATGACTTCGTAAGCTTATGAATTTGTAGCTGGTAGAGAGCATTTTGCATTTAAGTAGTAATTTAAATATGTGAATTTGTAGCTGGTAGAGAGCATTTTGCCTATTTTTTTAAACATTTGCAAGCAATGAAGTATGAATTTGAAATCAAACCACAGCCTATAAGCTAATCCACACCCTCTCCACCAAGTTGCAAGTGTATTAGCCTAACACCTTTCATAAGATCAACAACACATTTAAAGAGTTCCATTTTCATAGAGGACCAATACCTATTAACGGATTAACACCACATGTAATAAGAGTTCTTTTTTCATATTTTATCTCATATTATATGACACGGTCTATTTTATCAAATATTGCTCTTATTGATGTTGGTCTAATTTAAAATATTGGTGAAAAAAATCCAAATATAGCATATGATAACAGAAAAATATTAAATAACTTTATAAATAGTGGCATCTCTAATTTTAAAAGTTGATTATATATAGGAAAGCTTAATATTTCATTCATTGTAAAAGTTTTTTTTTTTTACAAAACTGACTGATACAATATTCTTTTGAGCATATTGTACTACTCGACTAGGAATAACACAAATTGTATGGAAGTGGAGTATTTTTGGTACGTAGTAGTACTAGTAGCCACTTGACTGGGAAAACTAGTATGTTTTTGAATTTTGAAATGGGGAGTGAGCTTCCAGCACAGCACATATGAGACAAAGAGGTAATTTCCATTGCTAACTACCAACAAAGGGACCCACAGCCACAAGGATAGGACTTACTGACATAAATCACATGTAACACAACCACGTCTTAAAAGCACGTCTCTAACACCGTTAGCCGGCACCTAGATTATAGCATAGCATTTGTAAGAGACAAACGGCCGTTGATTAATGTCAAAAAGTAAGACAAGACATGGTTTCTATTCGAAGATGTAGCGGGAGGGAACATACGAAATTCCCGCCAAATCAGGCAGCGGTCATTATCGTTGTAGATCTTGCGAAGCTAGAAAAGAAAAGTATCGTGGGACCATGTTTCAAAAAATTGATGGTAGCATGAAAGAGGGAACGGCGTCAGAGGATGTTGGAGAGAGAGAGATCGTAGCCACAACGTGAAGCGCGTCTTTTGGCTGCAGTGAAAGGGCAAAACCAAAACAAACACAAACGAGCGACGATGAGAAATTGAGTGAGTGGTGGTGCCACGTTAATGACAGCTCAGAATGATCCTTTTTAGGGACAGTTTTTTCACTCTTGCTGTTTTTGATTTTGTGATTTGTTTCGTAATTCCCGCCATTTTCTTGGGTATCACATCCACTTGCGGTGCTTTTTGACCGTTGACATATTCTGGCGCCTAATTCGAAAACGAGATTGCGGTTTCCAATGGACAAACATGAGCTCAGGTTTCTCATTTTTAGTATTTCTCGCAAACTATTTAAAATTGGTGCGATTCTTTTTAATTTAACTTTTGTAAGGATTCTTTCAAAAATATTTATAATTTTAAATTGGTTTTTATGTTGGTGAAAGTGTACACTTAAGTGTGATACTCCCATCCGGTCTTTATTAATTATTATAAGGACAAAACTTAAGTACAATTTTTTAGATGTTTTTCGTATGGTTCTTAACTAAAAATATAATTTTTTTTTGAGATGACAAACTTTGAGAGAATTATGGATTTAAAGAAATCATGGTGAATTTATTTAAGAATCATACGAAAAGCACATAAGGAATTGTACCTAAGTTTTTTTCTTATTATAAAAACAAAAACAGCTTGACCAAACAAATCAAAACTAGTTCTCAAAACAAAAAAACTATGCACTCATTAATTAGTGTAACTTTTTGAATATTTTTACAAATGTACCCTCATAAAAAATTACGAAGCATTAAATAAACACACTAATATTAAAAAGACAATCATTAAATAAGAGATAGAAAAGTCATATAAGCAATAATTACACCGTAAAAATTGTGATATTCTCTTATAAATAGGACCAACAATATTTTTGAAAATTTTCTTATATATAGAACCGAAGGGAATATAATATATGGATCAAGTTGGTTTGCTGGTGTTGACTTATGATTTGTTTCTTTTAAAGTTTCATGTTCAATTCTCTCAAATATCTATTAATATAAACAATTATCATTAAATAGGTCAGTCCAAATTTACGACGATACTATACATTTGATTACAAATAAAACTAAGTTGGGCATAAAATAATTTATGTTTAAATATATTTATCTTAAAGTGAATTTAACAATAAATTTAAGGATCATATCAACTGTGGAGGTCAAAATCTATAAATTCTTCTTTTAAATTAAATCAATTTTACAAAGAAAATCAATTCACCTATAAATAATATAAGCATGATAAAATAAATACTACAACACCTATAATTACTTTTGACCTTCCAAAAAGTAAATATAAACACATGTTTAAGTTTATAATACACATTCGCCACAGAGTACTTAATTGTCTCCAAACAAAAAAGTATCATGCTAACAAGTGTTTTAAAAATATTGATTAAGGTCTCCTAAAAAATAGTATCATGCTTGTCACTTGATAATTACTTTAGAATTTATGGATCTTTAATGTCTCAACAACTCGTAAATGAACGACGAAGCTCAAAATTGATGGGGCGCCGTCTGTAACGACCCGTCATAAACTTTTCGACGAGTACTCGCTTACGCCTATAAAAGGCATCATTCTACACCAACTCAAGGTACATAAGATTTATACCCAGTGGCGAGTGGCGGAGACATTCATGGCATGGCCCACCCGAAAAATTAAAAAATTAACAACTATAGGTTTATTTTACGAAATTTTATACAATCTTGAGTCTGTTTTAGATTTCGGTTGATCCAAATTCCTGCAAAATGGTGTAGTGAATTTAGACCCAAAATTTTTCTATAACTCAAATATAGATCTATTTTGCGAGACTTTAAACAAATTTTTAACGGTTATAGTTTTCTGCACTTTCAAAAGTGGCATGTGTTATTTTTGCGATGCTTATACTCTGCATGTTAGCGGGGGCTTATAGACCTTCGAATTTGCATGGGTTTTAAATCTCATGTATATTGTCGCGTCAACTGAAAATTCTCTCAGTTAACAGTTGTAATATACAAAAAAAAGTTTCATAATTTATAGTAGTTGTTAAATATGTAATTTAAGTATTCACCCTAACTTTTTAGTCAAACTCCGTCGTTTCAACATTATACTTAATGCTTATTACAATTTTAATTTGTGTTTATATATTATAATTAATTTCAGTGGTCCATCGAGTTTTTTTTTCTGGCTCCGCCATTGTTTGTACTATTGATGCATCTTATTATTTGATCTTATACTACTTGAGTGCTAGAGCGTTTATAGGTATCCTAACTTCAGCCTCAGCAGATTGCTGTTCACTAAAGGCCGTCGTTTTAGTTCATCTCATATAGTATCAACAAACATGGGAGATATAATGATAGCTTTTATTTATAGTTCATTCTCGAGATATTACTCAACTCATTACTACGGACGAATCTAAAACTACTTTTTTGGTTTAGCTAGAGTAATAGTGTCAAAAAATTTGTCCAATAAAATCAAAGACTATATACATTTCAAGCAAAATAATGGTTTTAGAAGTCTTTTTAGGTTAGTTTTATTAACCCAATTTCATTTGCAACATTAGCAATTACAAATTGATACAAAATGAACCGAGAATCTCTAACATTTTATTCTTTCTATTGCTCGAAAAAATAATCCTTCACTTGTATTTTGTTTTGTTCTAATAGACATCATTTACATGTAAAAAAAAAAAAATTGTGGCTCACGACCCACGCATTTTGTAGTTGGTAATCTTCTCATATAATCCCTGGGTAGTATGACAACTAAGAGACAGCAATGCAAGCAAACACGAGGACATCGTACATGTTAAGACGTGGAAGCAAAATCTCAAAAGATGGTGAGTGGTTGGTGAAACGGGGCATGCCACTCCATGTGACCTTAGTCCTTGTTAATGCTTCCCCCATTTTTTCAACATGCATGATATGATGGATGGGTTTGCACCGATCCCGCACCAACCCATATTATTAAAAATATTTTCCTATTTTTTCTTTAAAAAGAAGTTTACTTTTTTTTATCAAACAACATTACAAATATAACTATCTTGTTTTTTTTACTTTAAAGAAAAATTCATTAACGAAAGTCTGCCAATAAATCAAAAGTCAAGACTGCAGATATAGAAAGTGAAGTCTCTTCAATCTATATGTAATCTAAATTATGAAGAGCATTTTTAACTAAATAATAAGCAGTTTGGTTAGTTTCACGCCCAACATGAAAAAAAAAATAATCATCATCTTTTTCAACAAAGAGTGTGTTTTTATCCGAACTCTGATTTTAAAATTCAACACCAATATATTGTACATGGCAAAAAAATTTGTCTAGAAATTGCATTGGTGTAGACACAAGTTTAAGGTTTAATAGTCTCATTAGAGTTAGAAAAAATAATAATAACTAAAATATAATATCAAAAAGAGTTTTTCTATCACGTGTAAACTTGCACTTGTTAAGAAGTTTAAAATGGAAATTTTGTATCGGAACTTATACATTTAATATTAAATATAAAACTTTTGAATAAATAATTGTTGTTTTCAAAAAAAAAGTTAATAATATTAGTTGTTTTAACATTTACAATATTGCACATGTTAGACAAACCCTATCCAAAAAGGTTGTGCTAATATGTGTCATAAGAATGTAATAAAAAGAATTATAGCAATAAAAAAAATACTTAGTTTTTGTAATTTCTACAATTAAAGATTAAATTTCAATTAAATATTGAAAAATCAACATTTAAAATAGAAAGTTTCACACAAAAACAAACGATGTTCCATAATCACAGACACTGCTATGTACTTATCTAGTACGAATTTTTTTTATAAAACTTGATGTGTTAGGTACAATAGTAATAACTTACCATTGTAAATTTAGGGTCTATAGTATAAATTATCTCGAAATACAATCGTAAAATAGTTATAAGTGTTACTTTATAAAATAAAATAAAAAAATTAAAGCAGTAACATGCATAAAAATGGTGGCATTTAGGGTGCACAAATATTAATTTTGTGCACCATGTACAGGCTGAGACACAGAAATGTATCAATTAGGGTGCACAAATATTAATTTTGTGCACCATGCACAGTTTGAGACAGAGAAATGTATCGATTATTTTAATTGTATCAATTATTAATAAAATGAGATTTTCTATGTATTATTTATGTTCCTTTCTTTTTATTTATATTTGCATTTCGAATAAAATGTATCAATTATTCTCTTTTTATTTATTTTATATGTATTATTTATTTTAAAGTTGCACAGTAATAAACGTGAGTTAACTCACATTGATATTTTTAAAATTTACACTAGCGTGACTAACTCACGCAAATTTAACACTAGCGTGAGTTAACTCACGCATGGTTATTTTGGTCATTTCACTTGGGAATGAGCAATTAACTCACGCAATTTCTATTGTTATTAGCATGTTTGTTTACGATTACCTTATACAGAAAAGAAAAAAAAAATTTACTCCATTGTTATTACAATTTTTTTGTTTGGTACATGGCATTTTGATACTTAATTACAACCGTCAACCATAATTTCAAAGGCCCACTGTTCATTATATATAAGGATGTCTAAGGTCAATTCTTCACTGAAAATTCTTCACCACCCACCCTTGTACTTAGTAAAACATAATATCAGACGTATGATTATTTATCTTTCTTAATTTACAAGCTACAACTACAGGCCTACAATTATCTTTTAAATCTCACCAAAAGCAGAATCTAAACTACCACATCAACCTCCAGCTGTTTTTCTGTTGGGTTATTAAAGTTCTAAAGCTAATACAATATTGCCACGTGATTTTAATTGAACTAAAGTAGGAGGTGAGGGTGAGGGGTAGATTTTGAGATATTTTTTCTTACAATATTTTTGTAGATGTTAATGTTATGCACATATGCATGATTGACGGCTCCTATATGATAGTCACTTTAGCTATAAACATAAAAATAAACTGAATTTGAGTAAGAATAAAAATACAAATAATTAATAAATAAATCGGAGAAAGCATGAAGCAGAGAGGTTAGGTATATACATATATGTGCATTAATCACATGTGGGTATTATTAAATCATAAGTCTTGAAAAACACTCATTCGTTCTAGCAGGCCATAGAGATCAACAGACCCACTATAGAAATCAAATTGACAAGAGGATTAAGTGAAATGTAAATTAAAAGTTGCATTAAAATAATAAAATTACACTCTTTTGGCCTTATCAGAAAAAAAAAGGTTTAAATGTAATTCATCATTGTTCTACAAGTATTTACATGAAATATACTACTACTATACCTAAAACTTGCCGAGAGCTATATGATATATTATACATCAAATATACTCATGTTGTGTTTAGATCAGCGTTTTGGTTTTCTTTCTCTCGTTCCAAGACAAAACAAACTTTCTTTTTTAAGGAAAGACAAAACAAACTTGATTTTTAAGAAGCTACAATTAGCAGCATCGGCTCAAACGCACGTTTTGCCACAGAAACAAACAGATGCTTAATGAAACCGAAGTGACAAACAAGGATATCCACAATCAAGAGTTAGGAACCAAATTTTGTTAGGCTGTCTCGACATTAAATAAGGAAAAGTTCTTCCTTTTTTTGTTTAGAAAATAGCGAAAATTTTGACAAGAACTTGAAAAGTGATGTTTACAAATCAAAGTAGAGCAAATTTTTAGGCATTAATTATCTTTTTACGAATGATTGATGTTAGTACTTTTTAGATTGCATTAAGCCTTTGATAATTTGTTGCAACTAAAGAATTGATAGTAGATCATAATCCACGGGCAATTCTACCTAATTTAAAATGCATTAACCTTCCAATTTTCAAATATCATTTTCAGTGCATTCGTTACTACACTGACAAGTATTGATGGAGTATACACTTGATTAATTTGGAGTGATAGAGATATTTGAATGCTAGTGACAGAGAAAGAGAGAGATATTTCAACACCTTTTCATAAGCATGGTAGGGCCATGGCATCCACGTTGAAGAGATGGTTATAATCTATAACTTCCAATTCCTATATCTCTAACAATTTTCACAACCTTTAATACATTCATTAATACTCCAAATTTGTCGTGGGAAACTTGCCACGCTTGTGTTGTACTGTACAAACTAATGTTTGAGCCTTGGTAGTTTCTTCCACCCAATTTATTTAATCTTTGAATAAATGCCAACAACAAAACAAGCAGGTAATGGCAATACCATTCAAGAGTCCAACAAAGTTTAATCAATTTAATCCACTCCATGATGCTTTGATCTCACCCCAAGACTCAAGAAATTTTAATTAGCATAGACAAGAACATATACTAATAATACAAATATTTATATTAAAAATATTTTATACATAAACGATAAAATTATTAAATCATTATCACCAAGCGAAAAATTGATTACAAAACTATATCATTTTGTACTACTAAAAAATATAAGGCACCTCAAACTATTGTTATGACATGGCGAAAATGAACATGTTGATCGCAGTGTCTCAATAAGTCGTTACAGTTGGTTTCATTCAATTTTTCTGTCAAGAGTTAGATACTAGCCATAAACAACTTGATATGCAGGTTCTGCTCAGCAGTTTCAGCAAGACTTGTTCTGTGTATTAGTATAGTTGTCGCTCTATGTGGGAAGAAGGTATGTAAAGGTTTGTGTTTCTTCGTTTATGTAAAATTCTCTAATTTGTAAAGAAAATTGTAATGATTGAAAGATCAAGGGCTTATATAAAAATGTGATCGTTGCGTTCACAAATCCTAGTTCAACTGACAAATGTCAAAATTATTATATTGAACATCATGACCCAGATTTGACCCTAGGATTCTTCACCTGTAAATCATTTTGTCAATCGATCCAAAAGAAAAATGTGATCAATGCAGTTGATTAAAAAAGCTACTCGTAGAATGTTATACAATCATTGCATTTTGCTTTTCTTCTCTTTTATCAAATGCATCGGTTAAAAATATGTCGGTATTTTTGTTTGAAAATCTGGAGACTCTGGGCAATCATAAGTAATAGGGTTACCATTAAAATCTGGAGACTCTGGGCAATCATAGGTAATAGGGTTACCATCATTTCTAGGGTGTGACTGTTTCCCGTTTCAAAATTAACTTTGGAGTGCAAGGTTTTGACTATCTATTTCCATGTTTGGTAGTGATTTTTTAAGGAAGTTGCTAGAAATATCAATAACTTCCCAAACATTTTGTGAGAAAAATATTTCTGATAATAGGATTCCTTCAAATATCATTCCTAGAAATTCTATAACTTGAAATAAACACCCCCTTCCAATATCTTAATCCTCTCTAGTTATCTAAGATAGCACCTTCTTTCAAAACAAAAAAAAAAATCTAAGATAGCACCTGAACACTCTTGCTGAGATTTAGGGACGTTTGGAGTGGTCCAGGAATTAGAGGTTATCTTGAAATGTTTCATGTAAGAAACATGTAGGACTTTTATAAACTCTACTGAAAAATGCTAACAAATGTCTTATGTGGAAATTGTTATTCAATTCCTTAAAAGTCTCAATTATTCTTTCAACACAATTTTTTTTTTCCCTCAAGAAAAACCTTTAGGGCACTTGTTACTTAGCAAGACCCAACTTTATAAACCTGCTAAAATTCGATGAAAGGCAGGTAAAATCTGCCAGTCTTCGATGAATCACCTATAATGATGGTTCCACGCTATAAGTCACCACTAAGAGACAATTGAATGTATAACAATGTATATGAAAAATAAACTGTAAGCTTGTCTAGTCAACCGCATGCAAATCAAGAACCATAAACTAGAAGGAACAGTTTACCATAAACAAGCATGAGACACAAATAAAAAACCAGCAGTTTGAGTCATCAATTGATTATATCGAACAAAAAAAAAACATTTTAACTCAAGTTATAAACCCACAATGGTGGTCAAACTCTGCAATTATGCGATTTTATTAAGAGAAAAGAATGGTCCATAATGAGGAGGTTATGTTCGGTCTGTGTTGCAAAACAACCACCCCCTCCATCAGAAATAGTCAGGTCATTCCTTCTTTCCTATTCCATGCGACATATTATAGATCCCTCGTCCCTGAACAAATGCATAAAGTATTGTTTGTAAGGATATGGCTATAAACAAAAAAGTGGAGACACACTGTCAACAGCAAATTATGAAGCAAAATAATTCATATCACAAATGAACTTACAATCATAAAAAGTGAAGCTGCAGTCAAAGCAAGTGGTATTGCAACAGACGTAATCTTATCATAGGGCCCTTTCAAGTGAGTATGTTTACGCAAATTCTGGAAATATTTTTGCTTCTCAATAAGCTTCTCCCGTGGTCTGAATGGTGCTTCTGTTGGTTCTGCCATCCTGCACATGGCCAACAATTATCTCATAAATGCTTTTCCTAGCTATGTAAGAGGAGGAAAAAGAAAGAAGAAAACATTGCATAAAATGAAGTGGAACACAACAAAACATATATTGTATCACGATCACCCCCTCTTTCCTTTTTTCTCCATCTCAAAGAACCAAGATAAAATGATGGTAAGCCTTGAACTAATGCCAAATGTGAAAAAACGAAAACAAAAGGATGGTAAAACCACGCATTATTTTCATACTAAATGTGTGATCATACATCACAATATCATACAGACAATGCAGAAATAGGTAGCGTCCCTTACTAAGTAGTATGTATTAATTTACATTAGGAGAAAAGCTACAGCAAAAGAGCAACAACAAAAGAGCTATATACTTGTTACACATCTCTGTATAGAAAAACTGATGCCCATGTAGGACTAGTCTTTCTATAAAAGCTCAGGTAATTTCTTAGAAATATCTGAAATGTAGGATGAAACCCTCAACCAAAATTGCAGACAACTCTACCAAACTCAGTAAGCTAACACATGTTCTCAAAAGTACTAGTCATCTAATTCTCTTATAGGTCTAGATCCCTAAATTGTGGCCATTATGTATAAACCTCTGTGGAACCATTTTCGGCTCTCACTACCTCTGTCCAAACTCAATAATACCAAAACATGAAAATAGTTCAGTTGTAAAAGCATAGAAAATAGAAACTAAGCAAAAATAAATCTTTATACAGTTGTTCTTTAGGTATCACTAGTTTGCTTCAAGTTGACTCCTTGCCTTTATGTAATTTGTTTGAGTCTTAGTTTAATCATACCAGCTCATACTTCCCTCCCTGAGTAGGGTTTCTGCAGACCTACTCTCTGTGGCTCCCACTTCCCTCTAAACTTTGATTTTGAGATACATGCACCACTTGAGCTACCAAGGAATGACTGACATAACCTAAGACTATCAAGTCAAAGACATTTACCGCCACGGATTATTTAATCCGTGCCACAAAATAACTATTGATGCAAAGGTAGACAAATTTAGATTATTAATTAATAACTATTACTTGGTACTACATAATCACTGCCACAAAATATTTAATCCACACGGGGCAGCCGCGCTACCCGTGTTGTAGCACGGGTATCTCAACTAGTTTACCATGTGAAAAATGTATGCAAAACCTTGGTCCCAATTTCCAAACTAAGCACTATCGCATTAACTAAAGAACTTCCAAAACTGAAGGAAACTATTCTTTCTGCATTTTCCTCCCGCTATCAACCCTACAAATCCATACAATGAAAACACCAGTTCTACATAATTATGCAGAATGTGCAAGACTAAACAGAGGAAAGTTGTAGGGAGAATCATGGAATCAAGTGGTATGAACTGGCTAATAAATGCTAGTACTTTACCAAAGTCTGCTGTCTTGTCCAGTCACTTACCCGAAACTACAAAGAAAACTATAAGAAGCTTTATACATTCAAGAATCATTCCTGAGAGTGCAAAGAAACGATAGAAGCTCTAGACTTCCATGTTCCTTATATCTCTGTACAATCAAGAGGGTACGAGCACATCATTCCTTAATTAATAAGGAACGCAATGAACTATACGAAAGGGAACACCAATCCATTCAAGTTGTCCAAAACCAGTGCTGTCAATCGCAGATAGCAAAAAATAGCAGATTAACAAAAAAAACTGCACAGCAAGAGTTATAGGCTATACCGCTGCTAACTCCGCTATTTGACAATATTTTGTACTAAATAGGGTATTGCAGAACAACGGCAGTTTGTTCAAATTCCGCTACCCTATAATGATAGCGCAGCAATAGCTTCTATTTAATAACACTGGTCGAAAACTAGCAAATTAGGGGAGAGGGAGAAGCCATGATATAATTGTACAAGGAGGATAAGTTATCAACCATACACTTTCCATTCAATAAAAATGCAAGTAACTGGATGTTCCCGTGACAAAAACTGCTTTGTAAATTGTAATGTAACTTTCGCGCACATCAGAGGCTGTCACATAATTCTAACATGAACCAGTAACTTTTGCAAAATTTTAAACATGTTGTTGAGGAAACTCTAAATAAATTTGAGGTCATCGCATAACATGTTAAGACTTTGGAAATTATTTCGCTAACATAGAGATAACTAATACAGTCCTCAAATATACTAGATCATTAAAAGTAAAGATTTTTATACCAAACCAAATGAACTCCATTTTGCCTCAAATTTAATATGTGGATCTCTAACATACAGTTATTCATTTATAAATTTGTATTTGGTCAAAAAGTATTGTATAACAAATGAAAACAGAAATCATGTAAGATTATCCCAAACATTCCCACCCAATTCAATCAAAATCATCACAGAAAATACAGAACTTTGCAAGCTTTCAGCTATATCATATTCTAGATCATTCCGATCCATACGAAAACTAGATAATTTATACCATTTTACAAAATTCGAAATCAACAAAGAGATGAATTTCATAATTCTAATATAAAAAAACCTAAATCGAGGATTTCAAACAATCAATCGCTGTAGTAACGATAAAATCACAGCATAATCGCGTATACAAAGAACACCAATAATATTCGCAAAAACTCTTTTTTTTTTCTTTCTGAAACCCTGGATCTAAAAGCAGCGTGAATTCGCGCACCGTGAGAGAACGTACCTGATTGAATGTGAAAGTATGGAGATGTAGAAATGAAACCCTAGAATTCCCTCCTATGAGCGAATGTCTAATGTGTTTGTGAGAGAAAATTGTGGCACGTTAGAGAGTTATGTTATTTTGATTATACACCCATTCTACCCTTGAGTTTTCGCCAACACTGTTTGGTTGAGCAGAAATAGCAGTGAGAGAGACATCGTAGAGAGAAATAGAAGAGAGAAGCCCAACTTCTACCGTTTGGTTTGGCAAGAAATAAGAGAGACCAAATAATAGTGGGACCCTCAACTTAATTATCTAACCATTTAATTATGTAAAATGTAAATCACATAATCAATTAATAACACTAATATTAATATGAAAGGCATTTTGGTCATTTCAAAAATAATAGCATTTCTCTCTTCTATTTCTCTAGTATATCTCTTGTACAAAACAATCTCGTAAATCTACTCAATTTCTCTTTTATTTCTCTCTTCTCAAACTCTCTCACACTTATTTCTCTCTTCACAACTTCTCTTCTTAACCAAACACAGCCCAAATGATCAATCTCTCCTCCAATCTGTTGGGTCATGGTTGATGGGCTTTGAGTTTAGGCTTTTCTTTTTTGAGTTTTACTTTTTCCGCCCTATGGCTTTCCTCGTGCACCCTATTTTTTCCAAAAATACCCCTGGTTCGGAATATAAAATCCAAACAACTTTCGGAAACAAAATTCCGGACAAATTCGTGGATTTTGGCACTTCAACCACCCTGATGGATGTTGGTGTCAGTTTTGAATAGATGGTTTCGGCATACATAATCCGGAAATTTTGTACAAACTTCGGATTATGTAATCCGAAATGTGTAAATCACCTCGTTGAAAGGCAACAAGTAGGTGGGAAATGATGTTTCAGGATTACATATTCCGGATTGCATAATCCGAACTGCATCAGCACAGAATCAGAAGCCATCTGTTTTGGTTGAGCCTCTGTTTTGGTGCATGTGGTCCAACATTTTGGCCTTTGACATGTTGTTCAATCAGAGAATTCAACTTATAATTAATAACGCAATATAAATTTCAAACATTCTAACATTAATAAAACATAAAAATAAAAATTATCCAAGTGTTACATAATTCAAAAGCATCCAAAATGTTCAAACATAAACATAAAATACAATACAGTCAGCCCCTAATAACTACACCCGTACCACCGCCATCTCTGGCACCACCCCTGACACCCCTGCCACCCTCAGTAGCTCCCCGACGACGGTAAACTTTTCCATTATGCACCTCTCTCAATACCTCCTCCAAATGTTGCCACTCCTTAGACCCTCACGGAACCACACCATTCGACATTATAGCATAGACATGGTCTCTGATGCGGCTCATCCTTCCGCTAAGTTGTAAGTACCCAACATCTTCATCCTCTTGAGCAGCTCGCGCATCAAGGACCTCACGCTCTGGTGGCATTGGCACCGGTACCGGGATATCAGGAAGAATCATGCGTGGATGAGAATGGAGATAAAACCACTCGATGTATCGATCTGCTGCCTCCACGCCATGAACTGTACGCTGCCCCAACTGCTCAGGAGTCAGCGCATGATCAAGAGCATGCTGAAAACGGAGTGAGATCTCCCCCAAGTATAGCAAATATATGCGGACAGCCTGGTCCCGTAACCTCCGCACCTCTTGAGTCACACCATACCCAGTCTCCAACGCTAACTGCTCCAACATACGGTCCTCGAAAATCCTCCTCAAGTAGTTGAATCGACAATGTGCACCTTTGGTCTTCTTTACCTGAACTACAACTTCACCCGGATCAGACCCCAACTGCTCCACCATCTACTCCACCGCCTCGTCCTGTGAGATGGTACTATGGGACAAAAGCATGCCATCAATGGGGAGATGCAGCAAACAGGACACATCATCAAGTGTCACTGCCATCTCCCCAAACAGATGTGGAAACTCGAAGTCTCCTCATGCCACCTCTCCACAAAAGCACACATCAGATCGTGGTCCATCAGGCTGTAGCTGGTATCCTAAAGCCAACCAAGACCGGTGTCGTGTATTCTGGCTTCCCACCATTGTGCATTCATGATAGGGGTGGTATCGTCATCATGCACCGTCTCTATCTTCTCTCCGTTGTTGATGCATTTTATATTGTCACGCCACTGCAAATAATAAAAAACAATACATAAACATCAGTTTACACTCATGACTTCACAAACAGAGCAGTTCAACAATTTATTAAAGTTACATTAATAAACATTAGTTTCACAAATGTAAACATCATTTTTACAAAGATTAACAACATATTAAAGTAAGTTTAAAATTAATAAATTGCACGCCATCAGCCGCCTTCCTGGCCACGTGCACATGGTACTTCCACATCAAGCTAGTGTTGCGTGGGCCACCAGGGTAGCCATCAAGTGGTTTAGGGTCCACCACACGCTTCTTCCTCATCCGCCTTCGTCGCGGCTGCGTGTCTTTCATATCCTCCTCCATTGCCTCAAGCTCCTCCTAAAACTCCTCCTCCTCCATTTGCCGCTGCTGCTCAACGTCCATCTCATCATTCTCTTGCTCATGCTCCGGTTCCAACTGAGGCTCGACATCAGCACGACATCGCCTGCCACCCCAACGCCTCAGAACAACACCTTCCTCCTTCATCCGTTGGGTATGCTCTCTCTTCTATGGGAAGCATGCCCAACCTCTCTTACATGCCGAGTAGAGGACGAACCTTCTGTAGCATGCATATTAGGGTAATCAAACAACACAAAACAGAAGCAAAAAAACATTTTGGGTGTTTCCGAATTTCAATTGTCGGACTACAACAATATAGTTCGGCAAACGAAATTCAGATTGCTCCAGACCAGAATTCTAAACAAAACGGACAAATTAATCATGCATGTGTGTAGAAATCGAACTAACCTTCCATGATGTTTGACAAGGGTTGAAATGTGGTGCTTTTGAGCAACAAAACTCCAAATTTGGACAAGATTTGCGGTGTTTGAAATTTGGGATAATGTAGAAAAAGAGAGAGAATGTGGTGAAATTGAATGTGTAAAACTGTAAAAATGGGGGGTGAAGTTCCTTTTATACTTCACAATTGTTCGGATTTTATAATCCGGAAAGCATATAGGTTTTCCGGATTATATAATCAGAATGGCATGTTGGTAATTTGCATAGGGCGCACGAGAAAGCCATAGGGTGGAAAAAGTAAAACTCTTCTTTTTTGGTCTTAAATAAACAAGAAAACAATTTGTTTCCCATATTATTTTGCTCATTTCCACCCCAAACTACCAAAAATATTATCGACATGGGTTAACTAGCGTTCGGTAAAACCAACTTGACTTAACTCACATCAAAAGCAACGTGACTTAACTCATATAGTGTCAACATGACTCAAAGAATATAGTTAATATTGTATAGAAAAGATAAATTGTTTGTTGTTTTACAAAAATTTCCTTTGTTAATGATGTGGAAAACGTAATGTCACATCTCATATGACTTTAAGCATTGTCGACTCACCCCACATATCAACACGGATCTTTTCAGCGTGTTTTGTCCTCGCTCGCACGCTTACCGGAAAACTTCCCGGTAGGTCACCCATCCAAAGACTACTCCAAGTCAAGCACGCTTAACTGTGGAGTTCTTATTGAATGTACTACAAAAAAGAAGATGCATCTTGTTGATACAGGTAGTATAAAATAATTCATATAAGCCTTCTTTCAACCATGTAGTCCAATACCTACATGGCCTCGAGATCCCTCTTATTTCGGTGTGATTCGGTTCGTCTAGAAGCTGTTAGGAGCCGCTCATTGTCGTGCCTTGTGCACCGGCGATCATTCCCCGCCTTTGTCAACCTTGGGTGTTGGACGTAAATTAAAAGAATTAGAAAAAGATAAAGAAATAAATAGTAAGGGGCATAATAGAAAAATAAATATTATGATTCCTTGATATTCTTAAGTGACGTATAATTTGGAACAAACGAATTTTGCTACAATGACATATACTCTTTCTGTCCCTAATTATAAGCTCACCTTCAAAAAACGTCTAGTCCCTAAATACAAAGCCCCTATGCACATTACTATGTACATTTATTACTTTTTTCAAACATAACCTTAATTAATACTACTACTAACTTATCTTGGAACATAACTGATAACTAAACAGGTATGTTTTTAAACAATACATACATCAAGGGTAGTCATGTCATTTCAACTTTAATCAGAAGTGAAATTTTGTCATTTTATGTTTTCTTATTCATTCTTTTATTGTAATTTCCCCTTTTCTCTCTGGCTTATCCTATTCTCTGCAAGACCTTTCCATTCATCTTTACCTCCTCCGTAAAACAATGACAAAAGCAGATATGCAGGATAAAACTCACATCACAAAATGTAGATCTAAGACGACCGAAGCAAGGCAGTGACTGGATTTGAGACGACGGAAAATGACTTGAGATCCAGCCACTGTCGTGAGGTACCTTATTGTCAGAATAGTTTGATTGAGTGATCATCACCCTCTGTCTCCTCCACTAGGCACACAGAGCTGGCGGTTGCGGTGGTTTTGTATTCAGAGCATGGTGGTTATAGCGGAGAGAGAGAGAGAGAGAGAGTGAGAGAGAGAGAGATAGAGAGAGGACAAAGAGGTGGTGGTTGAAGTGACACGTGAGAGAGGTTGCAGAGAACCGACGCGTCTTTGGTGGCCGACGGAGTGCGGGTGATTTGAGGCCTGTGAGAGCAATGATGCGGTGAGAGAGATGGTATGTTGTTTGAGGAAAAAGAAGAAAGGAAATAAAATAAAATAAAAAAGAGATGTATTGAGGAACATTGAGATATTATACGATGTCATTTATGTGTCTTGTTTTTTGTGTCAAGTTATCATTCCTCATCTTAGAATATCCTCAATATTAAAATGAGTGTCGTTTTAGCAAAAAAAACTGTTTCAAAATGAATGTCACTTTTAGTTTCCAATGCAATAATAACTTCTTTTTTTCAATTGTGCCATTCAATTAATACTATATACTACTTCCAAAGTATTATTTTTTTTTCTTTAACGAAAAACAAACAAATAATTGATTAGGATAATTTGGTAAAATAACACCTCTCTTTCTTTTAATTAATACATTTCTTAATATGTGTAAAAACTTTAAACGACATTCATTTTGAAACGGAGAAAGTATAAACAAAGGGCAATTTAATATCGTATAAACACATTAATTACACTTTCAATTTTTCTCAATGAATCATGCTAAATTTTGTATTGAAAGCATAAATATTTAAACTTTTGTAATGTCGAATACACAATGTTTAAGAAAATAATTCTATATCTATCTTTTTAACCTGTACCTTAAGGTTACCACACAAGTTAGAATTTCCCTTTCTTAATATAGGCATTTTTGATAAAGGGGCTTATAATATGGGATGGAGAGAGTAATTTGTTAGGAAGGGAAGGGGGCTTAATATCTACGTTTTTGGTCAAGGGGCTTGTTATTTTCAAAATGTCATTTTTATTTTAATGAAAAATCTTTCTTATAATCATTGCATTTTTAAATAGGTATATAAATAATCATTGCATTTTGAAATAGGTATCTAAAATAACATGGGACTGAGTAGGTTGCTAAGCAATTCTTAATTGGAAATAATTTCAAGTCAAAATTATTTAGACACTCAAATGTAAAAAAAAATTTAAAAAATAAATAATTAAAGGCATATCATTTAACTTTGGTTTAAATATATTTTTAATCCTTACATTTTGTAACCATTTGAAGAATAGTCACTACATTTCATTAAATGTTTTTAAAATTTTCATATTTTATCTCCGTTATCAAAATTAGTCATTGCTGTTGATTCTCTAATGGAATGCTGACGTGACAGTTAGCGAGTCCCAGAAGGTAAGGACTATTCTTCAAAGTCAATCAAAATGTAGGGACCAAAAAACA
>Ga0315915_1002196_pt1 | contig 24438 bp, 13 predicted proteins | sample MpolbnodulesMG_FD_207738 | JGI IMG/M metagenome (GOLD analysis project Ga0315915, IMG submission 207738) | Medicago polymorpha root nodule microbial communities from Los Angeles, California, United States - branched nodules | ecosystem: Host-associated > Plants > Roots > Nodule | place: USA...
CGTCGGGACACTTTGAGACGGATTTGACCTTTCTATGGAAGAGAAATATTTGTGAGACTCGGACTTTGAAACTGTGAAATGCAACACGATGCATGATGTTTATGCAAAAAATAGACACATTTTTTTAAAGGACTTATCGAAGTGAATTGTAAACATTGCAGTGGAACATTGTTTTATTTGATAATTTGTGAAGATACTGCAATTGGTTCCTTTTTCAAAAGGAAGAACGAAACCAAGGAAAATGGTTCTTAACAAAAGCTAGAGCTTAGTTAAGGTTTTTTTTGAAGTTGTATTTCTTGGTGTTCTTTCTTACAAGGTCCATTCATCTGTGATGTTTGCAAAAAACTTGTCTAAGTCCTTCGATATTTGATGGAAAAAAGTTGTTTATGAATGAATGCATGTATGCATGAATATGCTAAAGAACATAGAATACATGGTGAGGTTAAGTTCATATGTTGGAGTCAAGGGTAAATACGCCATTTGGTAAGGACTATGGTTTCAATTGTACCTGTATCACGGGTTCTACCAAGTTCCCAAAGTCCAACCCCCTCTGAATTTTATTGGGTGACGGGACAACACCCGGTCCAACAACGTTCGTAGGAAAGTCTCGTTTGAGTGTAGCATCGTATGTCGACTTGTTCCAAGACAACACTTGGTTAGCCACTGCACTACATCCTAAAAGGCCAAGATGGGTTAAAGGTGACTAAAGGTCCTTAGCTTCGATGGATACTTAAAAGTAATAAGGTCTAAACGTGACAACAGACGCCGACATATACCACTTCAAGATCCTCCGCTAAGTGTGGCTATATCACGTGTTCCAAAACACGAGAATACTCTCGGAATGTCACTATGATTCTACCACTCCTATCTTATGTTTCCCTCAAGTCCGGGTGTAGGACTTATGATCTCACTACTCACGTAAGAAAGAAGAAAGAAGGAGGAAGAAAACATATGTACATGTATTTCCATCTTTTATTTTTTGATTTTAAGCATGTTATAGCACAAAAAATTAAATAAAACCAAGTTAGGCTCAACCCTCTTAGGGGATCCCCAGTAAAGTCGTCATTTCTGTCGCGTCATTTTTTGGAGATCAAGGCTATTTCGTTAGCTTTTGACTCACTAATTTATTTCACGACTGAACATTTAATTTTTTTTAAAACAAGCAAGTTTATAGCACAATTAATTAAATAAAATCAAAAGGTTCCCATAGAATACTATGGATATTTAGGGTGCTAACACCTTCCCTAAATATAACTAACCCCTGAACCCTAAATTTTTTCAATATGGGGTAGTTTGAACTTTTTTCCCCTTTTCTTAAAAAAAATTAAATGTTCAGTCGTGAAATAAATTAGTGAGTCAAAAGCTAACGAAATAGCCTTGATCTCCAAAAAATGACGCGACAGGTATGTTATGAGAAATAAAGTATATAGAAAGGCTAGAATAGATGAGAGAATAAAGTATGTCCAAAAGATGAATAATGAAATAAAATAGAGGGATATTGACGTATAAATGAGTCACACATAAAGGTTGGATTAATGAAGAGGTAAGATGGTGATATAAACGGTCGATAGAGAGTAATGATGAGAAATCTTATAACTGTGACAAAGAGTGATGACAATCGATATTAGGTATTTGTAAATAAATAAATAGGATGGGAAATGATGATGTTATATTATAATGATGATGAGAGTGTTGATGGTTAAATCATGATGATAATGAGAATGATAATGTTTATATTTTAGTGATGTTGAGAATGATGATAACTATATTATTATGATGAGAGTGATAATGTTATATATGATGATGATGATAGTGGTGATGGTTTGTGTGTTTGCATTAGTCGTGCATTTTAGGGGGAGTCTTGCATTAATATGTGAATTATTTAAATGTGTATACATGTGTTACTTGTCGAATTTATTTTTTTGCGTTCATATAGAGTCCAGAGCTTGATGTCTTGCATTGATTTGGAAGAGAAAGTCCAGTAACATACCTATAACAAATTATGTAGAGAAAAGTCCAGTAACATAACTCTGGAAAAATGGAAGAGTAGGTGTAGTACCACATTCATATAGGTCGATAGGAGAGTCCATATGCATGTATATGACGACGATGTGTTGTTGTGATATGTGAAAAGAAGAGATTATACATAATAACTGTTGAGAGTGAAGAGATGGTGGAGATTATATTATTTTGAGATTTGTTTAGTATGTGTGCTTTTCCCTAATATTATGTTATGGTAGGATTTTTCACCCCTTATTTTGTTGTGTTGTTTTCCGTATGGTGGTTGTACCTTGAGTACATATACTCAGGTGAACGAGGAGTAGTTGTGGGACATTTTAGTTCTGTTATTTAGTAGTTGAATAAGCATGTAGTCGCTACGAGCTCTGATATTGTAACACTAGGGTCGGGGTTGACGATTTAATTTTTAATTACACTTTAAGTTGAATCTCGGAAACTTTGTTATTTTATATTTATGATTGTTGAATGATAAGTATGAATGTATTAATAAGATAAATGAATAATTTTCTTCTCCTATAATGGATCTATTATGAAAGAAAATATTTTATTGTTATTTTATGAATAATGTCGAGTTTTGTTTTTGTAACATCCTTATTATTAAATATATTCTTATTATTTAATATTTATCGTTGGGAATTAGGGTGTTGCAATCCACAACACCATCGCCGAATATTGAAGAGCTATTTATCAAAGATCTGCTAAATCCAAATTTGGTCTCTTTGAATTCTGAGCTCATCCATTCAATATTTAATTTTACAGATGTTGCTGTTATTTTGTCCATTCTTCTTCGCGAAAGACATCTTGAGGATACATATGTATGGAATCACACGATGGATGGTGCATACTCGGTGAAATCGGCCTACAACGTTTGTATGACTATGGCAGCATCTGAGATGTCTCACAATACCGAAGCTGATCGAAACTGAAATCTAATTTAGAAGAAGCAAAATCCTCCTAAAGTTCAGAGTTTTATGTGGTGCGCAACTCACTGCTGCTTTCGTACACGTTGCAGTTTGGCACAAGAAGCAGTTCAGTGTGAAGATGCATGTATCCATTGCAATGTTATGGCAGAAACGCATACCCACATATTTTTTGTCTTCCATAAAGCCTTAAATTGTTGGGCTCTGGTTCATCTTGACAACAGTGTGCCTGAATTGGTTCTTATGGCAAACAATTTTACCACACTTTTAGTTGAGTTCCTTGCCAAGTTGAATCCTCAACAAAAATCAATTGCGTGCATGATACTTTGGAGCCTGTGGAAAAATCGCAATTAAAATCTTTGGGAAGGAATAGATTCATCACCCTCTCATATTGTTCAAAGAGCCAAAGACAATCTCACCAAGTGGAGCTGCATTGAAAGAGCAAGGCAACCTGATAAGAGTACTCAACCTACACCTTCCTGGACAAAACCTCCACTAGCAACTTTGAAGTGCAATGTGGATTGTGCCCTCTTTAACAATAATACAATCATAGGTACAACTTTTGTTTCCGCAATTCTTCAGGTCAATTCATCACGTGTATGTCCAATTTTTTACACTATGCTTCTTCTCCATCTGAAGCTGAAGCAGAAGCATTAGGTCTTCTTGAAGCCATGACATTTTCTATTAATAGAGACATGAAATCGGTTAATTTTTAGGCTGACTGTAAACTTATAGTGGATATCATTCATTCTCCGGTAGTTCCTCAAAATGAGATTGGTGATATAATTACTATGAGTAAGAATCTTCTGTAAGTTCGCAACACTTATGTTGTGAGACATATTAGGCGGCAAGCAAATAGAGTTTGTTCACACCATAGTTAGAGCATCTCTATATCATCCTAACCCTTGTATCTTTGATTATGTTCATTGTTAATATGTACTCCCTTCGGTCTCAAATATAAGAAAAAATTCATTTTTTAAGTTCATTGAGTAGTTAATGTATCTGGTCTACATTGTAAAACAAATACATTAATTATTCAATGAATCTAAAAAAGGAATATTTTCTTATATTTGAGACCGGAGGGAATACTCTTTAATTATTAATGAAATGACCTAAGCATGCCTTCATTAAAAAAAATTAAAAAAATAAAACATATATATTGTTTTTAAACCTACGTAGTTATAACACCATGGTAGATATTATGAAAACTTTTTAGTTGCTCCACGATAGTGGAGATCCAAATATACACAATCACACAAACTGACCGCCCAAAACTAACTGTCACGGAAAAAATTGTCACTCAATAAAACCGAGACTTTGAACAAATGAGTATGAATGTTGAAATGCCATTTTACACCCATCATCATCGATCGAAATTGTTCCGTTGTCCACGATTTATAATTCAATGGAAATTATATTGGATTTTCTTAGGGTATTATTTTAGTTATTTGTTTAAAATAAAAAGCTGTAAACATAAAATGCTCAACCACTCACAATAAGTTATAGTATTTTCATTGAAAAAGGAAATAATAAATAAATAATATTAATTGAACGCCAACTGTTTTTTCCTTGCACACAAGAATTGTCCATAGAAATATCAACGATTTTTGTTTTTGGATAAAATTTAAAAATGAATTATTTTCTAATTTAAATATGGATTAACACAAGAATTGTGCATAGAATATCAACGTTTTTTTTTGGATAAAATTTAAAAATGGATTATTTTCCAAATTTAAATATGGAATAATATATGTTTCTAGAAACTTTTTGTCAAAAAAAAATATGTTTCTAGAAACTGTCAAAAAAGAAAGATTAAGATTAAATATATTTTTACTCTAAAATTACAAACCGTTGATTTATTCTATTTTTATTCAATTATCTAGTAATTAAACTCCCTGAATTTTTAGTCAAAAGAGTACTTAATAAAAAAAAATCTCACATACTTTTATGTCGAAGAAATAGGAAATCCCACCTTCATACCCACAATTACAAACCGTTGATTTATTCTATTTTTATTCAATTATCTAATAATAAACTCCTTGAATTTTTAGTCAAAAGAGTACTTAATAAAAAAAAATCTCACATACTTTTATGTGGGAGAAATAGGAAATCCCACCTTCAAACCCACAACTATGTACATCAACGTCGCTACAACTAGCAACTATACTATACTTTTGAGATTGATTTATTCATTTTTTTTTATGGTCTCTTTTTTGTTAACCCTCTGATTCTTAAAGTAAAGTAATCTTGGTAATACAAAGTTCAACCGTGATGAAATTAAAAGTTGATAAAAAATTCTTCTACTAAAAAATTAAACATAAATTCTTCTCAACAATCTTTGGTAGAGTTAATTAACCACATAAACTCAATACTTGATTTTTTCGAACGTATTATTGAAGAAAATATGCATAAATATACTACAATATTATATTATTATAATACTAACCGTTGTTAGTGATGGAAATTTCAACTTCTCTCAAAATTCTTTTTTTCTTTCACTTATCGATGAGAGATGGTTTTTAAGTCATTTTTGACCTAGAATCATCCATCTACATCTTTTTTCTTATTTCTTTCAATTTAAATAAGTGATCTTCACATATATCAAGTTTTTTCTTTGGTGTTTTTTGTGATTTCTTCGTCTGAGTGCGGTGTTGTATTGTGCAACATTGTTTGATTTTGTGTCTTGTTGTGATGTTCGTTTGGTTCATATTGAAATAACAACTTTAGTCAATCACATATTCAATCAATGATTTGGACGTCAACGTTACAAATCCAAAAACATGTGTATTATGGTGATTTAGATTTTATTGTATTATTTGTAGACATTTTAGCGTTGTATGTTATTTACTTAGATGTTGTAAGTTTCTTCACCCATGTTTATAGTTTTATTGTATATGATGTATTCTATTGATTTGAAATGAATATCGTTTTGTTTTTGAAAAAATTAATATTATATTGTTGTAAATTATAAAGTAAGAAATGATTAATAATTTATAAACGTGGTTTGTTCTCCCTCCTAATAAAATCAAAACAACCGAAACGGCAACAAGTCCCTCTCTTTCTCTCTCCACAAACCCACATGGGAAGCAGCGTCACTCAGTCACATTACTTAACGCGTTCTCTCACAAAAATATCTTCATTTCGATTCTATCCTAACTAAGCCATAACCCTCTACATTACAACCCTATTGCTCTTAACATGTTACCTACACCCCACAATTCACCACCACTAACCAATTTTCCATTGACCCATTATTTTTAAACCAATTATATTCCTTTTTCTGTTCGTTATAGCCACGAAATTGCCGCTGTTAACACCGTGGCTTAAGCCTAATTATCGTTACTTTTTAACGTGCTTATAAGTCTCTTCTATTATTCATTCATTCAAATATCAAAATACTCTTTAGAATAACCACAAGCCACAAAAAACAGAGAGAGAGAGAGAGAGGAAAAGGGTCATTTCATTTTATTAGATTAGATCTCTGCACACAAAAAAAAAAAAGAAGCATTTTTCAAGGACCCTTTTTGGTTGTATTTCAAAAACAACCATTAAAGGAGTTACCTTGTTTTGAGATTTTTTTTACATTGTTGCAGGATCTGATAAAAAACCACAGATTCAGATACCCTTTTGCGAGTTTTGTAATTTTCTCTAGTTTCTCTCATCTGGGTTGGGTTTGTTTGTGTTTGGTGTTGGCATTATCATCATGGAGGTTGAGAAGAAGTACATAACATCTGAGGAACTGAAAAAGCATGACAAAGAAGGGGATCTATGGATCTCAATTCAGGGTAAGGTTTACAATGTTTCAGATTGGGCTAAAAAACATCCTGGTGGAGAGGTTGTTTTGTTGAATCTTGCTGGTCAGGATGTTACTGATGCATTCATAGCATATCATCCTGGTTCAGCATGGAAACATCTTGACCAGTTTTTCACTGGCTATTACCTTGAGGATTTTAAGGTATCTGAGGTTTCTAAAGATTATAGGAGACTTGTTTCTGAGTTTGTCAAAATGGGTTTGTTTGAAAAGAAAGAACATGTTGCTTTATTCACATTAACATCTGTTGCTATTATGCTTGCTATTGTTGTTTATGGTGTTGTTGGTTGTACAAGTGTTTGGGCTCATTTAGGTTCTGGTATGTTGTTGGGTTTGCTTTGGATGCAAAGTACTTATATTGGTCATGATTCTGGTCATTATGAGGTTATGTCGAGTCGAAGTTATAACAAATTAGCACAAATTCTTTGTGGTAATTGTATGACTGGTATAAGTATTGCTTGGTGGAAATGGACTCATAATGCTCATCATATTGCTTGCAATAGTCTTGATTATGATCCTGATTTGCAGCATATCCCTGTTTTCGCTGTCTCATCGCGATTCTTTGGTTCGATCAAATCTTATTTTTACGATAGACAGTTAAAGTTTGATGCTTTGTCAAGGTTTCTTATCAGTTACCAGCATATCACTTTTTACCCTGTCTTGTGTTTTGCAAGGCTTAACTTGTACCTTCAAACATTTTTGCTCTTGTTTTCGCCATCACGAAATGTTCCTGATAGGCTTTACAACATCATGGGAATCGCTGTGTTCTGGACTTGGTTCCCTCTACTATTGTCAGCCCTCCCAAGTTGGCCGGAAAGACTCATGTTTGTTCTTGCTTGTTTTGTTGTTTGTTCCATTCAACATCTTCAATTCTGTTTGAACCATTTCGCTGCAAACGTGTATCTTGGTCCACCGAGCGGAAATGATTGGTTTCAGAAACAAACAGCTGGAACATTGGATATCACTTGTTCAACATGGATGGATTGGTTCTTTGGTGGTTTGCAGTTTCAGCTTGAACATCATTTGTTTCCAAGGCTTCCTAGGGCTCAATTGAGGAAGGTTTCGCCATTGGTGATTGATCTATGCAAGAAGCATAATTTGCCTTACAGAAGTTTGTCATTTGTTGAGGCAAATCTTTGGACTCTTAAGACTCTTAGGACTGCTGCATTGCAGGCCAGGGATTTCACCAACTCTGCTCCACAGAACTTGTTGTGGGAAGCTTTTAATACTCATGGCTGAGCTTGAGATGAGACCATGTGGATTTTGTGCTGTGAAGAGAAGATTATCAAGTTTTTTCTTTTATTATCATTTATCAAACATTATGTTATTTTCAGTATGTTAAACTTTATGTATTGAATTCAATTTCTCTCTTTTATTAGGTATGTTTTGTTGTAATAATTGATGGTATGATCACTGTTTTATGTGTTCCTACATCTGAACAAAAAAAAATTCAGGTTATATTTGCATATTCTTATTACCTCTCTTCTTTTGTTGGTTGTTATTTTTAACTTCTCAAACTTGTATTGTATCCTGTTAAATCTTCATAGATCAAGAGGGGTCAAAAAACCATAGGAGGTCCTTAAATATTTGTAGTGTGTATTTTTTCCAATTGGCAGGTTATTTAGCAGAATATTTCAATCTTACTAAATCTTGAATATTGAAAATTAATTCATTCGTAATTCTATTATTGAAAATTGAATAGAAAATCAATAAGCTTAAATGAATTTTTGACCCTAAGACATTTTGGTTTGACGAATTTAGTCCTCCACTTTTAAAATTGGCCCCCTACTTACTACTATATGTTGCCCCAAAGCAAACAATCCCAAAGGTTTTCAATCTCATGTTCTAGATAAACTCATTTGTTGTACGTTCAATATTCCTTCACACTCTTCCCACCAACATCACAACTTGTTTGCAGGGTGTGTTTTAAAACTATTTTTTGGTTAGGAAAAAATGACACATGCTTTGGTTGAGTCAAAATCAATGGGAGACCTAAAAAATGAAAATGGGGATAGACTCTAGAGACTCAATTCACTCGTTCTAAAGTAATATAAGATCCCCTAAAAAAAAAGAAGTAATACGAGATCAAAATTACCAAGCTTACTTGAAGAGTTAAACGTTCAAAGATAATAGAATTCTCTTTCATGAATTCTTATTCACATATATCTTATTTCACCGGCATGCTATAACACATAGAACACTATTTTCATTAACTAACTAGTCTCATCTATACTAATAACTAATTAACCATCCTTAACTAATTTTATCATATTTTCTATAAGTATCACCCTCTTCAAATTTAACCGTTTACTTTTACATAACTCGAGTTTAATTTTGGTAAAAAAAATGAGTTTAAGACCTAATTTTTAAAATCTGTTAGTGTAAAGTTATTCTAAACATACATCTAATGATGTATTGTCACACTTACGTCAATTTACGAGTTAAAAATACGATTTATCATATTGATTAATTGATGTGAATTAGAGGCACATGTAAAATGAATATAATCCAATAAAATATGAAATTAAACTTTTAAATATCTTCATATTCTTTTTTTTGTGTGACAAAAAATATCTGAGATATTCTTGAATAGTAGTTTTTTTTTGTTTTTGAAAGGTTGAATAGTAGTAGTTGAAAACAAATTCGTCTCCATCACTCCATGGAATCACACTGTCGGTATCATGATAATAAAACAAAATTAATGCGATTCCTCCAATTTTTCGCTATAATAACGTGTAGGTTTCATAACTTTTATTTGGCAAGGTGGCATTCCAGCTTTTACTTGAATCTATCACCATCTTTATGGCAATTTTTAGCAATTCAGTTTCTTTAAGTGTTGACATCTGTTTTGGGCCCCTTCCTAAAAAGAATGGAAATTGCTCTTCTTCCATCAAGATTCACTCATTTCAAATTAAACTGTCTAAAATACTTTGGCGTAAATTAACTCATGCAAGTGTTACTTAACTCACACTCGACACATGAATTAGGTCAGCGTGAGTTAACTCCATTGTTACGGTTTCGAGAGGCATTGTTGCGATTTTCTCCAACCTTAAGCCATTCAATGGCAATTACAATCACAAAATCAAATAAGTGTTTGTTATCCTATTACATTGGTTTTATTTTTTGGATTGAATTGTTAGATTTTTTTTTTTTGATAAATTGTCACATATTTAAGTTTTTTTTTTTTTTTGATTTTTGATTTTATCGGGTTAGATGTTTATGATTTGATTGAATTGTTAGATGTTGATTAGAGTAGAATTGATTGAATTGTGGTAGAAATTGTTAGAAATTGCTTGAAATTGTTAGGTATTTGTGGTAGGATTTTTAGGATTACACGTTTTGACCATTGATTTTTACATTGTGTAGAGATGTCTCAGAAATAGGTGATGCTCAGTTGAAAAAGGAGGGTGAGAAGAAGAAAGCAAAAACCACTGTGACATAACACGATATCGTATGTGAAGGATCCAGACAAAAAACCAAGGCGAATATGTCGTGTACAATTTCAACAAGATGAGAAAGAACAGACACACGTGTTATTTTGGTTCCCAGGCAAAAGCAGGTGCTCCAGGAACTGTTGAGGACTACCTAATTGACTTAAGGGACGAGGGAGAAGATTAAATGTAATGGCGTGTAATGACTTATTTTTTTGGACGTTTTTTGATATGATGCACATTTTGGTATTGAATAAATTTGAATAAAGATACGTATTAAATAAATTCGAATAAAGTTGTGTATTGAATAAATTCGAATAAAGTTGCAAGTACACGAAATCAATTCAAAATATACACAATTTTATTTAGTTTTAATTTCATCTAAGTTACATTACATTCTCCCTAAATAAGTGGTATCATCATAATGTTAGGTTTAAATTATATTCTTAAAAGTTTGCCAAAAATTTCGACATTGAAGTGTCTTATACCTCGGGTAGGGATTTTCAACATCCTTTGAAAATTCAAAAGAGTGAAGAGAACACAACACATGTATTCTATCATATAGGTTAGCACATTGAATTCTATCATATAAGATGAGTGGCGATGTAAAGAAATGCATTTCAATACATTCTTTTGTACTTAATTCTACTACACTGTCAACTGATAAGTTTCAATTGACAGAGGAGCATGATCAAGCAAAAAACAACATCTTAGAGGTGCATTCCCTTACAACACACCCATCTTATTCAAGGGAATTCAATGTGAAAACATATATAGTTGATTTGGTAAAATACATCTTGTGTTCTCTTCATTCTTTGACTTTTCAAAGGATCTTGCAAATCTCTACACTAAGTATAAGACACTTCAACACCTACATATTCAACAAACTAACAAGAATTAAACTTAAATTCCAACAAAATAAAGACATTACATAATAATGATGCTACCAAAACATAATCTTTTGGTTATGGCAGAATGAAACTGTTGAGAATATCTTCAGGCAATCTCAGCAACGTAACAAACATATTGATCCACGCGAACATGTTGTGCTGACAAAATATCAAGAACATGCTCCTCACGTCGTCATCGTTCGTTAATTCTAGCCGACTGAACCATATTTTTCCCTCGTCCAACGTTAGATGTTCATACCAAATGTTTTCCACCCTCCCTGTGTCTCCGGGATTGAGTCCTTGGTTGATTTCATTCAGTTGATCCTTCAGACCTTTTAACGTGACATTAATGTACCGAACCTTGAACAACTGAGGATTTTCACCGTTGAAGCATATGCAAATACTAATTTAAGAGGAAAAATCTAACATATAAACATAAAAAGTTAATGGTGTCTGATTTAGAAAACTTACTTGTTATTGGAGTGTTGTTTGATTTGAACTTGAAGAAATTTTGGATTTGATTTATTTGAGAGTTTTTGGAGATTTGAGATGAGAAATGAGGAAATGAACTGTTGTCTGATCTTTAAAAGGACATGCAACGTGAATTAACACACCAATACACCAAAAAGATCACCATTGACGTAAAGGACTAATATATTAAGAAGCTTCTTAATATATTTGTCTGATCATTAGAAGACGTGCAGAAGTGTGTAAATAAGCACCCTATGGACCTGCCCTCCAGAATTAAATGATCAAATGAACACTTTCATAGAGTTTGATGGAATAAAGTAAAAGGTAATCATGCAGACGTTTTATGACTTCAAAATCAATTAATAAACATATCATCATAAGTTGTTACTAATATTTGTATCAAGTGATAAATCAACAATAAGTTCTTGATAAACTATTTCAAACATCTCATTAATAGAGGGGAGAAATAGAGAAAGAAATAAGGAAATAAGAGACCCGGGTTGCAAAAGATAAGACTTCAATTTTCTACTTCTACTTCCATTCACATATATATTAACAAATAAAAATTCAATCTCATACAACCATGAAATTAAAAGGAATAAGCGACTTGTTTTCAAGTCAACATACATGTGATTTATGAAATTACAGTTTACTCATGAGAGTCTGAAACATGACAAATTTAAGATGTTTGCCATATATTCCAAACAATTAATTTGACACTCCAACATAAAATCATAAAATCATCTATATATAAGACTTTAACCATTGTAGCCAATATCTTATTTCGAATAATTCCAACAACTTCTGGAGAAAAAGAGGCATTCACTTATTACAGAGATGGTGCGATTTGATTATTTTTTTTACCGATCTCGGTCTAGGGAAAGAAATTTTTTTTTGAAAAAAGAAAAACCTACGCTTACTCTGACGGTGAAGTTTGGAAATAAAACAATTAATCCCTTCTGTCGTGTATTTCCGATTAATGCAACCTCATATGCTTCAATTTTAGGTTTATAGTATTAAGCGAAAGGTCATACCTATATACCTATGGGGTTAGGTTAATCCTACTCTACTAGTACCAATAGGCAGCATGGGGGAAGAAGCACTACGCCAATAACCACGTTCAAGGAAAAACTTGAGGAGCAACAGAATTGGCTTTGTTTAAAGGACTAATATATTAAGAAGCTCGTGTCAGAAATCAGCCAACACACCAAAAAGATCACCATTGACGTAATCATTGTCAACCAAGCCGACTAAGTAGCTGCTGCCCACCTGCGACATAATTACAAAGAATTATCAAAACTCTGAAGCCTCTACAGCCAAAAACAAAAATACAATGCTGACATGAAATATATGGGGTTGATTGATTCAACGTTTGAAAAATCGAACCAAATGGTTCAATTGATTAACCTGAACCCGAACTCTCTATGGTTCAGTTATTTGAACAGTTGGATCATGGTCTCATCACAGTTCGCACAGTTTAAAGAAGTTGAACCATGACGCAAAGGTCTTAGCCGATTTAGTGTACGGTTGAATTTTGAAAAAATTGGTTGTTTTAGTTTTCTAAAACAAGTATCATATGGTTTGATTTTTTTGTTTTAAAACCAATAAAATAAGAAACAGTTTTACAAAAACAAGTTGACCAAACACGTTTTTCATATTTTAATTTTTAAAAAACTGAAAAACAGATTTTATGAAGTGAATCGATCGGCCCTCTGGGAATCAAACAGATCCTATATTATTTATAAGAAAGTTATGTTCAAGCTTTAAAGGATTTGGGCGAACATCTTCTTTCACACGGAAAACATTTGTCGGGCGGCTCTCAAAGCTTTTCATACACATGAGAGAAAAGTGAAAAACTATGAAAACTGAGAAAAGAGATTAATCTCTTTTCTCAGTTACATCATTTGGTATATATACAAACTTTATGTGACAGCTAAGCACGACTAACTTGTAACTACCTAAATGAAACTCAAATGAAACTGAAATTTGAAATTAGCAACATGACTTGTTCACCAAGTAAAGTGAATCTAGCTTATTCTCATACGCTATTAGTCTCGAAGGTAAGGATCGTGAAATTTTGGATTCTTCAATTAAGCCCAGGCTCTGCAAGCAATAAAATCAATATCAACTTAAGTAAAGTCTAGCCAAAATAATATGAAGAAAAAAAAATGTTAGATATACAGTTATTCAAATGCTTTCGCACCCATCAGCTCGAGCATTTGGGATATAACATTAGATTAGAATCTCTATAACATTAGGTTAGTAACAAATGGACAATTGACAATATGCAATAACACAAGCTAGAAGTTGCATGAATTAGGAGAAAACCATTAGAATCGCCAATGCAGATTTCTCCTTATTTAGCGTGTAAAGATGCAATGTCTTAATTCCATGAGCCATAATCTTTTTGCACATTTCAGTTCCCAGGTGTATTCCATAAGCCTTGACAGCTTTTTCATTATCCTGGATAGGCTCTAAAGCAGCCATTATCTCACCAGGTATCTAGATTCGTTAAAAATGAAACAATATATTACAATTAGTAATTACAATCCATTACATTGACTAACAAAATACACGAGTAAAAAGAAAACGTATAACAAATCTTTAACTATTACGTGACTTTTCATGCTGGAAGATCTATATAACATTTTTTTGCTTACCTTTGTTTTACACAAACCAGTCATGCCGATAAAGCTGTTGTAATTGTTAATGGGCATAATTCCGGGCACAATAGGACAAGTTATCCCAATTTGGCGACAATCATTCACAAACTTGAGGAATATATCAGTGTCAAAAAATAACTGGGTGACAATCAAATCTGCTCCAGCATCAACCTATAAAAGAAACATAAGCGATTACTATTCTTGTGTGATTCTGACCTTTGATGAATATATAACTTTTGATGAATAAAAGCAAGATCACTTTGATAACCTTCCGCTGAAACCAACCGATCAGCTCCTATAACATCCGGATGTGACTCTGAAGAGAGCAAATGATGGTGAGAATGAGAAGAGGAGCAAAAAGCACGAAGAAAGCGATAATAAAGTTGAACAAATGATAACACAAGCAACAAACCTGGATAACCAGCAATTGTAATGCCAAAGTAGTCACCGTATTTGCTTCTGATATGTTGAACCTAAAAAGCATGCATCAGAAAAGTATGTCAAATTTTATGAACTAAGCTTTAGGTTTTAGGTTTTATCATCAGAAAAACAAAATTCCTTTTGCATCTAAAACCACACTAAAACAATAACAAAAAAGTGCAAAAAATCATCAAAACAATGCTAATATCATTTCAATGTATATTATCTCAAAATCATGAGTTAAAAAAAACAAGCATACCAAATCACGCGTACACGCAAACCCCCCTTCAGTCTGAATAAACTTCTCCTGTCCACGAGGCGGATCACCTCTAAGCGCAAGCACATTCTGAATCCCATTACTCTTAATCGTCTCCAAAGTATGATCAATCTTATCCACCGGCATATTAGTACAAGTAAGATGCATCATAGTCTCAACACAGATAATATTCAGCATCTTATTCGCGATCTTTAACGTCTGATCAGCAGTTGTTCCTCCAGCTCTCCATGTAATATCGCAAAATGACGGATTGTGTGCAACCATTCGGTCCATTATTTCGAATAGATTGTCCACTAAATCTTCGGTTTTCGGGGAAGAAAACTCGAAGGAAAATACTACTCTGTTTGGATCTGCCTCAGCTGATTGAATTTTCTCTATCACCTTCATTTTTTTTCTCTTTTTGTTTACTTACCCTGAATCAAGTAACTAACAAAATCAAAATTATTAGATTAAATCTTACAATTAACTAAGCAATTTGATTAACGAAGGAAAATGCTATAACGATTGATCAATTAACGAGAATGATAATTGAATTGGAAAGAGCAATCTTCATCTATAGCAGGTAAAAGAACAAGAAAAGGATTTGTGAATATGGGAGGGAAGATGAAACTCTATTTTTATTTAAATCTCTCTCTTTCTTTAACTACAAAAATACAATATTACCCTTTCTTAATTTTTTGACACCTCATCAAAATTATATATTTTGGTTCAACCACCCCCCTATTTTCTCTCATAAAAATAAAATAAAACAATTTTTAAAGAATAAACTAACTTAATCTTATTCCGATCAAAACCAATTTTCACACTAACTTAATTTTTGTTTTGAAAGGAAAAAACTAACTTAATCTTAATCCCAAACAAAACAAATTTCCCTATAATATTTTTTAATTATGAAAGTTAATAACGAACAATAAAACAATTGTGTCGTATCCTAATCACTTGACATCTCTTTTAACCATTTTATGTCTTTTGTAACAAATAATCATATTTCGTGCAGAGAGAAAATAACACTCAAAAGATTGAGTTAGAAAATAACTCTCAAAAGATTGAATTGATTTTGTAAGGAAAAAAAAATCCTTTTATGTATATAATCAAACTATATTATTTTTTTAAAACAAAATGGTTTTATTATGATAAACAAACACAAATTTGATTCTAGTTTTTTTTTTATATAAAATCTCTAAAAAAATAATCTCTGAATTATTAAATGTCAAAATCATTTTTATTTAGATTCCTAACAAACAGGCCCTATGAGGTTTGTTATAACTTTTGAAAAAAAACTACTTTAAGAGATTGCTCTTTACACTTCAGAAAATGCTTTCCCACAACTCAAAATGATCAAAATACCCACAACGACAATTGACTACCGCTTGCTCCTAAGTTTAATGTTAATGAGCGAACGACAATTAACCGTCGTTGAGGGTATTGAAAGTTATTTTAGGTGTGGGAGTACAATTTTTATATTGGAAAGAGCAATCTTCATCTATATTTATCTATACTATATGTAAAGAAAACTACCCCTTTCAGCACACTTTTGGATCAGACTTTTCTTTTCAAAAATACCCTTAATTTTAAATACAAATAGCCAATTATAAAATAACACGTGGATTAGTAATCCATGTCACTAATCGTCCCCGTTAATCCTCTTTTACCTCAGTTAACCAAAGATCAAACTCACAAAAAACTAGCACAAAACAAAAACTCATGTTACTTTTTATCAGCCGCTTTTATGTTGTACATCTGTGTTGTTCCCCTCAATACAACCGACAAAGATTGCTAAGTATTTTCATATCCCTTTCACAAAAAATATTATTTCCATATTATTTTATTAATATAAGTTACTCTTAATTAGCCTTTGATCAATTGTAACAAACGTGAGCAAAAAATAATGGTAAAGATTGGACTTTGAATCCTCTAAAAAAAGATTAGTTACAAACGTGAGTAAAAAATAATGTTAAATATTAAACTTTAAATCCTCTAAAAAAAAATTAGTAATAAATGTGAGCAAAAAATATAGTTAATGATTGGACTATAAATCCTCTAAAAAAATATTAGTAACAAACGTGAGCAAAAAATAATGTTAAAGAGTGAACTTTAAATGTTCTAAAAAAAGATTAGTAACAAACGTGAGCAAAAAATAATGTTAAAGATTGAACTTTAAATACTCTAAAAAAAAAAGATTAGTAAAAAATGTGAGCAAAAAATAATGTTAAAGATTGGACTTTAAGTCCTCTGGAAAAAATATTACTAACAAACGTGAGCAAAAAATATAATGTTAAAGATTGGACTTTAAATGTTCTAAAAAAATGATTAGTAACAAATGTGAGAAAAAAAAATTAATGTTAAAGGATAGACCATTCCTAATGTAAGAATCTATCTTCCACGACATGTTTTCAACCATGGTCAATTATATGTAGCTTTATCAAGAGGAGTTTCTCAAAATTCAACAAAAGTTCTCATTAAAGAAGGGAAAATAGAAGGAGAAGATGGAAACTTTACGAAAAAAGTAGTTTTTAAAGATATTCTTTTATCATAATCATAGCAATGTTTCTTTTACATAACATGTTATTTATACATTTATTTTATGATGTTACTAATTAATATTAGAATAAACAATAAAAGATCATTATTTTATCTTTATTTTATATGCAGGGAAACTAAAATATGTTGAGTTCATAAATAATTGTTATATACGTTGACAATATTTTGTTTATAAATCAATATATCAATAATTTTCATTAATATTTAAAAATTTAAATCAAAATTATACGGCCAAATACCACTTTTGATCCTTTTAGTTTGATAGAATTCCCATGTTAGTCTTTAAGTTTTGAAAGTTTCAATTAGGTCCTTTTAGTTTGACAGAATTTCCAAGTTAGTCTTTAAGTTTCAAAAGTTTTAAATAGGTCTTTTTAGTGTGACAGAATTCTTAAGTTAGTCCTTTAAGTTTCAAAAGTTTCAAACTAAAAGGACCTATTTAAAATTTTTGAAACGGTGAAGGTGAAATAGTTTATCAACTAAAAGGACCTATTTGAAACTTAAATGACTAATATGAGAATTCTGTCAAACTAAAAGGACCTAATTGAAACTTTCTAAACTTAAATGATTAACTTGGGAAGTCTGTCAAACTAAAAGGACCAAAAATAGTATTTGACTAAATTATACAAACAAACATAATAAAATAATCACATGCGTTAGCGTAGTAGAAAGAGCGGACAGACGGGCACGATAGTGCCTGTCTTTCCGCAAGTACTATATATAAAGAAAACTACCCCTTTAAGCTTTTTGGGTTGGATTTTCTTTTCTAAAAATACCCTCAATTTTCAATACAAATAACACATCTAACAAGTAGATAAGAATGAATTTAAATATTAAACTAAAGTGTAACAAACACAAATATTCATAAATCCAAAACTCGCAGCAACTAACCCCTCTTTCATTCCATAACATATTCTTCTTCAACACTGCTCTCTCCACCCAATTCACATTTCTTTCATTCATTACGTGTGTGTTTAGTTTTGAAAATACTTTATGGGAGTGAGAGATGATTATGGGTCAGCTGCAAAACCACCACTGCCGTGTTCACATTCCTCGAAACGAACAACGAATCCACTGCAACCTTTCATTTTGATTTTAATTTTGGGGTTGGATTATGGAATTGTCTTCTTTTTTCTTCTGTTTTCAGTTTAGATTATGGAATAATGGGAAAGAATTGATAATGGAAAGGTGATGATGAGGAGTATGATTTTCTGATGGGTTTGTTATTTTTATTTTCTGGATTTTTTTTAGGTTGGTTTGAATTTTTTGTATGAATTAATGAAGTTGGTGATTAAGATGAAGAAGATATGAAGGGAAGAAGATGAAGAAAGGATAAAAAAAATTAGGTGTTGATAGTGCATTATTAGATATGATAGACATACATGATCTAATGGTTGTATTTTTGAAAAAATGATGGAACGGTTAATATTTTAGAAAAATTAGGTGTTGATAGGCATTATTAGATCTGATAGACATACACTGAGACTATTTGATGCAATAAAATTACCTCCCTATGCATTCTTCTTTTTTAGAATGCAATAGAACTAACTTCCCAAGAGTTTTTCTTTTTTAAGATGCATTAGGACTACCTTCCTATGAGTTTTTCTTTTTTAGGATAGCTAACTTGCTGGGATTCAATCTAGGCATTATTCCTTTTCAATATCTAGGATGTCTTATTTTCCCTAGGAAACCTAAATGCAGGCCGTCCCTTTGGGGGAGGAAGCAACTCAATGGAGCTGGGCCTCCCCAAGGTATGAACCTCATTTTTTTTTATAGTCCAATACAATTAGCCCCACTAAAAATAATTCTTATTCTCATTTATCTGATACGCGTGTTTCAGACTTTCATTCTTCTTGTTTTAGTGACTGGAAGATTGATAAAAGTATTTGCCTGAACATGTAGTTTTATATTATTTATTAGATTATGGATATTTTTTATGGTAGATACAATGATGAGTATTTCTTATGTTTACGGATTTCATTTTCAATTTAAATAGAACATTGCTCTTAAAAAAAAAACGTTTCTATTTTATTGCAAGTCTCTTTTTATTTACAGATTCGAGCCTCCGGATTTAGAGGAACGGCCCTGCCTAAATGTATCCACTTTCAGCCAATCACAAACAGAATAAAGGTAAAGCTCTGTACCTGGAAGGATAGCAATATATAGTAGAACTATATAATTCATATCAAAGTAAATGTTAATGGTAGAAAGTTTAACTTCTGCTTCCTTCTATTAACCATGAGGAAATTCATATCAAAGTAAATGTTAATGGTAGAAAGTTTAACTTCTGCTTCCTTCTATTAACCATGAGGAAATATGGCTATGACAAAGGTTCATACTCTCTGACCTATCCATTATATTTTATTTATGTTCATTAGTTGAGGAAAAATCCACCTTCGAAGATGTTTCACAAATGAAACAGTATTTAGATATATGACTTGGCCTAACGTAGTTAATTGTTTGCATGCGACAATAAGGGAGAATTTGATTTTCTAAAAGGTAACTACGGGACAAAACGACACAAAACAAAATAGCATGAGGCAAAACAACTTAGCACAAACTTTTAAGGTGTGTTTGATATGTTAAAAAATGAAAACACATAACAACTTTAGTTGTACAATATATTATTTGTAAAACTGTTTCAAGGTTTGAACAAACTAGAGGCAAATGAGAGGCAAAAAATGAAATTATCGTCCCTTAATAAATCAAAACACAACTTTTTGTCCCAAGTACAAGTTCTCTAAACCTTCTGTCCATCGAAAATCGCATACCAAATATTATTCAATACCATAAAAGTTTATCATCTAGTATCATACCTTGTGTTGTGTTGTTCTCTCTTGTGTTGTTTTGTTTTATGATGTTCTGTCCAATACTTAAAGTTTAACGGAACAATTTTTGATGGACAAAAGATTATTTTAGTATTTTAGACAACTTGTACTTGAGACGAAAAATTGCGAAACAATTTAACGAGGAACAAGAATTTTAATTTTTTTTTCTTGTCCCTTACTCTCGTTTGTCCAATTTCTGAAACAATTTTACAAGTAAACACAATAATAGTGGAGGTATCCTGAAACAGTTTTAAGCACTCTGTTGTAAATTTAGACATTACCTTTCATAGCACGATAAAATTTATTCGGTAAACAAAACTTATGCAAACAATTTTTTTTTTCCTTCAAATTTCATAGCTTAAATAACACTAGCACTGCCTTAACTTTGGCAGAGGCACTTCCAGCTGTTTTTATGAAGGAAGGGCACCTACGAATAAATAAGGCACTTTATACTCCGCTCTATGAAGTATGGATACGGACACGGACACCAGACACGACACAAACACTGACACACCGATACTATTAATAATTTGAGAAAATCACATAATTCAGTGTAATTATAAGTGTCGGTGTCGTGTCGGTGTTGGACACGATATGTGTCCGACAGCGGAACACGTCTTATCCGAGAAGTGTCCGTGCTTCATAGCAGCTGTTTGATGATTTGAGAAGTCAAGCCTCATGTAATCTTAAACCTGCTATCCAGGCACGGATGCATAGTGCAAATTGGGGGCAATTGGCCCCACAACTTTTTCTATATTATTTATTAAATCTTTGATATTTTAGCTATTGCCCCCTCTTAAAATAATAGATTGCCCCCATTAAATGAAAATTTATACTATAAAAAGATTATTTTTTTTATGAATTTTATAAAATTAAACGTGTAAATGCATTATTTGAGATGAAATTTTAAATGATTTTTACCGTACTTTTAAATATAAAGACACGTAAATATCAATTTTAATTTGTAGATGTTAACGAGTCTTTAATTTTTTCAATATATAAACAGTATAGTGTTTTTTTTAGGAAACAATAGACAGATACTACCCACACCCCAAATAATCCAAGTTACACCCCAAAATTACTAATATACCCTTTAATTAAAGTAAAAATTTCAATTCAATTCAAAACCCACAAAACACAGTCTACGTATTCTAAGTTCACTTAGCCCCTCAAACCCAGAAAGAAGCCAATCGCGCCTTCATCTCCTTCCTGCCAATCGCGCCTTCTTTTTCAAGAGCATCCAATCGCGCCAATCGCTCGCGTGTCTTCTCCATTAGGTTCTGTAAGTTTTCAATTCTTCGTCTCTTTCGGCATGCATAGGTTTATGTTAACTCAGTTTACATGAGTTCCGTAAACTGAGTTTACATACACTATGTAAACTCAATGTAAACTTAGTTTACGTAGTTTATGTAAACTGAGTGAGTTTACTTCGTTCATGTAAACTGAGTTTACGTATATGTTATTCCTTTTTAGAATATGTACGTAAACTAAATTCACGTGAGACCTATGTAAACTTAAATTACGTTACCCTTCTACGTAAACTTAAATCAAACAAATCGACGTTGACAGACAAACGTAAAATTAACAACATCGAATAAATCATACAACAAACGATAAATAGAAATTCGAAGAAATTTATGAAATTCACTTACTTGTATGAATCGAGTACTTATCAATGGAAGAGATATTGATTGCATATCCATGGTGGTTTGTGGGTGAAAAAGGGGTGAGGGTTCAGAATGACAATGAAAGAACTAGAAATTTACGTGAAGATGGCAATTTTGGTATTATCATAAAATTTTAAATAAATTTGGGTGTAACTAGAATTATATGGGGTGAGACTAAAAAGAGTCGGAACAATATAGTGTTTATAAAATATTTTGCTTAATGATAATAATGTTATTATTTTATCAATTTTGCATTGTTAAAAGTTTTGCATAAATATTTATCATATAAAATTTTGCCCTCACAAGTCAAAATTTCTAAATCCGTCACTGCTATCCCTCATGATTTTTTTTCTTGATAATTTATACTTATGTTACCAACCTGCATGGGGCTAGGGACTTAGATTTGAGATCATAACTCATCCCTTACACACAGTAAGAGGGAGTTATGCCTGCTTCATATAGGAAATAGCATCTCAATTTGATTAAAGTATTAAAGCTCTTGATGCTAAAATAAGTTCTAGACTACCTGCATCATCTACATCTATTGATTCTAATGATTAAAATATCTTGTCATGACTAAACCAGAACTTGAACATCCGCCAAATGAAGCCCGGAGTTTCAGTGCAGGGGTTTACTGCTACTACTTGGAGGATCAGAAACTCGTGTTTTGATCATTTGAGTTTTCTGAAGTTTGTATTGAGTAGCAGTGTTAGTTCTTTGGCTATAAATATCATTTTAAGGTAAAGTAGGAGCTATGTTTGTGTTCCACAATGCTAACCGGTGCAACACGGGTCATTTTATAGTTCTTATTTATAGCGAAACTAAGACCCCTAATTATAGATTCAACAGAGGTAATAGTATGTTTTTTGACAGTAACAGAGGTAATAGCTATGACATGATAAATAAATTCTCCCACAAAATCATCATGTAAAGAAGTTTTTTAGTCTCACAGAAAGAGAACAAAAAGTCAACATCATGATTAACAATACTGCACAAAATAACTGTAGAAGCCGGTTTAGGTGTTTGAACAAAGTTCAAACAAAGCAAATTATAACAATATGATATGATAACACAAGAACCATTAACCAAAAACCTTCCAAATATAAAGAAAAGCAGAAATGTTGATCATACTTTGATAAATAAAACGAAACATAACATAAATCCACATGACAAATCCTTGACTGAAATTGTAAAATGTTAAAATATAATGGCAAATAAATCGTTGACTAGTTTGATGATTTGTTGCATAATCATTCAAGAGCCCAACTGAGTTCCTCACGAAGTGCCGCCTCTTCCTCCCTGTAGTCATTCTCAATATTGAAAATCTGGCGAATCTCCTCCACCTTCTTATCCTTGATAGTATCTGCTACATCCTGGAATAAAAGTTCTAGTAGGTTCTTGATATCCAAGTAGTTTGCAGCCAAGATGAGTTCGAAGCGTGTATTCAGATCAACCTTGACAAACTCAGCGTCCTAAGCCTTAACATCATCCTCGGAGGGTTTTCCTTCGGAACTCGTCATAACCTGAACATGCTTCTTACAATACTCGATAATATTTGCCAAGATCTTGCTAGTTACGTTTGGAAGAGGGATTTCGGTTTTGGCACAATCGTCCTCGATCATGTGTTTGATCATCTGCGATTGATATGTTTGGGCTGAACTTTTCATTATTTCAGTTTACCCTCTTAATATTATTTTTTTTGTTAGTGTTATTGAGAAAGATAAGAATTTTTATTTATTTTTAAATAAGAAAAATAATTTTTTATTATATTTGTTATATTGTTGATAAAAGATAAGTTTATGTTTCAATTACCTTTGAATTAGTAAGACCCCCCGCACGTAAGGATCACCGTGCGATCAGCAGATGCAGTTAGCCATCAGAGGGAAATGCCTAATTAGGTACCCAGTGGGTAAAACCCATTGGGTCAGGTGGTGCCCTACCTATTTAGGAAACTCCTAACGGCCTTATCACTTTTATAGTCACCAAAAGATAAATAAACGCGACATTTAAATACTTAACGACCTTATCACTTTTTCAGGGACTAGTGCGATATCATGGATCGTTCGACATCGATTACCATTTTAAGTTGAAAGAGTAATTTGTTTGTTTGTTTAAAACCTAAATATCTACGTTATAAGATTAAAACTTGAGATTGATAGGGCGTAAAACTTGTTAGGATTAGAGTTCCTTAATCAAGCGTCACACATAACCTAAAAATCATGCATGGATTCTAGCTCTCCTTTGATATTACCACGTATCCCTCGTCAATATCATTCATGTCCAAATAATATGGTGACTTCAATTGCATCGTTTAATTGTCGATGTCTCGCACTATTAAACGATCCAAGAGTCGTTCCTATCATTCAATCGATGATTTCTCAATCTCTTGAATGATAGAAAAGCATTAAGTTCGGATACGACGAGTGGTTATCTAAACATCAATTCCATGTCTAGAATTTATGTTTGGTAGATGATTATTCTAAACCTAGATTCAAAAGTATGT
>Ga0315915_1002199_pt1 | contig 24435 bp, 9 predicted proteins | sample MpolbnodulesMG_FD_207738 | JGI IMG/M metagenome (GOLD analysis project Ga0315915, IMG submission 207738) | Medicago polymorpha root nodule microbial communities from Los Angeles, California, United States - branched nodules | ecosystem: Host-associated > Plants > Roots > Nodule | place: USA...
CATCATAGTTTGCCAGAGATATGTTACTGGACTTCTCCATCAGTCATGCACTCCATCAGTCTTAGACTCTATATGAATGCATAGAAATAAATTCGACAAGTAACACAAGTATACACATATTCAAATATTTCACATATTAATGCAAGCACACAAATCATCAACATACTCATCATCATCATATATCACTCTCGTCATCATTATATACATCACTCTAGATAAGCATCATCACTCTCATCATCGTAATGATATAGTTATCGTCATCTTCATCATCACTAAAATATAAACATTATCATCCTCATCTTCATCATAAATTAATCATCATCACTCTCATCGTAATTATTTATTATATATATATTTAATATTAATCATCGACACTCTTTGTCAAAGTTATAGGATTCCTCGTCATTACTCTTTATCAACCGTTTATATCACCACTTATTCTCTTCATTAATTCAAACCTTACGTGTGACTCATTTCTACATCAACATCCCTTCATTTTATTTTATTTTATTATTCATCTTACAGGCATACTTTATCCCATCATCTATTCTAGGCTCTCTATATAATTTACTTTTGATAGCATAACCTATTACTCATTCTTAGTCTCAAGATGTATTCTAATTCATTATCATTAAATATAATGTCTCCTCTCTATACAACTAGGTTCTTCCCCACCATCGTCATTAACTCTTTCGTAATTATTCTTCTCATTTAAAACGACTTTATATCTTATTACCTTGTTCTCACACTCGTCGTCATCTATACATCGACTATTCTCCTAATCTTAACTTAATCCTAATTTAAAGTTACTATCTCACTTTATCAGTACTTTTGACCTCAGAAACTTTCCTCACTAAGGCTTCTTTATAATTTTAGATTTTATTCTCTCGATACCGGTTGTTATTATTATCGTTAAACATTATAACTATTACCGCTTATCCGCTTTCCTACTCATCTTACTCTCTTCTAATTGTTTTCCATCCTGTTCATCGTTATTATCATTCCTATTGTCTTTCATTACCTAATTCACAACTCCCTATCTTTCTTTACATCTCGCCTACGATCATCTAACTCGACTACACTATAATCTTTATTTGTTTTTACACTTTAAACGTTCCTATATAACATTCGCCATAATTTATTTAATTACCTTGGCTCTCTCACTCTCCAATTATCAATACTCTTAAGATCATTATTTTTTTTCACGTCCTATTGTCAAGTCATCTTTTAACATCATTAAATTCACTTAGATCACTATCACCAGCTTATGTTTTAGACTTGCTATTATCCTGAGGTAGTCGCTTCTATTTATGCCTGATCACACTCCCTCATTTAGATCTAAAACTTAACGACCCTAAACTTTACTTTACACGCTAACGGATTTATTAAAATCACTAATACTATCATGGATGGTTTAGAGTCCACTACAACGATGGTGCTGAAACTTCATGAAAAACGCAGCATGACCCACGTGTGACATTTTAATCATAACTCAACTTAGGAATGTCTGAATGAGGTCAAATTAAAGCTAAAATAAATATAACACCTATATCTACAACTCTTATGAAGGAACCTAAATCCAATTTGATACAGAGAGGGGTGCAAAGGTTGGTTTTCCTAAACCTAGGCAGAGTGCATGACCTTACTAACCTCTGTGTAGTATTTTGATCATAACTCAAGTTTTGACGTCCTATTGGAGTCACTCCAAAGACACATGAAACCTAACATCCATATCTACAACTTTCATGTTTACATAGAAACCTAGTTCAGAACATAAAAAAGTCGAAAGTTGGATTTCCTAAGCCTCGGAAAAGAGCACAACCCTGCTGACCTATGTGTAGTATTTGGATCATATCTTGAGTTCTATATGTTGGAATGAGGTAAAACCAACGCCCAATTAAAGCTAACATGCATAGCTAACACTTGCATGAAGACACCGAAATCTAATTCTCAACAAAAAAGTGTCAGTTTATATTTTTTGTTTCGGTTACACAAATCACAGATTTTCTGCGATTTTGCATGTGCGATTTAGCCTTAAGGGACCTTTCCTAACTCCGTTTTTGACCCTAAACTCGCCAAACTCGACCCTAATCTTCACTCCATGACTACCATATAATTCAAACACTAATTCTTCATTAACCTACCTGATTATCCACTCTTTTTAAGACTAAAACTCAATTCAAAAACCTAAATTAGTTTTCCTCAATTGTCATCTTTCAATTCGTTCATCATCATTCACTCATCAAAATTCACATCATAACAGCAACAATGTATTAATATTTAAGACAAACCTCCCATCATGAATTAAGATACCCTAAAGTGCAAAGATTCTCCCCCTTACCTCGAATTTTCTGCAAACGCAGCTTTTGGTTCAATTCTCCTTAGTTAGGGTTTGCCTCTTTTCCTCTCTACTAGGGTTTGCCTCCTTTCCTCTCTACTTCTCTCTAGTTCTCCACGTTCAGCAATAATGTTTTATGAATTTCTATTCCTCTATTTATACTAGGAAACTAAGTTAAATTCTTATTCTTATTATTATTACTTTTCCCCCTTCCACCTATCATAATTTACTCCCTCCTCCCCCACTTATTTTATTACTTCTATTTCTCACCTCTTATCTTTATTATTTATTATATCATTCCTCTCTTTATAATTTAAATTCACATAAAATATTAATAACCACCAAAACTCTATTTTACAACAATGGCACACTATTTTCTCCCTAAAAATTGTTTTTCTCACATCATTCACTCGACTAGTTAACTCCTCCTTACTTCCTCATTATTCGTAACACCTATAACCACAAAGGATTTAATTTAATAATATCAAGTCTCAATTGTAATAATAACAATAATACTAATTTTACCCGATAATAATATTAATATTATCTATTAATAATAATGACAATTAATATTAATAATCGGGGTGTTACAGTTGTGGACCGTAAATTCATTTTAAACCACTCAACCTCATACCAAGGCTCGTGCTTAGGGGGTTGTAGACCACCAATATCATATTAAGTGCATATCACCCCTCGTAAGAACCAAACAACCCTAGGGCACGACCCTCATTGTCACTACCTTTAACTAGCATCTAGAAGCATGTAGAATCCGTTGTCGCACAAATGGCATGACTTGGGACATAAGTCACGGAAATCCAAGCCCAAGAAAGACTATAAATATCGACCTTGAAAGCAATCGCAAGGCATAACTTATGACTAAAACCGCAAGTGCACGGTTCTACCGAAGTAGTAAAAAGAGTATCGTTCCGACAGGGAGTTATGAATTCAATTAATTTTTAATAATGATTAGATGAAAGTTTCAAAGGTTAAAAAGTTTGGATTTTTAATTGAAAGAAAATAACAATAATAATAAAATTTGCCTAGGGATTATTGGTTCATTATATAAACGGTGAAATTAGGGTTCGAGGCTTGGTTTGATTAGGATTACGTCATTTAGACTTATCCAACAATCCCAAGACAAGAAGAGTATACTCACTCACATTCATTGTAGAAATAGAAGAGAAGAAGAAGAAGAAGAAGAAGAACATAAAATAAAGGTGAACTTTTATCCCAAGAACAAAAGATGGTTTTACAAACTAGATGGCTGGTCTATTTATAGTCTAACATTGACTTGAGCCCCAAGAAATTGCACAAGAAACTATGGGCTCTAGGTCAGAAATACTAAAATAGGCAGCTTTGTCGAAGAAGCAAAAGCAGCAAAAGGGTAAAAGGGGCGCGCCACTTGTTATATTTTTGCACAAGATCTTCAAATTCTTTGCACAATATATTTTTGCATGAGATCTTCATATTTTTGGCATGAATCCTTGAACAATATATTTTTGCATGAGATCTTCATATTTTTGGCATGAATAAGCTTCAATTCTCCTTTCTTTTGCTCCAAGACTCCATCTTTCAAATATTTGTTCCTAAAATAAAATAACTTGCAATTGAAGTAAAATAGTTCTAGAAGGAAATAAAAACATATTAAATCTAAATAAAATAAACTTAAATATTAAATAAAAGACACTAATTAATAACTCATTATTGACTCATCAATGACATAAACATATAATGAACCCTATTTTTAGATAATGTACTCACTGCAAGCACAAACCTCGTATTTCTTCGATACATGTAAAAACTTTGTTACAGTCTTAAAACCACATTTTTAGGTTAGTTCATAAAATATCTCCAACAATATCAACTTGATGTGGTTTGATTGGATTCACTTGTAAAAAGGTTTTACACTATAATATAAAAATTAATCTTTTTTTAATAATAGAACACTTTGATTAATCATATAAAACGTATTAAGTTTAGTTGATAAAAAAATCACTTTGATTAATCATATAAAAAAATCACTTCGATAAAAAAAATCACTTTGATAATCACGTTTACGTTTAGTTGTGAAAATCACTTTGATAAAAAAATCTTATGTTTGAAATTGTAAAAATCATTTTGATAAAAATCTTATCTTTTAAATAAAATAATCATAGTCATAACATATTTGCTATAAAATATGCTTTTATTTTAGTGCAATTAAGCAATTAGTTGGGGGTTTAATCCCTGACTCATGTGTATGCAGAAAAATTTGTTGTGAAGGCAGGAAGTGTCTTGTGTACTTCTTAAGTTCTCCAATAAAAATTTACCATCAGTGGTTGACGGTTGAAACTTCATATCTATAACATGGTAACTCAAAAAAAAACATGGAGTTTCGCTTTCTATAAAAATAAAAATAAAATACAGTGGAGTCTCCTTAGACAAATGTTTCATGATTTTAAAATTTATTTTCAAGATTAAATTTTCTGGGAATCCTATTATCATTCATTGATATCTTTTTTTTACTTCACCTACAAGATAATTCTCTATTCCCTCAAAGACATAAGATAATTCTCAATTAGTATTCTATCAAAAATAAACTATTTTTACCGTAAGAATGAGAGATTCACATCATAGATTCATTGCAATCTTCTATTCTTTATCTTTCTCTATGAAAAGTTAATGATTAGCAAAAACTATAATATTGCCTTATCTTAATTATTCGACACCTAAATATATTTTAACTCTTTTGTGTATTTTGTAACAAAAGATCATATTTAGAAGAAAGAGAAAATAAGTGTCACAAGATTTTTCCTAAAAAAAAAAAAAAAACTGTCACAAGATTTAGATTATTTTCTAACAAAATATTCATTTTATATAATTGTATCTAAACAAACTAAATTATTTTTTTTTAAATGATTTTATTATGATAAACAAACACAAAATAGATTCTATTTTTTTTATACAATCTCTATACAAATATCTAAATTATTGAATGTTAAAATCATTTTTATTTTAATCTATAACAAATTGTCCTTATGAAGCCATTTTTTTTTTTTTGAATTTATTTTCCTGACCCTATCACCAAAAACCATGATTTACAAAAGTCTAAAAACAGGTTCAAATAAAAAGATAATAAGAGCAGCCTTTCATAAAACAAATTAAATTTTTTTCGAGGGGGAAGAAAATAAGTATCAAGAAAAGATAATTTTGTAACAAAAAAAAATCATTTTTTATAGTTGTATCTAAAGAAATTAAATTAGTTTTTTTAAAAAAAGTGATTGTTATTATGATAAACAAAAATTGAGTTGGTTCGTTAAAAAAAAATAAAGTTGGTTATTTATTTTTTTAATATCGGAAAAAAATATCTAAATTAATGAATGTGAACATAATTTTTTTTAATCTATAAACTAGTATTAAACCCGTGCGGTAATTATATAAAAAATAATTATATTGTTAATACTGTCAAATATTTAAAGATATTAAATGAAAATTATCAACATTAATATAATGTTTCTATTGATATTTTTTTCTTATATATAAATCAATCTGTTAAATATTTGAATCGCACATGTAGTGGATTTTACGGAGAGCAAAAAAGAGAAATGAGGTAGGAAGAAGAGTACCTAATCAAAACCATTGCTATGTACGGAGCTGGAAAAAAAAGCTTACGGAAAAAGAGAAATGAGGTAGGAAGAAGAGTACCTCAAGCAATAGGAAATGAACCTTGCTTGATCGAAAACCAAACTAAACAGCGAACACAACAAAACACCAAGAGCGAGCGAGCAAAAGGAAGGAAATATATATATATATATATGAGATGAAAATGAGCAATCCTATTTAAGTTACCAGTATTAAATGCTGCCTTTTGAATCCCGATAGTTTCGCCACTGATTGGGAACATGTGGCAGAGATCCAATAAGATTTGGATACGCCAAAGTTGGACCGTTGGACAAACCCTTGAGATCTCGCCCAAACCCTATACGACTCACCTCACCCTGTCCCAAACTTAGGCTAGGTAAGGGAGGGGGGCACAAACGTTAATTCATCACTTCGCCTCGTACCAACGCTCGTGCTTGGGAGGTTGTGGACCGTAAATTCATTTTAAACCACTCAGCCTCATACCAAGGCTCGTGTTTAGGGGGCTGTAGACCGCCAATATCATATTAAGTGCATATCACCCCTCATAAGGACCAAACAACACTAGTGCGCGACCCTCAGTGTCGCTACCTTTAACTAGCATCTAGAAGCATGTAGAATGTGTTGTAACACAAATGGCATGACTTGGGACCTAAGTCACGGAAATCCAAGCCCAAGAAAGACTATAAATACCCTATTTTTAGATAATGTACTCACTGCACGTACAAACCTCATATTTCTTTGATACATATAAGAATTATTATGATCGTTCATTACTCAGATCAAAATGACTATTATCCACTAACTTGCTCGTAAAGAGTTACGACACATGTCATGTTCACAATTCACCTTTGTTCCATACAATACAACACAACAACGACAAAAAATGGTGAATTAGTGGGTTGACCCGGGGCGGGTTGAATAAGACACACGGACGGAGTATATATAACTTGGAAGTGAATAATAGGCATAGCCCGTTGTAGAGTGAGAGAGAAAGGAAGAAGATGGCAGGAGGAGCAGTGACGGAGTTGAGTAGCGGGAAGATGTTTGGAGGATACAATAAGAGATACAAACATTACAGTAACACACTTGGTTGTTCAATGAACTTTCACATTTACTTTCCGAATTCTGATTCCAACAACAACAAATCATTCCCAGTTCTGTATTGGCTCTCCGGTCTCACTTGTACCGATGAGAATTTCATTTTCAAATCCGGTGCTCAACGCGCTGCTTCCGAACACGGTGTTGCCTTGATCGCCCCCGACACCTCTCCAAGTAATTTTATTCTATGTCCTCTCACTTTTTAATTTGTAATTTGTAATTCATTGTTTGTTGATTGATGATACAATACAATACAATACAGGAGGCTTGAATGTTGATGGTGAAGCTGATTCATGGGACTTCGGTGTTGGTATGTATCTATCCCTTCTCTTTGTTGTTGTGACTATTCTGTTCACTATGTTGAATTGAAAAAGAGTATCAATTCTAAAAAATTAGTTGACAGATTAATTCGTTAGACTCAGTTTGAGTTAGTTAATACAAACCCAAGCCAGTAAATTTGATAAATGTGACTGATATTGGTGATATTCTAATAATAATGTCCAAACTTGAATTTCCCATGTTATTTACTTCCTGGGTTTCAGTGCTCATTCACACAGATTTACTGACTCATATACAATTCCTTGTTTTACCATATCACTTATTTAAGTCTATCTATTGAATATAAGAAAACCAAACTTTTACGGATTTAAAATACTTGTCGGGATTAATATAGAATGCAGGTGTTGCAAGATGCGTACTAGTACTAACCTTGATGTGAAAACTGAAGATCATACTATGACATAGGTCACTCAGTTTAGGCACCTTAGATATATTGTACAAAGTGATAGGGAAACGGATGGACATGTAAATCATGGAACTCAACCTAGGTGAATGAAGACATTATTTAAAATGTGCTTCTCAAGCCCAAAGAAACTTTTATTGCATAAGTATAAGTAAAATAATGTTTAATTGCCATTGTGTAGAATATCCACTATATTTGCAGTTACAGTTAACCTACTCCTGTGTGCGCACTCAAAACATCATGACTTCAAATTCGTACCACCGCCCGGCTCTAATATTAATTACATTATAGAAATTTTAATTTAAATATGAAAATGTTATACTGTGTAACTCGCCTGCATTCTCCACCTAACATGTGAAATTTGAATTTGAGCATAAACCTTCAATTAATTAAATATCCAGTCCATGGCTTTGCCATAAAGTTCCAATTGATGATGAAGCTTGTTGTGGCAATGCACAAGCAGCGTTAAAACTTCACCAAGTATTGTTTGACATGGATGAGAAGAAGAAAGGTACCGAGTGTATGGAGGTGTTTCGATGTTACTAGGGCATGCTAACATTCATTAAAATCTAAATGGTACTCATAGATGTGTAAGAACAAGATAGATGAGAAGTTGTTTTATCTGCACCTGAATTTTATCTTTTTGCCATACTTTTGTGTTAGCCCCCAATTTTTTATAGGAAAAAAATACTCACTCCTTCGTAGAAGACATAGATGTTTTGTGGAATTAGTTTTGTTATGGTCTATAGCTAAAATTAACTTGAGATGTTCAAGATACATTTTCCTTTGCAGAAGATATCTTAATTGCATATTTAATTTTTGGAACAGGTGCGGGGTTTTATCTCAATGCTACACAAGAGAAATGGAAGAATTGGCGCATGTATGACTATGTTGTCAAGGAATTGCCAGAGCTTCTAAGTCATAACTTTCCACAGCTTGACACATCAAAAGCTTCCATATTTGGCCATTCTATGGGTGGGCATGGCGCACTAACTATCTACCTTAAAAATCTTGATAAATATAAGGTATTGATGAAAAGGCAACCCAAAAGCTTATCGTTTTAATATAGCCAAAGTAGATACTTTGAAATTCCAAGCAATGTTATAAAATATATGGATAGTTTTGCTGTTGAGATAACGTATTATTTGTTGCTAATTGCTTTCCTTGACTGATATAATGCACAAATATATTTTTGTTCTACAAGTCGACTGTCATAGTATTATGAGTATGAATATATATTTCATTTCTAGAAATCACAATTGTGTTTGGACAGTTGAGAAATATTCCATGATGTATTTGGCATAAGAATTGTGGTTTCAGATAATTTCCAGGATACTGGTAGTCTCAATGAGTATCAAGCTAACCTTTTACATGGAACCTTTCCTATCTAATATTGAAAGATAGTGCCTACGAAATGAAAGATGTTTATTGGAGCCTGGAGGTAATGTTTCCCTAATTGGATTTTGGGTGCAAGTAATTTATGTGTCTTTGGTTTCTTTGGATGTCATATGGAATTTCCCTTTTCCATTTTATTTGAGTTTCAGAAGTTTGGAGTGTCTAGATTAGGAACACTTAATGCTTGTTGCTATCTCTTTATTAAAACAACAACAAATGAATAAAATGAGACTATATGGCAGTAAGGAAGTTACAAAACTTGGGCTCTTCAAGATTAGAAAATCTATTATGTAGCTAATTGAATTTATGTATTTATATACTTTATCCGATTAGGGATATAAAGAAAGACTTAGTGGGGAAATGGATAAGTGTTGGGGTTTGGAAATGTTTCTATGTTAGCTCAGTACATAAATTCAATTCACACTTGAGGTGCTAGCTCAGAGGTAAGAGTTTGCCTTGTAATCTCATGGTACCGAGTTGAAATCCCCTTGGGGATGGTTGTAAAATAGCCGTTAGTGCTACTTTAATTAATAAAAATCTCCTTCTTCCCCAATTTTCATTAAAAAAAAGGGTTAATGGGGAAATGGGTATTGGGGTTTTGAAATGTATCTATGTTAAAATCCTCTATTGGCATTCAGGGGACATATGTGTAGTAAATGTTCTTTGGAAGGATATATTATTGAAGTTCATCAATGGGCTTTTTTTTTCCTTTTGAATTCCATGGTATTGCAGTACGATTTCACATGTTTTCTTAAAGGTGGTTAAGGACTTGGGCTAGATTGTTGGTAGTGACTTTTCCAATCCCCATTATCTTTCTTCCCTGCACCAATTCTCCATTCTAAGCTAGGATAGGACATTCATTCGGAACTTCCATTTCTTTAGTTGATTTGTGATCATTTGATAGAGATGCTTCTGAATTGGAATTGTGGTGCAACAAAAGGTTTATTCCCATACAACTAGGTTTATTATATCCAAGGGTCGACATCAAATTCGTGTTTTTTTACCTTACATAGGGGGATGTACTTATTGGAAACATTTATGAGCTCGTGCCTTAATGTATGATTTCTGCAGATGAAATAGTTATATTTGATGACTTTAGTAGTTGTTTTAATTTCTTAGTCGAGGGTTGAATAGAAACACCTGAATAAGGAAATTTCATTTTAGTAATAGTACTATAGAGCATGAAATTGCAATCTTGGTAACAATGTCCTGGAGCTAATAGCTGGGGATTGCCGCGTACAACAAATTTAGTTGGGTGGATGAAATAAAGAATGATTCAGTATAATTTGTGTTTGCAAGATGGCTAACATTCTGAAAGTCCTGCAATGCTTTGAGCATTGAAGTGCCAGTAAGAGCAAAAAAAAAAAAAAAAGTTTGCCGGAGATTATAATGTTTAAGGTAGGATGAGTGGACATACATGAGTTAAAGCTGAACGTATCTGGAGAAGGTTGGAGTAGCACTTGTTTACGAGATTTTTGCACATATACTTTGTATTCATAGTGACAGTCATATACTTTGTTAGAGTTCTCATTATTCTGGTGAAGTTTTTTATGTTCGTAGAACTCTAACAACATATATGACTGTCCTTTGTCATTTGTCAATTGTCATGATATGTACTGTACTTATTATTTGAAGTTCTAACTTTATTCTTTTGTGCTTTTATGCATTATTGTACCAGTCAGTTTCTGCCTTTGCACCAGTAGCAAATCCTACAAACTGTCCTTGGGGACAGAAGGCATTCACGAATTATCTAGGTGGCAATAAATCTGATTGGGAGGTAAATTATAGGGGAAACTTTCATGTTCTCATTACTTGTTAAGTTGATATTTCATTATAATAAGCAGTTGAAAAATGCAGGATTATGATGCCACTTCTCTGGTAGGGAAGTATCCGAACGTATCTGCCACTATTTTGATTGATCAGGTACATGATCATGTGATTTTTATTTATTTACTTTTATTTTAATCGTGAACGGTATAATAAAAGTGAACGACAAATTTTTAGTTGCCGCTTACCTGTAAGATTTTGAGATTTCTTTTTGAGAAATCAATTTTTTATAACAAGTTGAATAAATCAAAATGGTAGGACAGATATAATGCTGTTTGTCACGAGCAAGATTTCAAGTTATTACATAGATGCTCCTATACTCTTGAATTCTTCCTGCTTCTTACTATTGCTTTGAATTTTCAGGGGGAAGATGACAAATTTTTGCATGATCAACTGTTGCCTCACAAGTTCGAAGAGGCATGCAAGAATGGCAATGTTCCACTGCTGTTACGTCTTCAACCTGGTTATGATCACTCCTACTATTTTATTGCTACCTTCATTGATGATCACATCAAGCATCATGCTCAAGCTCTTGGACTCAATTAGGTTGTGTGCACTGTGATGATTTACAGCTGTTCTGTTTACTTTCCTGAATCTACTCACCCTATAATTTTGGAGCTGTGATACTTTGGTTTGTATTTGACTATGGATATCATTTGGAATTTCTTTCATGCCGGTTCTATTGAACGCTTTCGTTACCCAACAAACTAATATGTACGATCAGGCTTAAAATAAATATATAACAATAAACATACAAGTGCTAAAAATGCATAAACACACTACGTTAATACATGGAAAACAGCCAAGTCATTATGAAATTTCACATAATCCAACGCAAGTGTTTTAGCTTATAATGAGCAGGATAAAAAACATTAGCAAGGAACTTAGGTTCAAATCCATTATAACAAGTGATCCCTCAATCACTAGTGCTGCGAGGTAATGGCACACCTTGCTTCAAATTTTAATTTATTTTTTAGGCAGCATAGTGACTAGAAATTCACCTTTAAGATGAATATGTGGAGTGTATGGGGCTCGAATTCAAGCTATGCATATATAATGTAATATTTCTACCAACTGAGTTAAGCTCCTAAGACACCTACTTCAATCTTAACATGGAAATAAAGGAAAGAAATGAAATTGAGAGCTGGAAAATAAATTAGTAGGTTCCTTGAGATATATCTGTCATAGCAGACCGGATATATTATTTACAATCTCTAATTGAAGAGTTGAAGCTGAAGAGAAAATCACCAATTCCATTGATGATACTCTGCAATGGCTCCACACTCTCAAAGGTTGATTCAAATACATGAGTAAAAACTTGATGCAGGTTTTCAACACTTACATCCGCCCCCCTATAATACACAATAAAACATAACATAAATATATGGATATTATACTGCTAAGCTTTGAAATGTTTTAATCATAGCCACCAATGGTCGGTTTAGATTGATTTATTTGAATTTATCTACTAGTAGAAGCACTTGCAAGACTGCTTATGAAAACAACTTCTGACATTTTCATAAGTTTTCAACTTATTTCTATAAGCTCTCCAGGATAGTTTATCAAAACAGCTTATAACTTGTGCCAAAACTGTATGACTTAATTTTATCTTTTCTTATTAAAATAGCTTAAACATATGTGGTATAAGCTTAAAAATAAACCGTGGTCTTACATGCCGTGTATAATATTTTTGTGTAATAATTGTGTGATTGTGTTTCATGATGGTTACATGTATTTGATACGCTTTATCTCTTTTGGGTATATTCTGAAAATGATAACTCACATTGTATATTTCTGTGTGTCTACTTTCGTAATTCTTTGTGTAAGTAGATGATGATATAACAACTTCTAAAAAGGAGATTTAAGATAAAGACAAGGAATGATCAACATGCCATCATCACAATATATTTAGATTTAATTTACGTAATGAATAATTCAGCTATCATTTATGGGATGACATTTGGGTTTATGTTTTGGGGTCAACTATGTTTAATGTGACAAACTAATTCAGGTTGTACTCTTTGAATTTTGATGATATCCATGTATAAGAGTGTTTTAAAAATGAAAAATTATCCCATAATTTTACTATTATCATGCTTTTAGAGCATTTTTATCACTATGTTCCACACTGTTTTTAAAATGCATAAACATGTTCTTAATTTTTACTCCATTGGAAGAGAGTGACCTAAAAACCAGGTTGGAGAACGGTTCTTTGGACGGAACACGTTCCAACAGGTTTTGTGTTAGGAAAAGTAGAAGAGGGAGAGAGAAAATAAAGGGAAAAAAATTACAAAATGGAGGAGAAAAACTACATATATGAAATGAAGAAAAGTCGGCTGTGGTGCGAGGAGGGGAAAAATTACAAGAGATTTTCTTATTAAAATATTACTATTCAACATTTAAAATTTGGAAAATGCTAATAAATGCTCTTAAGGCATTAGTTTAGAAGTTTAAAGTGAAAATTTTATCTTAACAATTGTGCATTTAAGAAATTGAAAAAACAAAAAGTAACTTTTTATACATAAAATTTATGAATTATTTCTATTTTTGAATCCGCACTTGTTAGCATAACCCTTAAAATTATGCATCATTTAGAAAATATGTTATAATTATTATTTTTTTAAACAAGAAAATGTGTTATAAATATAAGGGTTAATAGTGTTTTTCCCATATAAAATATGTCATTTCCGGTTTACCTCCTAAAATTTTTTTTGTTTGGAATCAGTCTTTTAAAAAAAAAAAAAAAATCCAGAATACACTCCTAATAGGCTATTTAAAAACAAAAAATCTGGAAAAAAAATTCCAAAAATAACCTTGGGGAGTATTTTGGAAAATTTTTCTTTTTAATAGAACTGATTCCAAACCAAAAATTTTCTAAAGCGTAAATGACATATTTTACCGGGAAAAAACACCGTTAACCCTAAATATATTACTATTCATTTCATAAACCTAAAAGATGCATACAGTTAATTTATATTTTTTTTAAGAAACAAAAATACAGTTATTTTATATTGATTCAATGGATTTCGTAAAAAATAAAATAAAATAATCCTTTGGATGTTAGAAAAGTCTTGCATGGATTGGATCCAATCCGTTAACAATTCCATTATATTTTGGATATATTAAAAGAATTTATGATTGAACTTTGGATTAGAGGACCTAATTCAAATAGAGAGTATCTAAGCATCATTGAACAAAATGGTCATCGAAGACCCAATTTAAATTTATACTAACGCATTGACGGTAACTTCTATTGTACAGCAGTCACGTCTCTCAACATTCAATGACCCTAAAATTGAAGCAACATAGAACGTAATGAACATCGAATACACAAACTTTTGCATGGTCCAGTCCCTGACGTTTGCTCGTGGGTCAGTAACTTGTATTCTCAACACTTTTTCCACTTCAATGACCCTAGTTATCTTTTCATAGCCAAAAATTACATCAACTACCATGACGTATTCCTCAGCAAATTCAACAGTCTTCAGTGATGTGCACCCAAAAACAGACAAATATTGAAGGGATGGTGGAAGTTTGGACAGAGACCTAAGGTTCTTGCAGTTTCTTATTGAAAGGTATTCCAGACTTGAAAGGTTTGCAATTCTAGAAGGAAAGCTCTCAACATTGCAATCACATATGGACAATCTCCGTAGGGATGAAAAGATGTCGATATTGTCTACAAGTTTACCAAAATTACAATAGTCATCTAGAAGCATTTGGGCTAAACACTGCAGATCGCGTGGATGGTGGTAACCACTACGGATAAGACCAAAATTAACACATACTTCAGCATGATTGTGTTCCATTACAATACCATCAACATTCTCGGCACAGTAAGTAGATGGAATGGGTTCCATAATATGTCCATCATGACACCCAGAAATCCTTTGTTGTTTTGATGGAAATCCAAGGCCATCAGGAGGGTGAGCATAGTGGCGAAGAAGCCAGTACTTTCTTGGATCTTTTCTGTATTCAAGCTCATGGTAAGGCATCTTACCTTCTCTATTAACTTCTTCATTTGAGTTTTGCTTGATATCGAATGGAGCATACAATGGTTGAATTCCACACTGTTTCACTATAGACCCTGAACAACCCGGCCGAACAAAAAACTCAAAGTAGACCTTCCATGGTAATGTCCCTGGGAAATCTGCAACTTCTAAAATTTGGTCATACCAAAGCCATACCTGGTCTGACTTAGCATCACTATAAGAAGACTTCATAATGGATGTTCCTTTATATTCGCCTCCAAAATTGTATCTACACCCTGCAATAAGACCAGTACGACGAATGTTCTTCTTGTTTGGTTCGGATGCTCCAAGAACAAGGCAGAAGGCAAACCCCCGGCATCTGCACAGTAAACTCCATGCTTCAGAAAATTCAATAGTGATGAACAAGGAGTTTGTTTCTTTATGCAGGAACCAATCTGGCACTTTATTTCCCAGTAAAATACTATAAAAGGGCCGGGATACATATAGAAAATCCTCATGGTCAAAATTCTTTGAAACTTTATCATCAGCTTGACAATAAGGATCATACAACACTTGAGTCTTTGATGACAAGTCAGCTGCTAGCTGAATTCTAATTAGTGCCTCCTCCGTAACAGTCATGCGTGCAATCTGATCCAACTTTATGCAATTATGAAACTCAAATCTACCCAAATAGTCACGACGACGAATAGACATTTGTTCTTCCCTGTGAATCTGTGTCAATAATGTTCTCTTGTTTAGCTTACCAAAAGAATCTTGCAACATTGTGATCCCTGAATTTGAAACTGTTTCTAGGGATATGCAATTGCTTGCATTCAAGTCTTGTAGCAATAATGGGAGTTTGGGTATGGAACGAAGCCTCCTGCAGTTACTTACATCGAGAGCTCTCAACAAGGAGAGATGTTTTATGCTAGCAGGCAATATCTCAATATTACTTCCTCTTAATGATAGTTTTTTTAACTTTGGTAAGAGGTCGAGGTTGTGAGGAAGTTCTTCAATTGCCGTGAAATCCAAGTTCAAGTAGTTCAGTTCATCTGAAAAAACTGAATATCTTACAAGTCTTGAACACCCGCTTAGAGTAAGCCATCGAAGAGATATAGATTGCTTCTCACTTTCAATGTAACAGAGCTGTTTACAGCCTCTCAGATTTAGTGCAAGCAGACTATCAAGTGACAAAATGTATGAAGGAACATTCAACAAGCTCGCACAATCATCAAGATGTACTTTCTCAAGTTTCGAGGCCAAAGACAAATCTGAGAGCTCAACCAAGTTCTTGCAACCACTTAGGCATAATGACTTCAAATTCACAAGATCCTGTATTATAAGAAACCAAAACTTATTTAACAAGTTGTAGATTTTTTTTTATCAGTTCTTTAAGTCTATGAAGTTAACAAGTTTCCACAAAATACCTGGACTCCATCCCAGAGCTTTCCAATTCGGCTATGTTTCATATCAAGTTCGACAAGCTTCTCCGCACAAAACTGTGGTGGCAAGGATTTCAATGGAAAACAGTCCCATCTGAAATAACTTATTTCGAGAGGCATGCAATCGAGACCTCTAGAAATATGCACATTGATTCTTCTCATATCACCGGAGGGTATATAAAATATCAAAACTCTGAGCCTGTGCGTTCTCTGAAATGTTTGAGGGCTTAATGTCAACTCTTTGATTTGAGACATGTCCAACACAACACACTCAATACTTTCAATACCCTGGAATATAAAAGGAGTAAACAAATTTAGAGTATTAAACATGATCAAGAGATTAATTTACTAATGCGTTGGACATATTTAGAAATGTGATGCAGACTAAGAAATTTGAACCCTACCCTGTTATGCTTGAAGACATCATAAATTTCTTTAGGATCCCACAACCGTTTCCTTTCTCCAGGCTTTTTCTCAGATTCTACAAAACGTCCCATTTCTTGTATCAAATCATGCATCTGTACTGTGTTGTTTTTAGAAACAGTTACAAGAGACTTGTCTTCAAGGCTTCTCATCCCAATTTCAGTAGAAAAATCACATGCATCTAATATACTTGTTATTTGGCTTTTTGTTTGTCCTTTCAAACAGCAGGCAATATCTAAAAATATCTCCTGCTCTTCAGGGTCCAATCCTTCATAACTCAATCTCAACACATCATAAATTTCATCTTTTGGATATTTCTTCAGCTTTTCTAATGCACTCTCCCATTCTTTTGATCGTTTGGAACGAAGATGTGAGCCCAGAACTTTAAGAGCTAGAGGAATGCCCTTAGCATAACCAACTGCCCTTTCTGACAAGTGTTGGTATTCAATCAATGGACTGTCTTGTTGAAAGGCATTCAAGCTAAAAAGCTTTAGTGCTTCATGAGAATCCAATACCGTCACTTGGTATACTTCATCGACTCCACTGTTAAACACTTCTTTGTTTCGTGTGGTCACTATGATTCGACTACCAGGTCCAAACCAATCTCGCCCTCCAACAAGATATTCTATTTGTTCTGATAAACTCACGTCATCAAGAACGACGAGGACCTTTTTACATTTAAGTCTTTCTACAGCAAAGGCGGAACTCATTGTAGGGGTGCTAATATTGATGCTTTGGTCCCCTAACACATCCACCAGAACTTCATTCCGCAACTTTATACGATTTCCCCATCTTTCCCTGACATTGGCAGCAAAGTAGCATCCCTCGTATTGATATGAGACTTTCGTAAACACAGCATCTGCAATGGTTGTCTTGCCTATACCACCCATACCCCAAATACCAATAATATGCACATCAGCTGACCCAGAGCATAACATTGATTCCACATGCGCAATGTGTCGAGAAATTTCAACAAGTCCTTTCTTTTGAACATGTGGGATCATACATTTCAACTTGTCTAATATATCTTCAACAATTTCTTTAATTACGACAGCCTCGGACCTAGATGAAAAAGAAAATTTGCAAAATTAATAGACACATGAGAATCAAATGATCATAATTTCTTTGATAGATTATACATAAACCATATAGCATATTACAACAGTCACAAATGGGGCGAGAAATCAAAATAAATATTATTCCAAATCTATTGTTTTCTTTCAAAAAGTTGTTTTTTATTAGCTAATCACTCAAAAATAGTTCTCAATGAATATACTAAATTACTAATAACTATGATTTGAATATATAAAAAAAATAAAAATGTTATTTTAATGTTATTTTTATAGCATATTTACGAACTTTACCTATTTTTTGGGGAAACCAATCCTGCTAAGTTTGCAGCTTTGTGCAGGGCAGTTCTCCACATGTGTACCTTGGTTAGATTGTCCCTGAAACGATCCTCGTGTTTGGCAAATGCATCTCCATAGGTTCCCCTCTGGTGTCTTACATGAGATGGATCAATGTGATAGAAAACAGGTATGACAACAAGTTTTTTCTTCTCACTGCATTCAATGATCTTCACAAGTTCATCCAAACACCATGAAGAAGATGCATAATTCTGCGAGAAAATTATTACGCAGATCTTCGAGCTTTCAATAGCTGATAAAAGCGTTGGTGAGATGTTATCTCCTCTCTCAATTTCCTCATCATCCATGAATGTGCGGATCTTTTTTCCGCACAAGGCAGCATATAGATGGCTTGTAAAATTGTATCGAGTATCTTCTCCTCTAAAGCTGAGAAAAACATGATGCTGCTTTGAGTTTGAATGAGAAGCACCAAAAGATGATGAAGAAGAAGCCATCTAAACCACCAATAAGCAAGCAAGTCCAGTTGTGAGTTGACTTCGATTCTTTGTCAAGTAACCAGATTTCTGATGAAGTATGCCAATAGGTTAATTATGAATTACTATATATCAAGAAGAATTGAAAATAAACTCTTTCTGACACGTGACAATGTTCGACAGATGTGAATACATTCAATTATGCAATTTTTTCAAGTTATTACTTGTGTCGAAGTGTTAGTGTTGTGTCTGGTATCCGTCTTTCATAAAAAATAAATAAAATAGAGCTAACTTAATTATGTTAAACCTACTGTCTCCTTAATTTGAGGGATTGACGTGTTTGGAGGGTTATTTAGGATCAGAAAAGTCTCTTACTCAGTTCAACATGAAAAATAAGATATAAGCAGTAACAAGCTCATAGTATTCTTTGCACAGGCCTTTAAGTACTGTGACTTATAATTTAATATGAAATTTAATGCTCAGTTTGTTAAAAAATATCTGATAGTTCACCGCATATGAACTTATAACATATAGTTTATAATTATAAGCTAGTACATAAGCTAGCAATTGAATATGAGATGTTGGATAAATATAAGATGACATTAAAACATATTTTTAAATTAATACATATTTTTTTCCAATTAAAATTACAAGGATAAAATTGAGATAAAAAAATGATAAGTTATAAGTTATTTGAAGTAGCTTAGCAAAATTGTTGTAAGCTAGCTTATTGTTGTTCATGCAAAAAAGAGCCTAACTCATTGAAGAGTCAATAATTGAAATTGATTATTTGAAGGGAAAAAATTAATGGGGATGTATTGGTTTAGGATTCTAAGGGATTTTAAAAGACTTTTTAATTATGAAAAAGTCTTATGATATTCAATCAAGACTCTTTGTAATTTAAAAAAAGTCCTGTGGTATTTAATCAAGACTCTTTGTCATTTTAAAAAAGTCTCGAGGTATTCAATCAAGACTTTTCATCACTTAAAAAAAGTCTCATGGTATTCAAAATCATTCAAATTTCGAAGGATTGTTTAATAAATTGGATTTTGATGGAATTTGTGGGATTTTCTAGTGAAATTTTAACAAGAAAAAGTCTTTCATGAAGACATGAGATTTGTTGAGATTGTTTTTCTCTTAAAAGTTTACTATCTCTTTCTTCTCTCTCCTCTCTTTTCTCCCCTCTCTCTTCGTCTCTCTCTTCTCCCTTCTCTCTCCTCTCTTTTCTCCCCTCCCTCTCTCTCTCTTCCCCCTTTCTCTCTATCTCTCATAAAAAAAATAAAAAATAAGAGTTTGTATTGAGAATATTATGATAGAAAGTGTGTTGTAATCATTTCTTTTTTTCTCTCTCTCCTCTCTTCCCTCTCTCTCTACCTATCATAAAAAAAAAATAAGAGTCTGTATTGAGAATATTATGATAAAGAGTGTGTTGTAATCATTTTTTTTTTTCCAATGAGTACTTAAAATTCATAAAATCTTTCGAAATTTATAAATCCATGAAATCCTTTAAAATGCTTTAAAATCTTATGATGTAAATCCATTGATATTCAAATTGAAAATCCTAGTCTTTTAAAATCATGAAAGTCATTAAAATCCTACAAAATCTTTTAAAATCTTTAAGACTTTTTTAAACAAAATTGTCCTTTAAAATCTTAATCCAATACATCCCCCTAAATGTAACTTTGTGATCACAAGTCATAAAAGGAATTAAATTAAAATAACTGCAGTAGAATTGAATTGGCGAAACAAACCTGAGAGTGTAGCTGCAACAAAGCTTTAGGTTAAGTAGTTTGTGTTATTAGAGAGTAGTTGAAATTTTGGATCAGAGCTGTGAAGATCTATCCAATGTGAATAAGTGAGCTTCTTCAATTTGTACAACTCAATAAGTGAGAGTGTGTCTATGGACAAGAGAAGACGCGTTCTTTAAAAGTAAATGAGTGGGGGTACTTTTTTTTAGTAAGCTCGTAGCATTAGGTTAATTAAGTTTTTAGTTTCATAAATATTCACAGATTTGTTTTTGGTCCCTATAAAATAAAATCATATTATTTTAGTCTCAGTGACATTTTCCTTAAGCATTTTAGGGACCAAAACTGTTGATGGAAATTTTTGAAGGGACTAAAAGTGTTGATGGAAAATTTTATAGGGACTAAAAATGCTGATGGAAAATTTTATAGGACTAAAAAGTGTGATTTTATTTTGTAGGGACTAAAAACAAAACCGTAAATATTTATAGGGACTAAAAACTTAATTAACCCTTGAATGTATTGACCGACTTCACAAAGGAAATGAACTCATTTCAACAAAATATGTTCTAATTTTGATAAAGGTGTATAAATTAAGGAAAATGTTAAATAGTGTTTTGAGGATATTGGTTAAACAACTAAAATAAGTAACTTTTTTAAAAACAATAATATAATATTACTTAACAAAAGTCATAGCAACAAAGCATGAAGTATATCACAATATTTCATGCCTTTGGTACTGATAAAATAACATATGACGTGGAGAATCATTACAGGGTTGTTCAATGTCTTTCTACGTTTGACCTCCAACAACCCAATTCACATGCACAATATGGTTAATGACTTAAAACTAATTAAAGGTACATGGCAGTCTTTTACTAGGACTTTCCACGTCATCATTAATCTCATATCAATGAATTCATGAGAATACACAAAAGAGTAGAGTAAATAGGAAATTCATATTAACCAATTATGTTTCACTTGCTATGATACCAAGAACAAGTAGGTTATATATAGGAAAATGTTACATGAACACCCTTTAATCATACACCCCATTGTATACCCCATGCACTAGAGACATTTTGGTAAATTCATCTCACAACCACACTTTCTCTTTCATCTCCTCTCCCTCTTCTTTGCCACATGTCAGGATTTTGTATGGGTGTAAGAGGTGTATTGCCACATGGGGTGTACATGTATCACCACTCAAATATGTGTCATTATTCCATACAGATAAATGTCAAATAGTGTTATTGACTATAGTACTCTGGAATTAGTCTCATGTCCAGCCACCACACATACAATTTCTAATATGAGCTCCTTCTCCCCCATAATCGACATTCACATCTAGCTCATGTAACACAATCATAACAAAATCCTAGAGGAGGAAGATTCAACTCAAAATTTTCATATGGTTGAAGGGTAGAAGGAATAAGGTTAAATTATCCAGTAGCAGGGTTCAACAAAACAGTGGTTGTGTCATAAGCATATCTTTTGCAGCAGAGTGCCATTAACACTAACTGAACTCAAAATCTGAATAAAAGAAAGAGAATAATGGTCACTGTCAATAGGATTGAGATCCTACATAGGATCAGTTGGCTGGTGAAGAGACGTAAACACAGGAAACTTAACACGGTTCATAAGAACCCACTCAAGGGCAAACTTGTAACTTTACATACACACAAAAAAACAAAAATTATAATACAAGAACAAAACAACTAAAAAATCAATTACCATTAAAAACAACATAGCTTACAAAATTAAAAACTAAATAATAATTATAATACAATACAAGAACAAAATAACTTACAAAATCATAATTATTAGGTTCAAAAATAAGTTTATCATCTCTACCAATTCTCTCTTCATCGCTATTAATCGCTACTAGTTCCCTATCTATTAGATCCAGCCAAATCAGAAACTGACAAGGTTGAACATCTCCACCAGTTCCAGTCAAATGTTGCTTCACTCTGTATGCACCTCCCATTAAAGAACACTCGTAGAATTTACACTTCACCTTTCTTGTTCCTCCTTAAGTAGAAACAACATAACTGCCATGTTGAAGCTATTACAAAAGGTTGTGTGAAAAACAGAGTTAAGGGAGGGAAAAAAAAAAGAGTTATAGGTTATGGAGGAGAAAACAAAAACGGGTTTAAGTGAGGGAAGAGATTGAACGGCAATGAAAAATTCGTTGGAAAAGGGTCGTCGTTTTTGGTTAGGGTAGTTTCGGTGAAGGTGAGAAGAGAAAGAACCATGTTATACCTTTATATAGGGAACCGAGTTTTAATTTTGACCCGATCGGGTTCGCAAAGCCCAATCTAGATTTTTTCAGCCTAACTCGTTTTTTCATTACGTTCATGTATAAGAACTCAATCCTGACCACAAAACTCACTGACAATCCAATATGAACAATGAATGTGGAATCTTTAATCTCCACACTGGTAGATAATATGCATAAATCCATTTTATCTAATATAAACCCAAAGCTTCCATATGACTATGTAATTTACATGTTACAAAATAACATCAAGGGCCACCAGCCACCAAATCAAAGGAGGCCTACCACAAAATTATGATGCCAAAAATATTTGAAACTGCCAACTCCAACCCTAAACTTCAATAAGCACCACCAACTTAGTTCAAAGGAGAAACTGATAGATGAGGATTTAAAGTTTCACCAATGTCTCAAAATAATGTTTGAGGTATAGATAAAATGGAGCAAGTTGGGGAATATTAAAGTACAAAAGTAGATCCTGTTAGGTAGCAAAGGATGCAGATAAAGGGTAAAGAGTGAAATGTGTGAGAAGCTTTGTTTTCTTCATTTTTTACCTTCGTGATGCAATGCATTCCACATATTTTGTTTTTGATTGATTTTTCAGTGGTTCTAGTTGTGAATGGGATTTATTTTGATATTGATTTTTTTAACCAAATATCTGGGCTTATATTAGATAAAATGGAATTATTCAATAGTCATTCTGATATTCATACAGGGCCGGTCTAAGGGTAAGACCAACAAAGTCCTATCTTTAGACCTCCCAACAAAAAATCATTTTTTATTAAATTTTACAAACAAAAAGGCCTCATATTCTAATAAAAAAGATCTCATACATTTAACCTTGCTTTAGGCCCCACTTATTTTTAAAAATTATTAGGCCGGCCCTGTATTCATATATGCCAGTTTTGCTGAATATGTACAAGCAAGCATGAGTAGAATCTAATATGAACAAAGTCATTAATTATTTCCAAAAGCTATTAATGTGATGAATTATTATCAAAAATAATGAAGATATTATATGGGAAAATGTCAAGAATTAATGTGATGAATTATTATAAAAAAATCCTCCAACAAACTTAGTGGCCAACATGGAAGGTATAGTTATTGAGCTCTCACTCAATAACTATGCAAGGTTATTTAGTTAAGGTTATTGCTGCTTGCCAACCTGATAAAGAGATTATTGATACATGAATACACTTGGTTACTTTGCTATCAATTATTTGATCAATAAGGTCACACAATCCAATTATACAGAGCAATGATTCCTAGCATTTACTAGAGTTCATGAATTTTTAAAAATATTCAATTGTAGTTTAGCCACTTTACTAACCCTAATCTGTAGCAATAATTAGAGAATGAGCTGACACTTTGTGATCATAGTCGCTGACTACTTATAAGCATGTATGAAAAGCCAAGAATCCTACCATAATTCTTTCACCAGTCTACTTGTTTTGTATATGGTAAATAAACTATCAATGTACTAGACAATGAAATCAACTGCAATAAATAATTATCTTGGATTGAGGCTTTGATATAAGATATGCCAAAATCAAACATATTTTCAGAATACTTGTAACACCTTTATGACTCTGCAATTAACTGGAAAATAGACAAAGCAATGAAGTCACACAGAAAACATGAAAAGGGTCAATTCTTTTTGGTTTTAAACTAGCATGGCCTGGAAAAATATGGTAACAGATTTAAGTTTATCCATCAAAGTCTCG
>Ga0315915_1002203_pt1 | contig 24407 bp, 11 predicted proteins | sample MpolbnodulesMG_FD_207738 | JGI IMG/M metagenome (GOLD analysis project Ga0315915, IMG submission 207738) | Medicago polymorpha root nodule microbial communities from Los Angeles, California, United States - branched nodules | ecosystem: Host-associated > Plants > Roots > Nodule | place: USA...
TAATGTACATGGTGGAGCTGTATCATTGGGCCATCCTCTTGGTTGCAGTGGTGCTCGTATCCTGGTCACACTTTTGGGGGTATGTTCAGTTTATAACTTTAATTACTTTGCAATATATACTATCACATCAATAGATTGTCAATCTAAATATATTGTGTTTGAAGAAGAAATGCAGTGCTTCTGATTAGCTCTTAAATTCTTTGTTTAATGGTATAAACTTGTTATGCTCAGTTATTCAAAGTGTTCAATAATTTCCAATAACAGTAATTGAGTTATTTTGTTAAATGCTTTCCTTTTATTTTAAAGCTGATGATTTTGATAATCAAGCGAGAGTAGTTTGTTGTAAAAGTGAGAAGAGCAAATTTTGATGATTAGATCTTACATGATATACATAAGTTCATATGGATTTTTTAACTGATCATCATATGATAATTAAGTAACTTTCAATTGCAGTCGTTCTTGTATGATACTGTCTACAATATTGAATGTTCCTTTTGATTCAATTAGTCTAAACGTTACTACATACAGGTACTGAAGCAGAAGAATGCAAAGTACGGTGTTGGTGGTGTTTGCAATGGAGGAGGTGGTGCCTCTGCCGTTGTTGTGGAGCTCCTGTGAAAGTAATTCATATTCAATAGTTGTTGTTTAAGAGCCAGCATATGTGCAACGTTCAAACATCGATGTCTCGCTCTTTAGCAAGTGTGCGTGCAGGTTTCTAGTTGTTTACTAGGACAAAAAGGAAAGAGTGGAAAAATTTGGATATTTAGTTATCAGATTAAGTTTCAGATCTTGTTAATGAGAACATTTCTTAGGAGCAAAGTAGACATTATTTAGATTTTCATTCTCTTTGCAATAAGTTTCTGGTGTACCTTGTTGTGTCATGAATAATAATTCATCAAGCCTCTTATTCTGAACTCAAGATTACACAGATTCGTGTACTTTGATTTGTGTACTTTTCTAGAATAGTGTTTAAAACTGAAATGACCCAATAAATAGTGAAAAACAAGCAAGCAGTGACTGATATTGATTTATATGCATTCATTAAAATACTTCTATACTTATCATAACACTAATTGATAATTAGTATAAAACCAATCCAAATTGAATATTGATGAATAGTTGAATAATAAATTAAAATGATGATAAAAAATTGGATAATATGCTTTTTTTTTTTTTAATCTTTGAAAGTAGTTGCAATTATTTATATAAAAAAAGTGCTTAGTTGTGACTTTTTGTTTTGTACCCAGAAAAATAAGTGAAACATTTTTTTATCGGAAATTTGCGACTGCCAGCGTACTCTGCAAGAAAAACAAAAAAACAAATATAATGAATAAATTTCTGACCAAACAAAACAAAAGTCACGTTAAAGGCAGAGGAACATTTTAAGGACAAGTATTGTGGTGGGGGACACAAAAAGTGACCGTTATAAACTTGAACGTTAAGCTCAATAGATTCTAAAATTCTTTTGGCTTCCACTATATAAATACACTTCTAATCTAAGACAACAATCATATCATATCTGCACATAATAACACAGGCTTAGTAAAAGAAAATTAAGATGGGAATGGTAGTGGTGATATCTCTTCCTTTGATATTCTTCTGCTTAGTTCTTGGTTTTGGTTGTTACTTCTTTGGAAGAGCTAGAGGAAGACGTGATGTATACACAAACCCTCAAGTTTATGGTATGCCAATTCCACCACCAGGTGCAGGTGCTGCTGCTGCTGCAAATACTACCTTCCCTTCATCATCTCCTCCACCCCAATATTCCAAGCCAAACTTTGCTTCCAACGTTTGAGTTCAACTTCAACTCGTAATACATGCATATAATATCCATATTTTTCATTCTTCTATATGTATCCTAATCATTGAGTTTGAGTCTTAATTTATGTCTCTTTCCTTTTTTTATTCTTCTTGGGTTTGAATGTTTGATGTAAATTGGCTGTTGTAAGTCCAATTAAGATTCATTAATTTCTTTATATTCATTTGTAGAGTATACTATCACTATTGGCGAAGTTGAAGTTTAATCAAACATGATTACTACCTTTCAACCTCTGAATTCAATTTTGCTTACATGACATGAGATACAATTACAACCCGTTCCTTTTTAATTGCGTATTTGCAGAAATTTTTTTGTTTCTATTTAGTTATCGTTTTCAGAGTTCGATGCCGTTTACAGCAAATACACATTAGTTAGTCAATAATACCAAAATTCACACCATATGATCTAGGACTTTTGCGTCTTGGTCACGGAGGGACTTAAAATGATAGTTATCTATTCCTTGACTTAAAATTGACATCCACACAAATATGTATATATTCCTAACAACTTCAAACTTTCTTCCCCTAAAAATAAAACAAAACTTCAAACTTTCTTTATTTTTTTTCACTAACTAACTGAATTAATGGTATCGTTAGTATATACCTATAAGAAGGACAAACGATATTTACTTTTCTGCCGAATTTATCAATCGAAAAATACATATGGGTGGGAACTATGTATCATATTTGCATTTATATAATGTAAGGACTATGTATCATATTTGCATAGTTTAGGGACCAAAAGAGGTATTTGTTCTAATTTTACCTATAACAAAAACCTGGGAACTAGTCCTCTTGAACGAGCTATCATCTTACTTCCTTTTTTTCCCTTTACATGAGAAGGGTAGGTGAATACTTATCTGAACATTTTGTGCAAAAGCTTGTTTTCATATTTTGATGGTGTTTGTTCTAGATAAAATAACGGAAAACTTATCCTCTTTCAAAAGTAAAAACTTTTTCATGACAATTTTACTCAATAGCAGACTAATTGTGTAACTTGTAATGCGAATGTTAATCATCTTTTGTGTTTATTATGAGTAAGAAGTAAGAACCTAAATCTGGCCTATATATTTATTTAGTTGTTACTTCTCTTTTCAAGTATACATTCATAACAATTTCAAAATTTCTTTAATTTTTTTCAAAAAGGTTCACAAAATTATCCTTACAAATGTACTAAGTAACTCAATTAATGGCATCGTTAGTATGCTTTGGAACAAAATAAAACTCAGTTTTCGTTCGAACTTACCTATCAAAGGACAAAAAAATATTTACTTTTTCCTGAATTTATCAATCCAAAAATACTTATGGGTGGGAAAAGAATTTCCATTCTTTTTGTCGAAAATGGATTTACACAAAGAAGCAAAACTATTAAAACTCATTTTCTCCTAAAATATTGTTTTTAGAGATATATTAACCCCACCCCCAATACATTTCATCCATACCTCTACATTTTATAAAATAACAAAATAACCCTCATCTATTTTTCATGTATTATAGTTTGCCTATTAAAAAAAAGTATTATAGTTTGCTGTATACATCCAAACAAAAAAAGAATTTCTCTTTATTTAATTCTATAGTTGAATAATAACACCCTTTTTTTTGCAAAATGTTCATAAAAATTATGCCTGGGAACACACTAAGAAAGCATACCGAAGAAAATGAAGATTCACTACTACATTGTTAAAAATAGAATAAGCGGAGAATCTGAGTTCGATTATAGAGCGAAACAATTTTTTATCGAACTTTATTTATCTCACGTCTGAACTCCAAATTATCAGTGTCCTTTTTCCCTTGAAAACTAGAGAATTATAACAAAAAAAGTTAATCCTAAAAATTAATTTAATAGCACCATGAACAACCTAGTATAGATATGGAATCATAACATAACAATAATTTCCACTTAGATTGACATTACTACCGGCAATTGCAATACAAAGAATTTGCCAAAACGTTACTTATATTTCTTCATTGAAATTGTTTTGTTCTACAACAAAATTCTCACATCTATCTATTATTATCACATAACATAACAGGTAATTACACCAAAAACTCCACCTCCTCTCCTAAAGTAACAAAGGAAATAAAGATTAAAAAAAATGGTGACCAAAAGGAAATCTTTTCATTACAACTTCTACAACCTTTTACTACCAAAAGAGAGGGGAAAAAAATAAGAACAAAAAGAATGAAGCAGTGCATTGAGACCACAAAGCATAATGATACAAATATATGCAATAAGTCAAAGGATGTAGAACATTTCAAGCAAAAATTCTCCACCAAAGATTATTATGAAGTTGTTATTTGGCCGGTCAACTCCATGATGGTGATGGTTTGTAGACCATGTCTTGGGAAGTTGTAGAACCATAGTTCAAATTAAGGTTATGATGTTCCATAGTCATGGATGGGGACATCAGTGACTCAGGATAATGTTGGGGAACATCACTTTGTTCAATTCAGAAAGATGGCGAACGGGAGGAAGGATTCACTTAAAATTAAAAAGCTTGATTTTGCTAGCCAACATGGTATATTTGGTTGATGAGAAATGAAGTATTCAAAGTAGGTTTTCTTAGAAAAGATCAATGGAGGTGCTATAAAGGATGTTGAAGGAAATTTATGAAGGAGGTTTTGGGTTCGACCTCTGGAGACTAAATTTTCCTATTCCTTCTAACAATATTCTAACAACTAACATTTGCCTATACAAAAAATGAAGTTTGACTTTATTCCATTTAATTAGCATAAATACCAGTGTAAAAACTCAAGATTTTTGCTTTGTAGTTAAGGTCGATATTATGTTAAGGTAGAAAATACATAATGAAGTTTTTTTTATAAAGTTATAACAAAATATTGGTAAGATATAATTGAAGTTAGGAGAATGCTGAATAAAAACAAACAAACGTAAGACTTATTAAATGGATAAGCTTGCTTTATAGTTTAGATGACATCCTTAAACTATCAAAACAAAAGTTAAATAAAAACAAACAAATTTATTCAAGTTTTCAAACGACACTTAAACAAGAAAAAGTAATATTTTTTAAGGAAAATTATAGTCACCTCTCCTAAGGTCTATCAAAATGACATTAACATGCTAGTTTTAAGACTTACACTCATCATTCTTAAGTTCTCATCAAATACATAGACATCTCTCATTTCTATTGACACTGTTAACTTTCAGTTAACTTTATTTTTTGTGAATTTTTCAACAAAAACAAACTTCCGTGAATGCACCTTTTTTTAAACACTTAGTTCAGTTGGTAAGGACAACACATAATATATGTAAGATCCGGGGTTTGAACCCCGACCAACAAAAGAAATCAAATCCACGCCATTTTTAGTGAAGTGTTTTCCTATTTGATAAAAGTGCGTGTAATTTTCTCTATTTTTATCATTTTTGTACAAAACACATGATTGAGTATGTGTTTATTATGTAAATATTACTTTTGAAAGGATCATATAAATATTATATCCTATTTTAGTCTGTGTCTTTTTTATCATCTACAATAACGCTAAAATCCAACCTTTTGTCACTTTTAAAAAACTAAAATCTTTTATTTTTTAGTTGATTAACTCTAAAGTCTACATATTATTATTATCAATGTCAAATTCCATTTATTATCATTTCCATAATCCACCAACACGTTGCCAAAAAATTTATAAAAATTACCGAAAAACACTATGATGAGATGATGAAGTATTTCTTTATTAATCAAAGGTCATGGTTTTGAATTCAATTACTTGTAAACCCTCTTTACTTTTTTTACATTTTTTAAGAAAAGTTGTTGGTGTAGTTAATGTGTCTATTTTGTATGTTAATATTATCATATTGTCATTTATTTGTATGTGTATTAAATTTGATTTTTCATATTTCAAAGCAAGTTAGTAATATCAATTAGGGGTATGTTTAGGGAAAAAAATAATAAATGTATCTAGTAATTTGAAAAGGGATTTACATTTAGGGACAAAAATAAAGTCAAATGAGTGCTTAGATATAGGGACGAAGGGAGTATAAAAATACAAAAAATTCAACTCAAAAAATTAATATCGTTGAACATGGTAAATACTCCTTCTGGTTCTATTTACAAGAAACAAATAACTTTTTAGATACATTGAATGATATATGTATTTAGTCTAGAATCTAAACCAATTACATAAATCGTTCAATGTATTTAAAAAGTAAAATGTTTCTTGTAAAAAGGACCGGATGAAGTATTTTGTTTTGACTAAAATTTCATTGGAAGAAAATCAACAACTACACGTGGCCTTTTCTCCGGCCATTATCTACTCCTCCACTAGTCAACACTCAACATTCATGCATAAAATACTGTAACAACACTCAAAGAACATTATTAAGCTTAGGTTAAACCCATTTATTTCTACAAATTCTTCAAAGAAAAGATTGATTACGAAAAACAAAAAAATGTGCCCTTTGAGGCTAATTCTCATATTCTTGTCAACAACAGTCGCAGGATTCTTCGTCCTCAGAAATTTCCGATCTCAACCTAAGATCGATGATGATGAAGATGCTGTTCCTAACCTTCCTTTAAACCCTAAAATCTCAGATACTTCAAATTCTTCATCAAATGAAAATTCTAAGGTTGGCCCATTTCACCCTTTTGCTTCAATTTTAATAAAAATATGTTTTTTTTTTAATTAATTAACCCTAAATTTATGATTTTAGGTTCGTGCTGCATTAAAATCTGGGTTTTGGACTTTTGTGGATATGACTAGTGGTCGTTATCTTTGGAGGCATATGGTATCTTCATCTTCAAAGAAATCTAGCTGATGGTGTGTTTTGACTGATTGCAATTTGCATGTGGGTGATTGATCAATATCATTTGCCTTTGATAGTGTAATATTTGGGGCAATTTGTATTATTGTTGGTTTTGGATTTTCAATACCAATAATGACGATGATGATGACAAAAATGATGATCTTGATATATGTATATGAATGGTATCACAAAATCACGGCGACTGATTTGAGTGTGTCCTTGATAAAATGATTTACAAAATCACGATGAATCATCGTGATCCTAACATATACACCAAGATACCATACATACACAAAGGCAAATGTCAAACCATATCTAGTGTGTTCTCTTATTGTTTTGGCTTTTTGTTATGGATTTGAATTGCTTCTTGTTTTCATATGAAGTTGTAAATTTCAATTTTTTTTAGGGTTAATATTGTTTTTAGTCCCTGCTATATTAGTGTATTTCGGTTTTAGTCCCTGTAAAATAAAACATTTAGATTCTGTCCTTGTAATTTCAGATTCTTCCACTTTTGGTCCCTCATTTAACCACGTCAGCAGAATCTGCATAAATTACGTCCCTGTAATTTTAGATTTCTCCACTTTTGATCCCTGTAATTTCAGATTCCTCCACTTTTGATCCCTGTAATTTCAGATTCCTCCACTTTTGGTCCCTCATTTCACGTGCCATGTATGCATATTTTACTGACGTGGTGAAATGAGGGACCAAAAGTGGAAGAATCTGAAATTACAAGGACATAATCTAAATTATTATTTTTACAGGGACTAAAATCAGAATTCGCTAGTATTACGGGGACCAAAAGCGGTATTAACCCTTTTTTTTTATTGGGTATTGGTTCTTTTGTGTTTATGTGGATGGAAGTTTTTGCACGTGTAGTAGAGAAATTTGGTATTCTGATGGCTTAATGAAATGATGTGTACATTAGGGGGAACATTCAGAAGCAATAGGCATTGCTATTGTTTTGAAACACAAAGTATCTAATGTTGATGTAGGAATAATAATATGCAAGTGTTCTTATATGTATGCAAGTGAAGTCAATGTGACAGTAATAGCAAATGAAATACAAACAATGTAATTCTCATATAAAGGAAGATTCACACAAAAAAATCCAATTGTATAAATCGCACAAGTAAGTGAGTAACATTAAGAAAAGAAGAACATGATTATGGTATCTCTTGGTTTTGGTTGTTACTTCTTTGGAAGTGCTAGAGGAAGATGTAATGTATACACAAACCCTCAAGTTTATGGTATGCCAATTCCACCACGAGGCGCTGCAATTGCAAATAGTACCTTCCCTTTATCATCTCCTCCAACCCAATATTCCAAACCATCTTAATTGGACTCACATCAATATTGATCTCCTTTGAAAATGACGGTTAGTCTGCGGTTTTAAAATCATTTGAATAAAAACCAATCAAATGATCAAAAGGAATCTTAAACATAATAAAATATTTCTTATGTTTTATTGTTTCATCAACTACCTCATTTGCAATTAAGATATCGTCCAAAATTTGCCTTCCTTTTACAAAGGATTGACTTTCTAAAATCACCAAATAACCTACTTCACCATATTTACTAAAACCATAGCCATCATCTTCTGAATACATTCAACCAAAGGAATTGGATGGAAATGAGCCAACCTATCGACCAAAGGAATTGGATGGAATTGCAGTTAGAACATTAAAAAAATATTATAAAGTCAACCTTGAAGGCCGGCTAAACTATTTTAAGGAACCAAAATTTAAACTATATGTCCAAATTTTTTGAAGCTATCATAATCCCAAATCTTTTATTTACCTTCATGTTCTCCTCCTATTATGAATCAATCCGTGAAAAAAATTGTGTTAGCCTCTTCTTTCTTTAGTGAGAGAATTCTAACCTTCTAGCAAAAAAGGTTACAATTAAAATGTAACTTTTAGTATGTTGAAAAAACTAAAAACAACAATTAAAAAGCAATGGAGGTATTACACTAGAAGTTTTTATTTTTAATAAAATACTAGTAGGGCTTTTAACTAGATGCTTCTTCAACAATAAAAAGAAATATAACTTGATAATAAAATTCAATCATATCAATAAACTCTGTAAAAAAAACATAATGCATACAAAATTATGCGAAAACACAAAAAAGAAAAGAAAAGAAGAGAATCACCCCCAAAAATCCCGAGGTTTTTTCTTTCTTTCAACATCTTTTGTTCCTCCTATAGTCAGGTGAAGCAGTCCGAAAAATATAAATAAACAAAAAAGAGAGAGAAGAATCGGGCCAAATAAATTTATATTAAAACAAATTGAATTGTGCTCTTTCCCCAGCACAAAACACTCACGCCTAGCATGATTTTCAAATATACTCATGCGTGAGTTAATTCACGCACGTTATAAGCTCTGTGTGACTTAAGTCACGCACCACTGGCATGTGCGCGAGTTAACTCACGCACGTTGACCGGTGGTCAGAGTTGAAAAACAAACGTTTTTTGGACTGTAGTCAGTTTTTCAACATTCAATCCACACGTTTTTTTACCAAATTTTACACGTTTTTTTGACCACACTAATGGTGTTTATAACCTATGCTACCATTCCCACCTATAAATACCCCTCCATACTTCCCTAATTCCTCACACCATATCACTTTCTCCGCCTCCTCACTCTCTCCCTCTCTTTTTTTTTTTTTGTCAATAGTCTCTTTGGGGGCAAAAGTGATCAAACTTCTTCGGGGTAAAATAACGAGTAGCCGACTTGGGGAAGTGATCGACCCTTGGAATAAGTTTAAATCTGCTTTTTTTAACCCCGGAAACTTTTTACCGTAGGTAAAAAGAATTTCTTGGGGTAAAAAAAAACCAGATTTAGATTTAGTCCAAGGGCTAATGATGTATTTTCCCCAAGAAGATTGGTCACTTTTTACTCCAAGAAGGAGAAAATAAGTAGATTTAGTGAATTCGAATAAATTATTGTATGAATTATTGTATTGTATGAATTATTAATAAAATGAGATATTGTTATATGCCTCAATTTTGTTCATTCCTTGTTATTTATATTTGCTTTTATTTTCTAATTTTGTATTTAATGAATAAATATTAATTTAGTTCATTTCCTTTTATTTATATTTATATTTATTTAATGACTAAAATCGAATCAATATTTATTTTAAGTTCATAAATAAATTAGAATAAATTAAATACGTATATAAATTAATTAGAATAAATTAAATACGTATATAAATTAATTAGAATAAATTAAATACGTAAATAAATTAATTTTAATAAAGTAAATAAATTAGAATAAAATGAACAAATAATTTAGCACAATAAATAAATTAGAATAAAGTAAACAAATAAATTAGAAAAAAAGTAAATGAGAATAAAGTGAAAAAATAAATTAGAATAAAATAAATAGAATAAACTGAAAAAATAAATTAAAAAAAAGTAGCTACTTTACGCCACTTAACTTGCGCCACGCCACTTAACTTGCGCATTATTTTACACTTGCGCTAGTTAACCAACGCATAATGGCGGCAGGGTGCGAGTGTTTTGTGCTGGGGGAAGAGCAGTTATCAAACAAATTTTGTTTTAATACGGGCCAAATAAATCGGGCCGACTCTTTTTCTCTCTTTCTCCTTCAAAGAGAGAGAAGAATCTTTTGACATTTAAGTTAAACCGTCAACAAAATTACTACCAACACAAATCCTTCTCTTTCTCTATAAAAACACAGATAAGAATCTTTGAACATTTTAGGTCAAACCGTCAAAGAAGTCAAAATTACTACCAACACAAATCCTACTATTTTTCTCCTATAAACTCATGTCGGTATGTTTTGCAATTCTACTATCATTTTGCCTCGTTTTCTCTAATCTATGCCTCGTTAACTCACTTGGTTATTTGTTGTTACTGATAGATAAATTTGTATAGATTTTTTTTATATTAGTTAGGTGATTGATAAATTTGATGAGCTTTAACATTTTTCCTTAGAACAACAACAAAGAAAGTAGTTATAGTTTTTGTTTATTTCAATGATGAATTAGGGTGTTACAGTGTTAATGTTACGGTTTAATATATAATATTAACCCTAAACCGTACCGTTGAATCATACTCAACAATATGTGTTTTACGTTTTACGCATTACGTTTAGGTAAGATTCAGTGACCCCCAAATTTATACGTGCGGCTCATCCTGGGTTAGGTTAAGGTTTTAGGCACCGAAAGGAAAGAGTTTATTGGGTTATGTCCCGTGCTCAAATTGAATTAATCACACAAGAAAATTTCATTAGTTAAAACAAAAAAAGTAATATATGTTTCTGCTGGGGTTATGAACAAATAATATATGTTTTGTTATGCTTGTTAAAAAAATTATAGATGTCCACTTGTTTTTTTATTTATTAAACATTGATTTTCATATCATGTATTTCTTGCATATCTGAATCTAATTTTAGGTGTGCATGCACTTACACTTGTATTTCTTTAAACCTTGATTTTCATTGTATATTTGATGGACGTCTGATTCTTATATTAGATGTACATATACTTATATTAGATGCAATTGTAAATTAGTTCTATGATGCACAAGTGAAATATTTGTTTCCACCATTGAAACAATATTTCTACATCATTAAATTGAGATATAATGAAATTTATTGATTTAATGGTAAAATCAAACGTTTATATGATGAAACACTATTTCATTCGTGCATTATAGAATTAATTTAAGAGTATTAATTAATTCAGAATTTGAATTTAATTATGAAAGTGTACTACACTTTACAGAAGAAATCTAAAGCCAAGTCCACATTAGTCCCCAAGTTTGGGGAGTGGGATGCCAATGATTCATCATCTGCCAATGGATACACTGTCATATTCAACAAAATCAAAGAAGAAAAAAGGGGTGGGAAAATTCAATCATCCCCAAAGAATTCATCATCCAATGCTCATAAACGTAAAGCTCTTCTTGGAAAGACTCTATCTGTAAGTTCTTTCTTTCTTTTCTTCTTCTTTTCGACTTTTCCTTACATACTTTACTTGCTCTTTACTTTAAAATTTAATTGAAAAACTCATAGTTACTTATTTTAAGACAAACAAATATAATTCACTTCACTATTATGGAGATTTAAACCTCAATTACTATTACATGCATTGATGATTTAAGTTAACGTACAAACTGCATGTATTGTTCTTATTCTAATTGCATATTTGAATTTGAAGGATTATTTTGTCATTCTGCTACAATTTGATGGCACGTAGGGTAGTTCATATTTCTTTTTCAAACCTTTATCTTGTTGCAATTATCTAGTAAGTTAAAGCCATGTGCATATTCCAATAACTTCTTGAAGAATTTAGGAAATTAATTGAGTATATTATCTTTGCTAAAAATGAAAAGTAGTAACTTTTTGTCTATCTAAATTCAAGTGCTATATATAGCACACTTTTGTGCATATTTTTATCTTGAACTTATGTAATAATTTTTTACTTTTACTCCTTTCTATCTTTAGACCTTACTTGATGATAGATAAAATACAATTGATTAGATTATTAGTAACTTGAAATGGACTGTCTTGTATCCTTTCAATTAATAATCCCTATATGTATTGATTCTCCATCTTTTTGAGTTATTGCAGAAGAAATGGTTTTGCTGTTGCAGAAATGCTCATTCTGAGTCATGAGAATGCTTTGAGCTTGGGGAAAATAACAATTAGGAAAATAGATAATTACGTTATATTTGTGTAAGGGTGACATTTGTGTTATATTACACGTTGGTAAAACTATTTTATAACAGAGTTTATGCATGATTTATAACTATGATTGTCAAACTCTCGAGTTAACTTTTCAAATTTTGCTAGCTTATGATTATAGGTCACAAAAACATTTTAACTCGTATGTAAACTCTCTTTTTGATAAACTCGTGACTTCGAATAAATTTTAATAAAATTGGTAGATTATTGATTTTACTTGTAGTTAATGAGTTTACCAATTTACATTAATTTTGCCTTAAAATGTAAAATTTTGGTATATTATTCGATAACTTGTTTAGCTATTCACGTGTTGTAATATGTTACTCCATTAGTTTCAAAATTATTTTACACTCCCTTCATTAGTCTCAAAATTATAAATATGTGATGTGATAGGTTATGTGGTGTAATTTAAATAATTGTAATAGGAGTTACTCATTTACCGTTAGTGTGTTATATAAACTACCCTAGTTATTTGAAGTTTTTTTTCATAGATAGACGAAAAGACAAGTAACCATCAAATCTTACACACAAGTTACGTTATCGTCCGACCTAACATTGACATTTTTGCCATTAATATTTCAACTGGGAAATTTGGACAGTTATTTGAGGTTATTATATGTTGTATGTAACATTATTTTTTTTGGTAGAATATAGTATGTAACATTATGAATAAAAGTCACAATGTCAAAAATTTATTCGGCTAAAAAAGAAAATTGAGAATGATTTATGTGTGTAAAACGGATTATGCAACAACTAATTTTCAGCTTTGGATAAAATTGAGTAGCATCAAAAGAGTGCAAGAATTGAAAATACAGAACTAAGGTTAACATCAAAACAGTTAGCAACAAACATAAAGACAATCTTCCAAGTAGGCTACAAGACTCCATTAATACTAAACCCTTACAAGCTCCTAAACCTAACTAAAATAGCTAGCGCAGTCCAATTCCCCACATCTAAACCAAAGTCTCCTCATTATTGTGTTTGTGAAAACCTGCAATATTTTGCAGTGCACATTTTCACAAGACTCTACAACATTGATGGAACTAAGTGTTTAAAAGAAAGGACATGCAGCAGCTAACTATTTCAGGTATATTGAGAGTTTATGTAAGTAGTAATAGTATCAATTAAGCTTTTCGTCTACTTGTTGAAGTGTATAAAAGAAACAAACTGAACACTATGAAGTTCGATAAGGTGCAAACACTGGACAGCAACAAGACACACATCGGCATGTAATAATTTATGAAAATAGAATTATTGAATATAAGAACATGTGTCAGTTTCTCTTAAATACCGTTCTCGTTCCAAAGTACATATCAATTTCTCTTGACCCACTGGAAGGAAAGTTCACAGCAAAAAGATGAGTAGGATGAGCAGAAGTAATCGTAGGCCTACATGGGCAGTCAATTTGTATTTTCTTATCGGAAATCAACTGTAATTAACAATAAATAACATCTTTCCGCAAGTATATTGTGAGTAAAGTGAACCAATATAAATATCCATGTGACGAGAATGAAAAAAAGTTTAAAATGACATTGGCATTCATAATGTTACAGTTCCCAGACCATGTCCTAACTCTAAACTCTAGAAGTTCCCAACTTTCGCTCAAACAAGCGTCGCAGAAGATAAACTTGCAGTGCACTAGCTCCAATCAGTGCTGCTGATTCAAAGATTGCTTTGTGTACTGCTCTTCGGCTCATCCCATCATTCACTGCATTCCACACAAGAAACATGATATTACTGCATTTGCATTCACAAAAATCTAGTAATAGAAAAAACAAGTTTGTATCTTTTATCAATTTAGAAAGATGTCTTCATATTCTTCCATAGTTCATACATCTAGGAAAGGATGCCAGAAAATATGTGGCATGTTCCAATCTATCTAAATGGTGTAAGCAGGAGTAGATCAAAATTTGAGTCATTGGAAAATAAAGTCAACTTTGACCACAAAGTAAACCAAGTAAGCAGCAAACCCTATCAAGAAATAGAAAAAGATGTTCTTAACCAATTGGCTCGTTTGGTGTGGTAGCTGAATAGAACTACGATGATTGCAGATTGGGACAGGAAGTTCTACTAAGTATTTGTTTGGATTAGCTTTTGCTTTGATGGACGTGAGTTTACACTGCCATTTTGCTGTGGTTTTCTGAAGCTAAAAATCTCAGCTGTTAATAGACGTACGTCTACAACCACTTCTACCGTGAAACAAGCAAAGCATAAATTGTATCTATAATTGAAAACCATATGTCATATATAATCTAAACTGATAAGTGATTAACTTTAGCATGAGTAAAATAATAAGAACAAAACTTAGATGCAGCACTATAGATACTGTTTTTATTTTGTTGTTCCTTTCAAAAAGACAATATTTTTATTATTTTCTGGAAGAGACAATTTCTTCAGACCTACTCAAAAAAATTAGTGACGGTTATTTTATTTTTCAGAGAAAAGTAGTTCCAAATAATGATTGGTATGAGGAAAGAATTTTATGTACAGAAAAATGTTAATGTTTAGATAAAAAGAAAGTAAACTTCAAATAATACCTATTGCTTGGCGGTCGGTTTGAGCTTCTAACCAATGTTGTTCAAACTGAATATTGTAAAGAGCTTCTTCCAACTTTGCTATCTGCTCTAGCAAAGGGTTGAAATGCTCTGCATTCAATCACAAAAGTTTTGATGAAAATTCTCTCATTACACTTCCATGCAACTCAAAAAACAGTGTACACTACACTACAAAAGTAAAAACAAATAACTACATACAAATTGACTTAATATAAGAGGCATTACCGTCTTTGGCATGTTGCTCGAAGTAAGAGAAGTGACCAACATGGACATCAAAATCGATGGTCTCATGATATGGAGATTTGTTGGTGAAACAGAACTTATGAACTCCTGGTTTGTGAGCAACAAATTCAAACTTATCACTAGTCTTGTCACGGAAATCTTGAATTTGTTCACCAGCTGGCCCCTTTACCTGAAATTGTCACATTGTCGTGTAATGAGATTCCAACATAACCAGAGATATTAAGGAAATAAAAATTGTTATTTCTAGCATTAGTGGATAGATATGTGTATTTGTACGGATGCTTGAGATATAATGTCCAAAGTTAGAGAAAGTAGCACGCCAATACACAAAAATACCTGAATGCGTATAATTTATATTTCTAATTGTAAAGGTAATATGCAACATATAAACTCCCAGACGTAAGGGAACTTTCTTCCTAAAAACAACTTTAATTGTTTTAAACCATGAGGTTATCTCCTAACTACAGATATAACATTTGTGTAGAGTGTGACCTGGATTCAATTTTGCTATGGAATTTAAGTTTGAGTTGACAATGGCTCATGTTCGGTACTTTATGGTCGGTTGCCACAGTCTCTCAAAGCACCTTTGCCTCTCTGATGCTTGGGGGCTGTGTTCGACTGTTCGGTATCATGAGGTCAGTACCCAAAAGCACAGGCGTGCCAAGTTCTGTTACGGCTGACTCGAGGAGCCCAAAAACCAACCAAGAGAACCTATGACAGCCGACCATAATGATTGTCCATCTGAGGGTGTCCACCACTCCACATGACCGACTGGGGAAATAGCAACCCACACTTGTACCATAAACCACATTGTACCGCTCCTTACAACACCCAATCATTGCCAGCAAAGAACGGAACATTTGCTGGGACCAGCACCCTCTGTAGTCAATGTGGAAATGCGGCGCGGCCAACCCAAAAATTGGTGCGGCACGTAGCGGGCGCTATTTCGGTGGTGCGGTCACTAATAAATTTAATACTAAATACCATACTATTCAAAAAGAAATACTAAAATACCTTAAACATTACTCAAAAATTCATGAAGTATTCATGATATGAAATAAAAGGGATAGCAAAACTGAAAATCGCTAATACCAATTATATACAACTAGTACAAGCTATTGTTTTACAATTGGTATGTCCGCTTTGACCGCTTTCCACTTCTGACACATGCCGACACGGCCTGGCGTGGTGGTTCTGATTTTTCCACGATAGCGGCAGGCGCGGCCGCTTTTGACAACAGAGCCTACACCCAAATGGTACATGGGTCTGGCAATGATTGGAAAACCCTATCTAGGAACCATATAAAAGGCCAACTTAGCTTCTGAATGGATCAGATTCCACTAACAGACACATTCCCTAAAACCCTAGGCAACCACCCTCTTAGCAGGGACTGAACCCCATGACGATGTTTTAAAAAAGATAGGCTCCCAACATCTAGAAAAAAATAAGTGACATGACTATGGACTGACAAACGTTCATTATTGTTGGTTTTTACTTTGTATGCTATAGGGTTTAATTTATATACAACATCAATGTATAGAGTTCTTATAGGGTTAATCGGATAATCAATCATAACATTTAGATTATTAGAAATTTGTGGATTTTATCATAATCACTTCTAAATTCACACACATATGATTGGTTGTGATATGCTGACAATGTAAAACCTTTTACACCGTTAATCAGTCATAACAGTCAACATTTATCATAATTGGTTATGTGATCACAGTGTAATAACTCATTCTTTATTTTCATTGCAAACCTTTCTTTTCAAAGTGCATCAAAATTCAAAATTAAACTATACTATCATATGAAATTGAGAATTAAGATTGAAGATCAGATCAGAAAAGAACAACATACCACAAGATCTACACCTTCATCACCATAATGCCAAGGAGAATCAGCCTTAATAACAACAAAAGAAACATGAACAGTGTCACCTTCATACTTGACATCATGTGAGAAACATTCATCTCTATCTATCACAAATCTTATCCCTTCTGTTTCTTTCCAATTCAACAACATCCCAATCAAAACAATCACCATAACACAACAACTATGTCTCATCATCATCTGCACCCAAAATTAATTAAATATAAATAAATTATTAATAAACCCCAAAATTAAAATTAAATCAAGAAAATAAAAAAAGATAGAACCTTTGTTTGATTCTTGGATTCACTTCTCTGAGATTTTGGACAAGAATCTTATGAAAGAAAAAAAAAGACACAGAGACGGCGATTCTTAATTTCAACGAAATGGTGTTTTTTTTTTGTTTGGGTTTTGGTGGTTTTTGTTTGAACTGGAAACGGTGTCGTTGGGTTTAGTCATATGCGGGTGTGTGATTGGACTGTGCAGGTCATTACACCAATGAAAAGTTGACACGTGGGATGAGTTTCAGTCATAATAGTTGTACTTGCTTGTGTGCAAGTGAAAATGTAAAACTACAACCAAAAAACAAAACATAAGATAGGTTTGAGTTTGCAATGTAGGTAACTAAATTTGATGATTCGGTTTGTCAAAAGTCAAGACTATATATTAGTTGAAAAATTAATTTGTACCCTTTTTAAAAAATTGAATAATTTTTAAACCTACTACTTTTTATGTTAAATCATATAAACTTTTAAGATTTCCCTTTTTCATATGGTTTTTTAATTATTTATCGACAATCATATGATTTTTTAATTGTTGTTTATGTTAAAAAAAAAAAAAAAAGTAGTCGAATGGTATTGTTCACTAAGCTGAAGTGAAATGATTTGAGTCGATTTGGTTGACGAAAAGCTAATAAGCTAAAAATAATTTTGAGAACCAAAAATAATAAACCTTCGACCTTTATGGATATGGCTTGCACCTTTTTAAATTGTAATGAAGGAAGTCTCCCGTTTAAATATTTGGGCCTTCCGGTGGGGGCTAATCCTAGTAGTTACTCTACTTGGGAGCCTCTCTTGGAGCATGTGTCAACGCGTTTGAATTCTTGGGGTAACAAATATATTAGCTTTGGAGGTAGAGTTGTCCTTCTTAATTCGGTGATCAATGCTATTCCAGTTTTTTACCTCTCTTTTTTGAAGATGCCAGGAAAGGTGTGGAGGAAGTTGGTGAAAATCCAAAGAGAATTTCTTTGGGGTGGTGTGACGGGGGGTCGGAAGATTAGCTGGGTTAAGTGGAGGTCCGTTTGTCATCCAAAGGGGAGGGGAGGTCTTGGTGTGAGGGATATCCGGGTGGTGAATATTAGTTTGTTGGCAAAATGGAGGTGGAGGCTCTTGAATGGGGAAAACGCTCTTTGGAAGGAGGTTCTTATTGAGAAGTACGGTCCGAATGCTTGTGATGTCGTGGAGGAAGGAGGGGGGGTTTAGGCCATCGGTTTCGTCGAGATGGTGGAAGGATATCATCCACATTGAAGGGAGAGAAGGTGTGAGTTGGTTTAATGAGGAACTGGAGAGAAGGGTGAGGAACGGAGAGAATACCAAGTTTTGGCATTGTAGATGGCAAGGAGGGGTATCTTTCCGGGTTAAGTATCCAAGGCATTTTAGTATGTCAAACCTTAAAGATGCAACAGTGGCGGAGGTTTGGGTGTTGAATGGGACCGTGAAGGAGTGGAGTTTTTCTTGGCGCCGACCTTTCTTTGTTTGGGAGGAACAACTCTTAATCAATCTTTTGGCGGATTTGGAGGGGCATGTTTGGAATGAAGGTGCGGACGGGAGGGGTTGGAAGCGGGAGGAGGATGAGGTGTTTTCGGTGAAATCCATGTACACCAAGTTGGAAGGTTTGGTTATTTTGGAGAACCGTTGGGGAGCGGAGGAGCAAATAGTGTTTAACTAATTGTGGAAAAGTTCGGCGCCTTCTAAGGTTGTTGCTCTATCTTGGAGGATGTTACTCAATCGCATTCCAACTAGAGAGAATCTTAGAAGGAGGAATGCCCTTCCGCCGGATGCTTCGTTGGGTTGTGTGTTGTGTGATACGGAGGTTGAAAGCATAAATCATCTCTTTTTGCATTGTCCGATAGCAATGAGAGTGTGGCTAGAGCTCCTTCGTTGGGTGGGGAATATGTTCACCATGCCTCATAACTTGTTTTCCCATTGGGCGTGTTGGAATGAGGGTTCACCGAGCAAGAAGATTGTTAAAGGATTACGACTCATTTGGCACTCAACAATTTGGTGTATTTGGAAGGCTAGGAATGACAAAATATTTAACGCGAAGGAGGTTGAGGTGTTGGCATTAGTTGAGGAGGTTAAGGTGTTGTCTTGGCGTTGGTGTTTAACTCGCATTAAAATTCCGACTTGTCTTTTTTATGAATGGTGTTGGGATCCTATGTGGTGCCTTGCTAGATAGAATTATTTGGTGGTCCTTGTTTGGGTGCTGTCTGTTTCAGTGGTAGGGGAGCTGCTGGGAGTTTTTGGTTTTTTCGGCAGTGCAGGATCTGCAGCGGTCCTGTTAGTAGCCTCTGTTTCTTGGTGCTTATGCTGTGCGGCCAGCAGCTCGTTGCTGGTGTGGGGTGGCCTCTTTTGGCTACTGCCTTTTTGTTTGTTGTTTTAGGTGTAGGCCTTGGGAGGCTTGTGATTTGTTCCTGGGTTCGGTTGAATTCGGGTCTTAAAGTTTTTTTTTATTGAGTTGTTGCATTGGCGGAGAGATGTCCGGTCTTTGTAGGCCCTCTGGTATTGCACTCTTTTTTTTCGTTTTGTGGGTTAAGTGTTCCTTGCGCTAACTTTGCTTAATAAATTTTGCCGTTTCAAAAAAAAAAAAAAACTACTGCAACAACAATTTTAAAATTTGTATTTTTTAAAATTAACTTTCAATCAATTTTAACAACTTTTATATTTATAAATTATAATGTATTATAACACATTGAATATTCAATAAAACATAGGAGTAATAAATTTTTAATATTTTAACTTGTGCTATTGAATACCTAACAAAGACATGATATTAATAATTTTATAGCATTAAAAATCAGAATGATATTTACAAAATAGTTATAATAATAATTAAATAAGAAAGAGTACAAATATAATATTTTCTTGAAATTGAAACTTTGACCAAAAATATATATATAAATGGACATATCCTAATTATAACTTCTGTATTTTTTTCTCTTAAAAAACTTCTGTATTTTTTGGTACTAATAACTTTGGTATTTTTTGCCACCTTTTATTTTATAAAATATTGATCGACTTAATTTTATAAATGGAGGTATTTATTTATTTGTTTTTTTTTTTGCTTTGTTTTTTGAGGAGAGGTATTTATTTTTTAGTGACCAAATAAAAGTGTGGTTATATTTCCCTATAAAAAAGTGTAGTTATTTTCATCTCTATGAAACCAAAAAATAACTACACTTGTGTATTTTCCTTCAAAAAAAAAACTACACTTGTGTATTAATATGCAAATGGGCACAAAATTATACACTTCCCGTGAGTCATGCAATTCGATTTTTTTTGTCACACCTCTTTTAAATCTGGTAACGTCATGAAATGACCGAAATAATCTTAAATTTTAATTAAATTCCTTTTAGACATAATTCTGGTTCCCCTGTCTAAACATATATTTGATTTATACAAGATCAAATGTTTAAGACTATGGTTTTATCCCTAAAAAAAAAAAACTATGGTTTTATGCGATTTTATATTCCCTCATGTTTGATTATTTGTGATTAGCTTGATTTTGAACAAGAAAGTAGTGCTTACCATTTTCGGCTAGTTTCGATTTTTTGGGGTTGTTAGCATGTGTAGTACCAAGACAACGAATGTTGTGAATTCAATGTAGTTTTTTTTAAGGAATCAAATGTAGTTGCATTGCATTGAAAAGTTGCGTAGTCAATTTCTAAAAAAAACAGCTAGTTTCTTCTTTTATACGTTTGCTCTGTGCCACCATTTTTGTTGGTTTTGCTTATGTTCTCATGGGCAGGTTTGATGAGGTCGTTAACTTATGGCCTTCGCTTTTGACAACATCTGCTCGTTTAAAATTGAATTTTTGTCACATGTGGTTGCTAGAGTTTTGGTTTACAAAACCTATCTGAACTCGTGTCATGAAGGAGAGATGATACAAGTTTTTTTTTATTTTTAAGGATTTTTAAAGAGGTGCAACACAAGGACTTCCCAAGAGGTTGGTTTACAAATACTAGAAGGTATCTTTCATTTCCTCTTAATCACAAAGATCAGTAATAAATTCTCATGCATTTAGGTGGATAGTATTTCCTTGTCTTTTTGTATGTCAAAGACAACATTTGTTTATGATCTTTGTAACAACCAACTTTCCGATTTATATTAAGTTGGTCATAAAACTACTTTTTAATTTGGTGCAAGGTTCACATTAAACCTTCTAATCACAAAGATTCAAAGTGATTAAGAGGAAATGAAAGATACCTTCTAGTATTGCCACTATCTTCACATGCTTCTTCAAAATACTTTCACAAAGTTTTGGTGCAAATTTTCTCCATACAAGTTTGCCATTTATCTCCTTGAAGTTTTCTAACAACTGAGAGGTAAAAGTAAGAGCAGAAAACCAAGTAATGATTTGGAATTTTTGCAATCTCTGCCTCTAAGAGCTGTTATTGTTGTTGTTGGCCTCACCCTTTCTTGCTAGTAGATGCGTTGGATCCGTTTTCTCCGATGAAGAGCCTAAGTTGAAACCACTATGGAGAGTGTTATTTTAGTCGTGTTGTCGTGACCACCATTTTATACTGTTTTTGTGGCTGCTTTGAGAATGCTACATTTGGAGATTCAATTTCACTATTTTTTTCTCAATGTGACATACAATAATGTTAATTAACCTCTGGAAACACCCTTTCCATTGCCTTTTGATAGCAGTGTCTTGATCTGCGACAATAGTTTTAGGAGAAACCCTCGCCCACTGCTTCTAACCAAGTACTTAACAACCAAACAAATATATCCTACGTTTCATCAGACAGAGCACGTCCCAAAAGAATAGATTGTTGATGATGATGATTAACTCTTGTGAACTGAATAAGATGCAATTTGTATCTATTTGTTATGTTGAGTCAAAAATCACCACATCACCAAAACATTTGTATGTCATTCTAAACCTTGGGTCAGCCCAAAACGATTTGACAAATGTCCTCCTACATGCATTTGAAATGCATAAAATAATCCAGGATTAATTACTACAAAAAGAATGCAGGGCTGCTGCTACATCAGGTAGCAGGTCCGAAACTCCACAAAGAAGCTGCCTCCAAAACTCGAATTTCTGCATTTAATCGCCGCCACTGACCCCATACCACCAGCTATGACCGAGACTCCCACCGATTCTTAGACAACCATGTAATTGACTGAAGACTGCTAAATAAAATGCATAAAAACCAAAACAGAACTAGCTGAAATATCCCGGACCAAAAATTGCAGCTTGCAATTTACCACTAGCTGAAACTTACACTACCAGCCCCAACAGAACCAAAACAGAAGTACAAGACTGCTGCTATTCTGCTAGGATGTAAATCAGAATCATCAAGCACATAATAAGTTTTCTTTTGCTCTTTAGTTTTCTTTCTATGCACTCGAAAAAGCTATGAACTTCTTGAAGAAGAAAGATTGTGATTATGGTCTCAAACAAATCTAGAAATAATACATTTTTCTTTATACTATAAAACACTTTATTTCTCACTTTCTTGTAAACCAATGATACAAACTGTATTTATACTGCATTGAATCACCAATTCTTCCTATTCTGCCACAAATATGGAAGTAAACGTAAAGACAAATCTCTTGTAGATTTTGTCTATCATGATTTAACTGATCATACATTTGAGTCTATTTTGGCTTCCTAAAGTAAGTGAAGTATCTGGTTGAGGCAGTGTTGGGAAACCAGTCAAGTTTTTGCTATTGCTTTGTAACAATGATTCAATATGTGGCAATGCAAAGCTTTTAATTTCATCATCTGTCGACTCCAAATCTGCAATATTAATCAAATAAATTTATTAGAATAGAAACACTTACAATTTATTTATTCATTCATAAATTATAATACTTAACATGAATTACCTGAAAATCGAAAATATGGCTCTTTGCCTATTTGCAAGATGGCATTACTCAAATACTCCCATTTATTATTCGAAACAAACTCTGATCTTGATAATGTATTTGATAGTAGAAGAGTTGCAAATAGTTTCCGCAACGCCAGAATTGATTCCCACTTATCTAAGTTTATCTATGTTTTGATACTCCATACTCGAGGGGCCTAATGATTTGCACACACTAGAATTTTTGAACACAATTGTTGCTTCTGATATTCCAAATCATATTCTGAAATGCTGAAACTTAAGGTTGGAGTACTTGTAAGGTTATTGAAAAATATATTTTAGTGTGGAACTCGACTAATCATCGCAAAAATGGGAAAATATATTCTTGAAGGAAAGGTTCAATGATAAAGGAATGTTGGTAACAAGGTTTATATACCTAGATTGTTGTTGACACCTTCTAATCCTATAATTCCATTCAAATTTCAAAGGAAGCAATTTTCACTGGTTATTATATATGCAATGACTATTAATAAAAGTCAACCGCAATCTTTAAAGCATGTTAGAGTCTATCTTATGCAATTTGTGTTCTCGCATGGATAACTATATGTGAAGGAACAAATTGAAAATATTGATTACTGATGATGAATATCAAGATACAAACGCAACCTCTAATGTATAAAGAAGTGTTTCAAAATTTAAATGAGGTAGTCTTATGCTACGAGTCTGTGCGTGAAGTCAGGCTGAATAAGAGGCAGAGTGTGGATCTCGATATAATTACCTCAAGTATCATATCTTCATAATAAATCTCTCATTCCTCTTTAAATGTGCCCATTCTCTTATGTTACTCTTTCTCTTCTCCCTCTCCAACACACCAATGGCTTCACCAACACAATTTCTATTTCTTTTACTTCTTCTATCTGTATCTTTACAACCTTCCTCATACCCTACCTTTTCATCCCATACATGTTCTATACAAGAACAAAAGTCTACGCAAACTGTGTAGACTTACCAACCCTGAACTCAACCCTCCAATAGACCTATAATCTTAAAAACTCCACCCGCTCGGTTGAATTTCTTAGGGAATAAACCCAACCTACATTGGAAGGCTTGGAGTGCAAGTCATTCCAGCTTTTAAATATAATAGAAATGCAATGGTTGCGAAAAGCCCTAACAATAAATCTTACGCTGATTTTATTCCCAATAAGTTGAACTTTTGATTCTTTGGACATGATATCCGAGCATGACTTAGATGGAGGTTGTATAAAGCCTTATCCCTCCCACTATTAAGGTTTCGGTTAACGTCCGTTAACTACGTCTAGCAAGTGGCCTCCTCTATAACGATGAATGG
>Ga0315915_1002207_pt1 | contig 24399 bp, 18 predicted proteins | sample MpolbnodulesMG_FD_207738 | JGI IMG/M metagenome (GOLD analysis project Ga0315915, IMG submission 207738) | Medicago polymorpha root nodule microbial communities from Los Angeles, California, United States - branched nodules | ecosystem: Host-associated > Plants > Roots > Nodule | place: USA...
GCTTCTTTATTCGGTGTTGAATTCCATCCCTATTTATTATTTGTCTTTCATGAAGATGCCTTCTAAAGTGTGGAGAAAAGTGGTGAGAATTCAAAGGGAGTTCCTTTGGGGTGGTGTGGAGGGTGGGAGGCGCATTAGTTGGGTGAAGTGGAAGGTGGTGTGTCCGCCTAAAGGTGACGGTGGTTTGAGGGTGAGGGATGTGAGGGTGGTTAATTTAAGCCTTTTAGCGAAATGAAGGTGGAGGTTATTGCAAAAAGGGAGTCCTTTTTGGAAGGTGGTCCTAAGGGAGAAATACGGGGTGGGTGTTGGTGTACCTTTATTGTCGGGGGGTTCTACTTGCCCTAACTATGCATCTCGGTGGTGGAAGGATGTTTCCAACTTGGGAGATGGGGATGGGCTTAATTGGAAGAGCCCGGCTCCGTCGAAAGTGGTGGTCTTCACTTGGAAACTTCTTCATGATAGAATTCCAACAAAGAGAAACCTAGCTATAAGGAACTCGCTGCCGTCGGATAGCTCTCTTGAGTGTGTTTGGTGCAATAACTCGGTTGAAGATTCAACACATCTTTTCCTCCATTGTGAAGGGGTGAGTATGGTTTGGTGTAAGCTTATGGAGTGGGTGGAATTTAATTTTTTGATCCCTCCCAATCTGTTTATTTTGTGGGAATGTTGGAATGGAGCGATCTTAAATAAAAAACTGCGCAGGGGTGTTAGACTAATTTGGCATGCAGCAATTTGGAGTATTTGGAAAGCGAGGAACGACAGAATTTTCAACAATGTTGATATAGATGTTGAGGAGCTGCTGGAATCTATTAAGGTGTTGTCTTGGAGGTGGTGTTTGGGTAGGTTGAATTTGCCCGCGTGTTTGTTTTATGAGTGGAATTGGAATCCGAAGATTGTTTGTTGCGGTGACGTTGATCTGCTTGGCTGTGCGGCGAGTTGGTGGCTTTTTGGCTGTTATGGAGGTGCTTTGTTCTTGTTGTAGCAGTCTGCTGCGGTGCTGGTTGAAGTTCTGGTGTAGGCATATTCGCTTCTGCTTCTGTGTAGCAGTCTGCGTTTTTTGGTCTTTTGTTAGGCGCTCTACCTGTTTTCTGCTTCTGTTGTTTTCTGTCTTGTTTTTTAGTTCCTGCTCTTCTTGGTTGGAGTTGGGTTCATAGGGTTTTTTTTTTTATTGAGTTTGGTTTTTGTTGGTGCACTGCTGTATTTTTTGTGGTGCCTATTTGTACTCTTTTTCCTCCTTTGCTGGTTAAGTGCATCTTGTGCTAGCCGAGCCTAATAAATTTTGCTGATTCAAAAAAAAAGAAGGAAACAATCTCATAAATACAAATCATCTTAATTATGCTTAGGAGTATAACCGGAACGTTCAGCGATTTATAGGCCTCACATTTGCATTTAGGGCTCTGGAAAATCATTTTGGGATTCTCGGTAGTCATTGTTGTGGTCTGTCACTGTCTCTGTCCCTCGTCTTTGGGAAATTCTTGTTGATTTGTTACAAAGGTATTGGTGTTGAGTTTCAAATTTCATGTCATTTTTTGTACTGTACTATGTAACTATGTTTACCTGGTTAGCAAAATGCTTTCATCTTCAACAATGTATGCGTCTCCTAATCTGACCACCGTGTATTTTTTTACTGAATTTTTGACGTTCTCCTCGCTGTTATTACATGGGCGTCCTTGTTTATGATTTTTCAGGAGATTTAGCAGCCTTGTAGCATTGAAGTTTTTCATATTCTGTGTTGTATCTTCTCTTTATTATATTGAGTTCCTCTTTGATTACATGAATGTGACTTCTACCTGGTAGTGTAATCAGATTCTTATTCATTTTGCTTTAAGAGCAACATTTTGACTTTATTAATTGTAAACACTAGGTAGAACGCAAATACTTAATTTTTTTTTCCTCATTTACATGGACGCTCCCAAATACTTGTATTTGTGTTTTTGGTCATGCAAGACTTCTTTCAGCAAGAGATATTTAACGACATATATTTTTTTTTAAAAAAAAATATTTAGTGGTTAGAATTAAGCTCTTATGATGAATAAGTGAAAAATTCAAAATTCGAGACCTGATCGCTGCATAATACATTACTTCTATCAACTGAGCTAAATTCACGAAAACTCCGTATACTTATGTTCTAATTAAAGATTAAAACATTCTACAAAATAGAAAAAAGATTTTTTTTAAGGAAAAACTAAAAATGATTAAAACAACTTATGAAAAAATATTTCGTTAAAAAAAGAACTTAAGACAAAATATGAAATATTATTTTTAATCTTTAACATAGCTGTTAAGTATTGTAAAAAAAAACTTAGCTGTTATGTGTTCATGTGAATAAGATACAAAAAAATTTCAGAAATTTTGTTGGAATCTTAATTATTTTTTAGTAATCGTCGTCCCATGATTACGACAAAGAGCCGCCATGAACTGAATTTATTTTATAATTGGAAATCCCTGTCAACAAAATTAATAATGTAAATGTTTTCAAATTAATTTAAATATGGTTAATATAGACATAATTGAATATATAGTTTTTAATACATAATCAATTACAGAGTATTAATTTTTAAATCCAACACACATGCTAGGTGAGGTCATTGGAAAGCAAACTATTTGAACTTTCACCGATAAAATAAAATAATGATAAGTAGACATATACCGCAAAAATTGGAAAGGTAGGTCTGCCTTTCACACCGACTTATTTTCCACAAGTTGGTTTTGTTAGGTACTTTTTTTTGGGTAGTGTTTTGTTAGGTACTTGTTACTATTATAAACCACACATGATGAAACCAAGCAAGATGTCTCAGTAATTCTTCTTCCAACTTTAGAAACTAATATAATCAAATAATACTTATGCAAAAATTGGACTTTGTTTTAACTTTTAACACAAGAGGGTAGCATGGCTGTAAAATCAGCTTATAAAATATTATGATATGTTATGATACACCAATTATATTATATTATGACCTAGTTAAATATACTACTATTTTTTATTTAGCAAAGTAGAGGTATATTCTTTAAAGAGGGCGATATATTATATGTGATGCTTGTAATTTTTAGAAAAAGAATCTCACTCCACATTGTCTTAAGCAATAGCCTATTGATTTTTTTGGTCTTAACCAAGCCTATTGGTTTGGTGATTAAGTAACATGTGAATCATCATGAGTAAATTTTAACCTTATAGAAGCATATAATTCATTGGATATTCGCAATGAATTCTACAAGAAGTTCCTCCTGCGTTTGTTGCACGCTGTGAGGCTTGGCCATGTTCTTCTACGTTGAACTTTGTTTTGCTGTTAAATTTTGTAGTTGAATTATTTATTTTAGGGGGTTTTTTGTAGTTGAATATTATTTGATATGATGCACATTTTCAGGGCCGTGATTGTTGAACTCAAACACACCAATATTGACTTTGTCTCAACATAATATAGTTGACTTGCAGACACTCCTCAATTTTCAATTTGAATGTTCGTTTCCACCTTATTTTCTTTATTCTATTTATTATTATCATTTGACAAAAATTAATGAAGATTATTGAAACTTTTTTTTTACTCAAGATTAATGAAACATAAAAATCAAATAATTGAACAATTTCACACTCTAGCTTTGACCGATTTTGTGAATTAAAATTCATTACCTTTCACGTTAACAAATCAAACCGTATTTACCATTCACCAATTTTTGATAGGTGTTGGGATTGCAAAATTGGACAAAAAACATCAAAGTAGGCATAGAAATAAAGAAAATCACAAGCTCTCAATTTTATTGATTTCCATCTTCTATGAGTAACTTGAAAATTGATTTTTCCATCTCCTAAAGACAAGATTATTTCAAGGTTAAAAAGTAGAGGAAAAAACAAAAACATGAAAAAAGAGAAATCACTCCCTTAACTAATTTACATAGTCTAAAACTTGATAATAAGTTTTTGAGCTCTATTCTTGATCCTCTTGATCCATCCAAACCATCAAAGAAAGTGGGTTTAGTGACAATTTTGATATGTTATTGTCCACAACACCAAAAGATTGTGTGTTGTGAGTATAAACCAAAGAAGAAGTAGAAGGGGTGGTTTTGATCATGCTACTGGCTGGTTGTTGTTGTTGAGTTTGTGGAAGATCTTCACTGTTTGGAATTTGGAGAGGAAGCACATTAGGAGAAGCAGTAGATTGTTGAGGTTGTGGACGAGGATAGAAAAGATCTGTTGGAAAAAAGTTGTATTGTTGAAGACCAGCCATGAAAGAGTGGAGGAGTTTGTTGCAAAACAGAGAAAAAGGTTTTAGATGTATCTATTTTTAGTTGAAGTGGTTATGTGAAGATGTGTATTTATAGAGAGAGAAAATAAAAGGAAAAAGAGGGTTCTCAAGTTCTCTCCTTAGGACTTGCAAAAAAACACTTTTATCCTTAGGTTGCTTGAGAATCAAGAAAGGGAGTTAGTGGGTTGGGTTAGGTCTGTTTTCTTTTTTTTTAATTTTATTTTATGGAATATTAAGTTTGTTATAATAAAATATAACATATAATATATTTAAAATTAATGTTATAGAATGACAATGATCAATTATATTTCTTGAAAAAATGATTGATTATATTTGAAACATATAAAAAAAATGAAAAGAATTAAACTAATAAATATCATTAAAAAGATTAAAAATTAACGTAGCATAAGTATTACTCTCTCCATCCTATAATAACTGAGTTTTTTTGTTCATTTCACACCTATTTAAAAAAATGTATATAAGTCAAAGAGAGAAAAAACAGTTTTGAGTGCCTTATCAAGTACTGATGAATTCCCTATTATCATAAATGTAAAGGAAAATATATTGAATTGAGAGTGATGAAAATAATATTAATTAGAGTTATAATTCACCACAAAAAATAAACTAGAGTTATAATTAAAAAAAAGTAATTAATATTGAATTGAAAAGTGAAATGAATCAATTATTTTGGGTTGGAGGGAGTAAAATATATGTACGTAGTTTGAATTTTTTATTTTTATTTTTGAAAAATTAATCCAAAATTCAATCTATTTTGTGCGTTTTTTACAATCCAATATTGTTTAGTTTTGCTCACCCTCATGTCACTAATAAATACCACATACATCATTTATTAAATGAACCTAAAATATAAATTTATACTTATAATAGTGATCGAATAATGTATTATTTTTGGATTGACATGCAATTTTAATTTAGATCGCTTCGAATTTGAACGATCCTAGATACCCACACTTGATTCAACATTTTTGGAATCTTAAAAATTTATTAGGAATCGCCGTCCCAGGAGCAGGACAAAGAGCCACCATGAACTGAGTTTTATAATAAAAAATCCTTCTCAATAAAATTGATGTAAATATTTTTAAATTAATTTAATTATGATTAACATTGACAACATAGAATATATATTTTTTAATACATAATGATTGCAATTCTTTTATTAACCAAGTGGTTTGGTAGCTAGAAAAACGCATCTTAAAATGAATAAATGAAATCTTTGGGGTTCGAACTCCGACACCTACATATATTATGTATTGTTTCTACCAATTAAACTAAACTCACGGAGACTAAAGTTTGTAATATTTTTTTGTGCGGAACAATAAATCTGGACCAAATTTCATTGATAGGATGAATAAGGCACGCACGTCTTTAGTTATTAAAAGAAGCTACTTGAATACTCCCTTCCGTCCTTATTACGAGAAACAATTGATTTGTTAGGTTCATTGTATGAGTGATGTATCTAGTCTATATTTACAACAAGAAACATTAATTATTCTATAAACCTAAAAATCAATTGTTTCTTGTAATAAAGACCGGAGAAAATAGTTTAGAGTCTGCCTAAGAGGCTTTAGGTTTTATTGAACCAGACCAACAAGTTCTCTATAAATAAGAATTTTAAATATAGGGAAATGCTAATCAGCTTGTGAACGGGGCTTGCACTATTACTATGATCGAGCTTTAAGCTATTTTCAACCGTGTGTAGTTGACAACTGATTATGACTTTATGATCATTGAGGTGGAGTCCGATTCTATATCAACACCGTCCCTTATATCAAATGGTTGTGGTTCACGTAACCCTTGCTATTTCTTGGTTTCCCAGATTAAAAATCTCCTTGGGTTTGTCTTCTTAGTCCGTCATCCATATGCAACGGGAATTTAATCAAATTGAACTTCTTAAATGCGTGATAGTAATAATGATAAGTAGACGTACACCATGAAAATTGGAAAGGTAAGCTTGCCTTTCACACCGACTTATTTTCCATAAGTTGGTTTAATTAGGTACTTGTTACTATTATAAACCACTAATCATGACTCATCACATCACATGATGAAAGCAATTGAGATTTTTTAGTGGAACTAAATGGACCTCATTCATTCATTCATTCTTCTTCTAACTCTAGAAACTACCATAATCAATTAATCCTCAAGCATTATGGATGATTCCAATTTTCTATTCGAATTATAATGGGTCGGCTAAAGATTCAAATTCGTTATAATGTACTACTTTTGCATTATCATACCGTATTTTTTTGTTAACTTTATATTATGCTATAAAAATATGTACTATTTGTACCTACTTAATATATCAATATAATTAGACCTTTTATACAAAGAGGGTTACATGCCTTTAAAATTAACTTATAAAAAATATTATAATATGTTTTGATAAACCAGTTACAATTACAATTAGATTATATTCTCATATACCAAAGCATACTATTTATTTAGCAAATAGGTGTACTCTTTATATAATTTTCAGAAAAGAATCTCTCAAAAAAAAAAAAAAAAATCTCACTCACTCAATATGACTTATGCAAATTCGTTTTACACCTCCAAAACAATAGCCTATTTATTTGATGATCAAGTAACAGGTGCATCATATATCATATATAAATTGGAATTAACATTAACCCTATAGAAGCATATTCGCTGGATATTACTATTAGGCAATGAGTTCTAGAAACAGTTCCTGCGTTTGTTGCACGCTTTGAGGCTTGTCATGTTCTTCCACGTTCAATTTTGTTTTGCTCATACTTTCAATTTTCTATTCTCCCTATTCTTTTTTTTCTTCTTCTGAAACACACCTATTTTCAATTTGAATTAATTGGCACACACCAATTTTTCCTTGTAGTACTCGTATGATTTAGTTTTTTTTTGGTTCAACTAAACTTCTAATGAAAATCTTTATAGATGAAAAAACAAATAAAATTATTATTATTTGAAACTTAAAATTACATCAAAATTTTTTGAAACATAGAATAAATCAAATAGTTGAACAAGTTCACACTCTTTGATCGGTTTTGTTAATTAGATTAAATCTACATTACCTTTCAAGTTACACAAATCAAAACCCAATTTACCATTCATGAATCTGTTTTGTTAATTATTGAATATTTTTTTGACTCAATCAGTGAAATTATTTTGAGAAGTGCAAATTTGGACAAAATAACATCAAAGAAGGAAAATACATTAAAGATAATCATAAGCTTTCAATTTTATTGACTTCCATCTTCTATGAGAAACAACTCTAAGGTTGCAAAGTAGAGCAAAAAAACAAAAACATGAAGGAAAAAAGAAGAAAAATTAATCTCTTAAAAATAATTTACATAGTCTTAAACATGATAAAAATATTATAGTCTCTTGCGAAAAAACATTTTGTGCTCTATTCTTCATCCTCTTGATCCATCCAAACCATCAAAGAAAGTGGGTCTAGTGAAAATTTTGATATGTTATTGTCAACGACACCAAAAGATTGTGTCTTATGTGTATAAACCAAAGAAGAAGTAGAAGGGTTGACTTTGATCATGCTCCTAGCTGGTTGTTTTTGTTGAGTTTGTGGAAGATCTTCACTATTTGGAGTTTGGAGAGGAAGCACATTAGGAGAAGCAGTAGATTGTTGAGGTTGTGGACGAGGATAGAAAAGATCTGTTGGAAAAAAGTTGTATTGTTGAAGACCAGCCATGAAAGAGTGGAAGAATTTGTTTGATTGATGATTTTTTTTGAGGAATTGTTTGATTGATGATGTTTGTTTGAAAATAGGGTTTTAGGTATATGCTTTTTTTTCTTAGTAAAAGTGGTTACGTGAAGAGGTGTATTTATAGAGAAAGATAGAGAAAAAAAATAGGAAAAGAAGGTTCTAAACTTTTCTCCTTTGGTGGCTTGGGAATCAAGGTGTGGTTTCTTGGAGAAGAGGAAGGTGTACTTTTTTGTTGGATTTTTATTTTAAAGGGGTGTTACTAGTCGATGTTTACAATTAAACATTCAATTTGTCGGTTTTTTTGTTGGATTTTTTGTTAAACTTGTACCCCACTTTGATTCCAAACAAAAGTAATTCTTATTGATTTTGTTTATGAGAAAAAGAAAATATTGATATCTCAAATTACGTTTTAGAAAAAGAAAATTATATTCTCTTACACAAATATTGATATCTAACATATGCAGTGCAAAGTTTTTTGTCTTGAAAGGGAACACAATCTTCTTACCCTGAAATCAGTTTTATAATTTTTTTTATATTTAAACAACATCACATGTTTAACATGAATTTACTTGAATGAGTGCATTCTATGCAATAATTTTTTTCTTCTAGTAATTTAGTTACCAAAATTTCATCCTTACGGTAAAAAAAGTGGAGAATTTTCTGCATATTACAATGTCCGTAAGTTAATTTGTTCTTGCTATAATAATCCTAATTTGGATTAAAATGACTTTTGGTCCCTTTATAATTAAGAAAATTTGATTTGATTTTTACGAGGAAAAAATTCATTATTTGTCTCTAGATATACAAATGTTATTCTTTTAGTAACAAACACTTTTTTATTTGTTCTTTTAAAAAAACACTTTTTTATTTATTAAATTTAGAGACAAAATCAAATACTAACAAGTTTTTTTTGAAGGAAAAATACTAACAAGTTTTTGGTAGATTCTTTCAACATTTTTTTTTAGATATTAATTCATATTCAAATAGTATAAACATATTATGTATGGTCAACAAACAAGTAAAACCATAAACATCCTCTAAAAAAAAGTAAAACTATATAGAATGTTAAAATAATTTTTATTTGATAAATGAATATGCACATATTTCGATTTCTGGTTTAAACAAACTATACTTACCTTTTTCAATGACACAAATAGTATAACAAATTATATTTTTTAACGTCACTAATAATGTAAGCAAATTTGTTTCAAGAGTATAATTGAAAGTGAAAAAGTCAACTTAAAATCATGTATTCCCTTTATATGTAGTATATATAGAATCATAGATATACATAGCAAAAAAGGACTTTTTATTTTGTAAAAAAAGGACTTTTTTATAAGTTATTTAAATATAAATATTATTTTAAATATAAAATATATTAAATTTTGACTAAGAAAACTTATAATATAGAAAAAGCAGATTGCATGTTTTTGGCTATGTGTAAAAATAAAGCCTAGTGGCTAGAATTCACCTTTATAAGGTGAATAAGTGGGGTGTCCGGGGTTCGAACTCCGGCCCTTGCATATAATAATGCATTGTCCTACCAATTGAGTTATGCTCACGGGACGTAAAATATTAATTTTTATTCCACTAAAAAAGTATACTACTATATTTTTGTTAATCTTGACCAAAAAAGTATGAAAAATGTTAACTTGTGCCTTTGAGACATAAGTTAAGAAGTCAAATATAGAAGATTTTTTTTGAAAATTGTGCATTCAATGTCTTAAAAGTTTCAAAAGTTATATTTTTAATTTTCATTTTAAACTCCTTAACTTGTGCCCTAAAAGTATTTATGTTTTTATTTAAAAATAAATCAAGTTTTGTTAAATATTAAATACCCTCATAACTCCCTTAAAAAAATGTCTCATGATTAGTCAAAATCTTAGCGGGGCTAAGAAATAAAAAAATAGGATAAACTATGGGCCAAAATCGCACAATTAAAATAAGGTGGTTTAATATTACACGAGTTAAAATGAACTTAGAGGGTTCAAAATCGCAAAATTGAGAAATTAGAAGAACTAAAAGTGCAATTAAGAAAATGATATAACAAGTTTCATTCAATTTTCTTCTTCCCGCCAATTGATAATATGACAGCTGGCTCATTCAATTAGTTACATTCCGTTAGGATTCTGTTTTCAGTTAGTTGAGTCTATTATACCCTTCATTTCACATATATAAATACATAGAATATTCATTCATTCATTCATTCACATTTTCATACTTCAAATCATTACTCTCTCACTCACAATCAAAATCACTCTTTTTTCTCACATTTCCTTCTCCTTCAAAGATGCATCCTTGGCTTGAAAATATAGTCAATCTATGCAGGAACAGGAAGAATGACAACATGGCTTTATTTGACCAAGACCCTCACGCAACTTCGATTAATCTCAAAAACCATTACTATGGAGAATTTTCCAGTGCTTTTGTTCAAGCCAATGAAGTTATGGAAGATCAAAGCCAAGTTGAAGTTGGCTCTAGAAAAGCACTCTTTCTTGGAGTTTACGACGGCCATAGTGGCTCCGAGGCTTCCCACTACATCACTAATCACCTCTTCGACCATCTACTGAGTTAGTATCTTTCTTTAATCAAAAAGTTTATTTCTTTTTATTAATCTTTGAATTTTGTTCTTGGTTTGAGAATTAATGGAATTTTTATTTTATGTTATGTGGTTACATTTTAGGGCTTGCTGTTGAGAATGAGAATAAAATAACTGAACCTACCCTGAGGGATGCTGTTTCTGCTACTGAAGCGAGTTTTTTGGATCATGTAGAAACAAATTATATGGCAAATAATAATCTTGGAAAAGTTGGTTCATGCTGTCTTGCTGGAGTTATATGGAAAAGGACGCTACATGTTGCGAATCTTGGAGATTCGCGTGCTGTAATTGGTACTATGGTTAATAATAATATCCAAGCTGTGCAGTTGACAACAGATCACAATTGTAAAGATCAAACTATTAGAGAAGAACTCCAGGCAAAGCATTCTGATGATGATACCATTGTGATGTATGCAAGGGGAGCGTGGCGTGTTAAAGGCATCATTACGGTATATTGTTTTACTTTTAACAAATTTAATTTCATCTGATATTGGTTTATGACTTTTATAATGTTATCTTGATACATATTTGATATTGATATGCTATTGATCTAATATGTATTAGGTTAGTAGAAGTATTGGTGATACATATTTGAAGAGGCCTGAATTTAGTTTGGATGAATCGTTCCCCAAGTTTGAAGAAGTGCCTGGACCATTTATAAGAGGCGTGGTATCAGCAGAACCACAGATGCATTCTAGAGATTTATCAGAGAACGATAAGTTTCTGATATTTGCTTCTGATGGATTTTGGGATTTCATGACAAATGACCGAGCAGTTCAAATTGTTCAAAATAATTCAAGAAAGGTATGTATATATTGATTTCTATGACTTTTTCATTTCTTGGTTTTTCCTTTCATTTTGATCTGGTCTTTATAAAATGAAAATACTTATGTGTTTTTTCATCAAAGACGAATTGAGTCATTACTGTTATGTTTGCTGGCTTTTGATTTAGTTATGCTATGGTGAATTTTTCAGGAAATTGCAAAAAGGCTTGTGAGTACTGTTCTACAGCAAGCGGCTACTACTGGGAATGCTACCTATAATAACATGATGCATGCTAATCTGGGACGTGGCGCTGGGTGCAGGAGGTCTTTTCATGATGATATAAGTGTGATTGTTGTGTTCTTGGACAAAAAGCCGTTTATGAGGATGCCTGTACATAATTTGTCCTACCAAAGCTCGTCTGACAGACCTACAACATCTGCTTTTGCACGGTCTGGATTAACCATGCATGGGCTGCAGAGGCTGAAGAAGACTATTAAAGACCGGTTTGCATCTGGCTCTCAGGCTCAGAACCCTCAAAACCCTGAGGGCGAGAGCTCTCAGGCTCAGAACCCTCAAAACCCTGAGGGCGAGAGCTCTCAAACTCAGAGCCTTTTGGGTCAGATTTCTCGGGCTCAGAGCTGGTAAAGAAAAAAAATTAGAATAAGAGTTGCTATAACTTCCTTCAACCATTGAGATCTGTTAACTCTATTGGTTGAATGTTTTTCTTTTCACTGCATATCAAATTAGGTTCTAGAAGCGACAATTTTATGTGATACATTGATTTTTCCTCAGTTGTAACTTTTAGGTATCATACAATTTTCAATAAGTTTCCTGGTGTTTATGTGACACAAGAATTTTATGTCTAAACTTGTTTGGTTCTGCCTAGCTTTGGATATTGTTTTTACAGAAATCAATTGTAGTATATTTTGAATATATTATTTGCACCTTTATCATGTCTGAATTGTAGTTTTTCTATGTTAAAGCTGAATTTTGGGCCATATAAAATGGGCTTAACTGAATCATTGGATTTGATTCAACATCTGTTATTTTAGTTTTTGGTTGCATCATTTGAGTTGAGATGCTCTTATAGTCTTTTCTGTCAACTTTAGCCAAACAAGTTATCTTATTTCTGTGCTACATAGTATTTATTTAGTAATTGACTTGAATCTTAAATGATTTAGGCATTTTTATCTAGTATGGAGTAACTTTCAATCAATTGGAAATTGTGTTAATACAGGTATTATGTAAGAAGTTATTGCATGATATAATAGTCCTTAAATATAGTAAAAAGTTAATGTATGTATCATGTATGGTTCTGCTTTGTTTTGGAAATGAAAGTTCAAAAGTATTCTGAAATGTTGTATAGTGTTTTTACATTACTGTGATTAATTTCATGGTTTCGTTCACTCTTAATTAATTTGATTCAATATTTGAGATACTCTAATAGTCTTTTCTTTCAAACTTACCCAAACAAATTCTCTCTGCCCTGTCCAACATGGTAATAAGGATATTCTTAAATAGCAAGAAGAGTTTGTTGCTCGCTTTTTAACAAGAATTTGTTCTAGCTATAAATATTTACAAGATAAACTATGATTGAATTTCTGTTGACAATACACTAAATTTATCAAATTTCATAATGAATATGTCTTAAAAAAAAATTAGGGGATACTATTATCATCCAAGTAATAGAAAAGAAAGTAAGGGATACTATTTTCAAAAAGGCCCTTATCAACCAAAAGAGATTAATTTTCCACTTACAAGATTCGGAGATGCCTCTCGTAAGTTTAATTCAGATTGGTCTATGCCTCTTCTAAGTTTAATTCATATGGGAGATCAATGGTTAAATGATTGTTTAGTTACAAATATAGAGAGAGGGATGTTTTTATTGAGATTGAAAATGAGAAATTCATTCAATATTTATGAAAAATGACAAATTGTATAGAAAAATTGTGATGTATATTTCTGCTTTAAACAATGTAATTTGTTTTCAATGCTATAAATATATATTGTGCCATTTCCTGATTTTTTTTTCCCAATCACAATCGCATAGTCAACAAACGTTTCCATCAATTTTTCTGTTCCCGCCAATTGATAATATAACAGCTGACTCATTCAATATTCTCTACTTATTGATGAAGTTAGTTACGGTTAGGATTCTTTTGAGACTATTTAGTTTTCTGTTTTCAGTTAATTGAGTCTATTATACCCTTCATTCCAGATATATAAGTACATTGAATATTCATTCATTCATTCAATCACATTCACAATTTTCCATACTTCAGATCATTACTCTCTCACTCATAATCAACATCACTCTTTGTTCACATTTCCTTCTCCTTCAAAGATGCATCCTTGGCTTGAAAATATAGTTAATCTATGGAGGAACATGAAGGATGACAACTTTGCTTCATTCAACGAAGACCCTCTCGCAAAATCAATTAATCTCAAAAGGCATTGCTGTGGAGAATTTTCCAGTGCTGTTGTTCAAGCCAATACAGCTATGGAAGATCGAAGCCAAGTTGAAGTTGCCTCTAGAAATGCACTCTTTCTTGGAGTTCATGACGGCCATGGTGGCTTCAATACTTCCAAGTTCATCTGTGAACACCTCTTCAAGAATCTACTGAGTCAGTATCTTTCTTTAATCAAAAAGTTTATTTCTTGGTTTGAGAATTAATGATATTTTTATTTTATGTTATTGGTTACATTATAGGGCTTGCTAAAGATAATGAGAATGATATAACTGAAGCTACCCTGAGGGATGCTGTTTCTGCTACTGAATATGGTTTTCTGGATTTCGTAAAAACGTATTATATTAAAGAGCCAAGTATTGGAAATGTTGGTTCATGCTGTCTTGCTGGAATTATGTGGAAAGGGACACTACATGTTGCAAATCTTGGAAATTCGCGCGCTGTAATTGGTACTATGGTTAATAAGAAAATCCATGCTGAGAAGTTGACAAGAGATCACAAAATTAATGATCAAGCTATTAGAGAACTCAAGTCAAAGCATCCTTATGATCCTAACATTGTGATGGATAACAATGGATCATTGTGTGTTAAAGGCCTCATTAAGGTATTTTTTGTTTTTGTTTTAATCGATTTAGATAACGTTATTGGTTGATTTGATATTGGTTTATGACTGTTATAATATTTTCTTGTATATTTATTAGGTCAGTAGAACTATTGGTGATGCATATTTGAAGAAGCCTACATTTACTTTGCGCAAATGCATAGTACCTTTTACTAGTGGTGTGCTATCAGCAGAACCAGAGATGTTTACTAGAGTTTTAACAGAGAGTGATAAGTTTCTAATATTTGCCTCTGGTGGACTTTGGGAGTTCTTGTCAAATGAGCAAGCAGCTGAAATTGTTCAAAAGAACCCAAGAAATTTATGTATATATCCATATTTATGCCTTGTTCTGTTGGTGATGAAAATAATTCTGTGTTGTTTTATCGATGACGAATTTGAGTCTTTACTATTCTATTTGCTAGCTTTTGATTTAGTTATGCGATGATGGATTTTGCAGGGAATTGTGAAAAGGCTTTTGAGTACTGCTCTAGCGGAAGCTGCCAACAGAAGAAATGTTACCTATACGGACATTCAGGCCGCTGCTCTGGGACATGACATGTGAGCAGGAGGTCTTTTTATGATGATATAAGTGTGATTGTTGTGTTTTTGGACAAAAAGTTGTTACTGAGGAAGCGTGTACATAATTTGTCCTACATATGCTCATCTGACACGCCTCTACCATCGGATTTTGCACGGTCTGGATTAATTGCTTCAAGGCTGAAGGATCGTATCAAAAAGCAGTTTAAATCAGGCTCAGAGCCGTTGGGAGAATGTTAAACTGTGGGTTTCACCGAAACGGCATTCAATATAAATTTAAATTTAGAATGTAAACTGGTCTAAATTATTTCAGCCATTGAGATCTGTTAACTCTATTCACTGTACCAAATTAGGTTCTAGAAGTGGCAATTTTATGTGATACATTTATTATGTCTGCTAGCAAATAAAATTGATTTTATGAAATGGAAGTTCAAATGTATTCTGAAATGCTTTATACTATTTTTACAATACTCAAGAAGTGTTGTTAATTTTGAACATTTTACTTGCACCTTTAAATTTATATCTCATGTCTGAATTAATATGTTGGAAATGGTAATTAATTTCATTGTTTCCTTAACTTGATCATTGAATTTGATTCAACATCTGCAATTTCAGTTCTTGGTTGCATCATTTGAGATACTCTATGAGTTTGTTGCCATATAAATAATTAAATATTCACAAGATAAAGTATGATTGAATATTTCTCGAGAACTTTGTTACAGTAAAGTTATCAAATTTCATAATGAATATGTTGTTCAAAAAATATGCATATGATGGTATAACTATTAATTTTAACTTAAAAAAAACTAAAATTTTGGAGCAACACTCACTATGAGATAATGATAAATTAATGTAAACCTCCAAAATCCTTGTCCAATACAATAACATAGTCAGCACAAGTTTTATTCAATTTTCCTGATCCCGCCAATTTATATATTACAGCTCATTCAATATTCTCTACTTATTGATGAAGTTAGTTATATTCAGTTAGGATTCTGTTGAGACTATTCTGTTTTCTGTTTCCAGTTAGTTAAGTCTATTATTCCCCTTTACATAGAATATTCATTCATTCAATCATTCAATCACAGTCACAATTTTCCATACTTCAAATCATTACTCTCTCACTCACAATCAAAATCACTCTCTTTTCTCAAACAATCACATTTCCTCTTCCTTCCAAAATGCATCCTTGGCTTGAAAATATAGTTAATCTATGCAGGAACAGGAAGAATGACAACTTAGCTTTATTCGACGAAGGCCCTCTCGCAAGTTCGATTAATCTCAAAAGCCATTGCTATGGAGAATTTTCCAGTGCTTTTGTTCAAGCCAATGAAGCTATGGAAGATCAAAGCCAAGTTGAAGTTGGCTCTAGAAATGCACTCTTTCTTGGAGTTTACGACGGCCATGGTGGCTTCGAGGCTTCCCAGTTCATCTCTGAACACCTCTTCGACGATCTACTGAGTTAGTATCTTTCTTTAATCAAAAAGTTTATTTCTTTTTATTAATCTTTGAATTTTGTTCTTGGTTTGAGAATTAATGGAATTTTGCTTTTATAGGGCTTGCTAATGAGAATGAGAATAAAATAACTGAAGCTACCCTGAGGGATGCTATTTCAGCTACTGAAGTGAGTTTTTTGGATTCTGTAAAAAATAATTATATGATAAATACAAATCTTGGAAAAGTTGGTTCATGCTGTCTTGCTGGAATTATATGGAAAGGGACGCTACATGTTGCGAATCTTGGAGATTCGCATGCTGTAATTGGAACTATGATGGCTAATAAGAAAATCCGTGCTGAGCAGTTGACAAGAGATCACAATTGTAGTGATCCAGCTATTAGACAAGAACTCGAGTCAATGCATCCTGATGATCCTACCATTGTGAAGAAAAAGAATGGAGTTTGGCGCGTTAAAGGCATCATTACGGTATTTTGTTTTTCTTTTAACAAATTTAGATTGAGTTGTAGTTTAATTTGATATTGGTTTATGACTGTTATAACTTATAACGTTTTCTTGTATATTTATTAGGTTAGTAGAAGTATTGGTGATACATATTTGAAAAGGCTTGAATTTACCCTGCACGAATCGTTTCCCAAATTCAAAAGAGTTCCTGAACCTTTTACTAAAGGTGTGGTATCAGCAGAACCAGAGATGCATACTAGAGTTTTAACAGATAGTGACAAGTTTCTTATATTTGCTTCTGATGGACTTTGGGATTTCATGTCAAATGAACGAGCAGTTGAAATTGTTCAAAATAATCGAAGAAATGTATGCGTTTATCGATTTCTATGACTTCTTCTTTTCTTGGTTTTTCCTATCATTTTGATTTAGTCTCTATAAAATGAAAGTAAGTATTTGCTGGCTTTTGATTTAGTTATGCTATGGTGGATTTTTCAGGGAATAGCAAAAAGGCTTGTCAGTACTGTTCTAGCGGAAGCGGCTGCTAATGGGAATGTTACCTATAATAACATGACACATGCTAATCTGGGACGTGGCGATGGGAACAGGAGGTCTTATCATGATGATATAAGTGTGATTGTTGTGTTCTTGGACAAAACGTCGTTTCTGAGGATGCCCGTACATAATTTGTCCTACAAAAGCTCAACTGACAGACCTACACGATCAGCTTTTGCACAGTCTGGATTAACCACTCAAGGGCTGCAGAGGCTGAAGAAGATTATTAAAAACCGGTTTCAAGTAGGTTCATCGCATGCATCTAGCTCTCAGGCTCAGAACCCTCAAACCCCTGAGGGCGAGAGCTCTCAGGCTCAGAATCCTCAAAACTCTGAGGGCGAGAGCTCTCAAACTCAGAGCCTTTTGGGCCAGAGTTCTCGGGCTGGTAAAGAAAAAAAATTAGAATAAGAGTTGTTATAACTTTCTTCAACCATTGAGATCTGTTAACTTTATTGGTTGAATGTTTTTCTTTTCACTCTATATCAAATTAGGTTCTAGAAGTGACAATTTTATGTGACATACAATTTTAGGTAACTTTTAGGTATCATACAATTTTAAATAAGTGTCCTGGAGTTTATGTGACACAAGAATTTTATGTCTGAAACTATATAGCAAATAAACTTGTGATGTCTGATTCTCAGTATTAATTAATAAGGATATTCTTAAATAGCAAGATAGTATGATATAGGCCTTTTTATATATTATGGAGTAACATGTATTACACTTATTCAGTAAAAAGTTATTGCATGATGTAATAGTACTCAAATATTACAGTGTTATAAAAATGTGTATCAACTATCAATCAGAGTTCAACTACCTTTACCTGCTATTGATTTCAGTGATGAAAGCCTCAAGACTGGTACACATAAATGGGTTTCAGCTTGTCAAGTTGTGTGAAATGCATCTGTAGAACAAGGTGGATTCCTTGCACTTTATGATAAGGTTGATAGAGTTATATATGACTCTATCTCACGGAAAAAGTTCAATCCCAGTTGAATGGTTTCATTATGTCATTTCCTCAACAGCCCGAAAGAAAAAGATTGCCAAACTTAGAATTATAAAGTAAAACAATGAATGTCCAAAGGATTACTCAAGTGGTATGTGTTAGTACATCAAAAAAGTATTTTTAATTTTAACTAAGAAGTTCAAGATTTGATCTCTGAGGCTAACCAATCTTCTTCACCCTAACAAATAAATTACGAATAATTTGCCTATAAAACAAACAAGAAAAACAAAAACTACATAAACTATACTAAGGACTTGGATTGATTTGTTCACTCTGTCGTAGTTACTTACACATAGTCTGTGGTCCAAAGTTTAATTGTATCATTTTGTCAAGTTTGACATTATAAAGTAAATACAAACTACAATTTTCGAAAATTCTAAGGCAATTTGGAATAATAAAGTCATAAACTATCATACATAGTTTTTGGTCCAAAGTTTTATCATTGGTAATATCAAGCCTTTTAGCACAACTTTATTACTCATCGTAGAACGAGATGATTCTATGTTTTATGAAACTATTTATTAATAATTTCTCATTCCAAGTGAGTGTTTTTCTAGTTTTCTAGTGAGAGAAACTCAAACTTCTCTATGAACTTCCTTTCTCCTTCGTTCATCGAGGAGGGGTGGTTTTAGGTCATTTTTTGACCTAGAATCACCCCTCAACATCTTTTTTTCCTTTTCTTTCAATCTAAATAAGTGCTTTTCACATATATCAAGTTTTTTTTTATTGTGTTTTTTTTGTGATTTCGTCGTCTAAGTGCAGCGTTGTGTTGTTCGTCGTCTTGTGCAACGTTTGATTTCGCGTCTTGTCGCGGTGTTCGTTTATTTTCTATTGAAAGATCGGCATGAGTCAATTACAAATTCAACCAATGATTTGGGCGTCAACGTTGAAGATCCAGAAGAATGTGAATTTTGGTGACTTAGGTTTTATAATATTATTTGTTTGCAGATTCACCCTTTACGTTTTTAGCGATGTTTGTATCTGATGTAATCTATCGATTTGAATGAATGATGTAATAAAAAAAAAAGGAGACTATTTGTTTAATTGTGATCAAATAAGAAAACTAAATATGCTATTTATTGCATCAGTTCGCATCAATACTAGTTAGATACGAGACAAGATCCTCTCCATTTACAATTGTCTTCATTTCCTCCATTTGGAGAGATAAAGACATAAAAAATCTTGAAAAAATTATAAAGTAATTAATGATGGTGGGACCCATTTAATTAAAATATCCACTATATTTTTTGTGTGTCCGACAAAGATTTTTAAATTCATTGTATCTCGTATTTCATAGAGGTCATTAAACTAATTAGATACATGCGTAAAAAAATTTGTTTTTAAAAAAATTCTTTGTAAGATAGAAAAAAAGCCCCAGAGCCTTGTACCAAAAATAAAAAGTCCTAAAGCCATGATGTTTGTACGAAAGATTTTAATGCAATTTTTATTGTGAATTATTGTACTGTCAAATTTTTAATGCAATTTTTATTGTGGAATATTGTACATATTTGAACTTAGCGTAAGATGTGAAATTATTTAGTGGTCCTGAAAATAAATAATATACATGTACGTAGCAATGGTTTTCTTGTTCGTTCGTACTCAGCCAATGTTATTCACTCATGACATAGAAATACTCCATTGTCTTTTTGAATGTAGTAATAATTAAAATTGATTTAAAGATAATGACACTATCTTAACTTAAAATATTATCAATCATCAAGTATATGTAATATAAATCTCTAAAATATTATTTAGAGGTGAATCATTATCGTTTTTAGTAAATTTCAAATAAAGTATTTACTATTATTATCATTATTATATTATGAAATTTTCTTTTTTATATGAAATGATTAGAGCCCATTTTTTGACACATTTTGGGAAATTCATATTTGAGGTATTCAATATAATATAGAAGTGGAACAAGATTACCCTACAAAAATAGTGCAACAAAATTAACGTTTTTTTTAATAATCTAAAATTTGATTAGAACGATTTTTACAAATAATAATCATTAATTGTTACTCTAAACACACCAATTTTTATTTCAAATAAATATATATGTTGTCATCATCTATAAAAAAAAAAATCAAAGTTTAAATATGTTTCTTGTTATTCTAAATACACCAACTTTTAGTTTTAGTCTCTCTAAAAACTTTGGTCACTCTAAATATTAATAAATATTTTATTACAAAAATTGAAGTCGCGTGTTCCAAATGATTTTTTTTTATGACATGTAATTGATAAGTGCTTAAAATATCATTAGTTTAATTTTTAATATTTATTAATTGATTTATCCATAACTTCAAAGTAAAGATTAAATTCTTAAATAGAAGATTAAATAATTAAGTTATTAAATTAATTAATATTTTAAGGTTTTAAGAATGATATGTCATAAAAGCAATGGTTAGAATTGGTAACAAAAAATTCAGAGACCAAAGTTTAAAAGAAAATTTGAGAGAGACTGAAAATAAAAGTTAATATATTAGTTAGAGGAATTAAAAATATATTTATCTCAGGCTATAAAATCAACACCAGATATAGTTTCCTTTACCATGCGCCAATTATTTTGAGAGTGAAAGAGCATCATGGGATCAGAAACAGTGTCTCAAATAATCCCTGTCGTTGACTTCTCCAACCAAAATATGAAACCTGGTACTGACACATGGGTCTCAGCTTGCAATGTTGTGAAGACTTCACTAGAAGACTATGGTTGTTTCGTGGCACACTATGATAAATTTGGCAAAGAACTTTGTGACAATGTTATCTTTGGAATTGAAGAATTCTTCAGGCTCCCTTTGGAAACAAAAGCGCAAAAGATAAGTGATAGACCTTTCCATGGCTACTTAGGACAACTCTCAACACTTCCCTTATATGAATCTTTGGATATCCAAGATCCATTAACTATGCTTGGATGTCAAATATTCACCCAAATCATATGGCCTCAAGGGAATGATCGTTTCTGGTTGGTATACTCTTTCCACAATATAGATTCCCATTAAACACGGACACTTTTGGATTAGACGTGTTCCGGTGTCAGACACATGTCGTGTCATGTGTCTGACACCGACACTTATATTGCATTGAAGTATGTGATTTTTTCAAATTATTAGTGGTGTCAGTGTCTATGTCATGTCCGTATACGTGCTTCATATTCTCTTATCTTGAAATTCCATCAAAATATATATTTATATATTATAAATGATAGGTGTTTAATTTGATTACAGTGAAAGCTTCAATGAGTACTCCAAGTTGTTGGGAGAATTAGACCATATAGCAAAGAGGATGGTGTTTGAGAGCTATGGTGTTGATATGAAAATATGTGAATCATTGATAGAATCAAGCAATTATCTCATTAGATGCTTGAAATACAGACCAAGGGAGATGGATGAGAATGATTTGGGATTAACACCTCATTCAGACTTGACCATTATATCTGTAGTACATCAGCTAAATAATCTAAATGGCTTGCAAATCAAATTGAAAAATGGTGAATGGACTGGGGTTGAGGCCTCACCTTCCTCCTTTGTTGTCTTAGCAGGTGATGCATTCACGGTGAGTATACCTCTAATTCTCTCAATCATAAACATTAATTGGTCTAAAAAATAATTGTCTTGAACCGACTCAACAATGTTTAGATATGATGATACATGTCTCTTCTAATTTAACTAAGGTCTTGAGTTCAAATTAGAAACCGATCTTAGATATGTAGCAGCGTTAGAACTCTTAATATATTTTTATTTTATTTAACACCAAAAAATACATGTTTGTCTAGTAGGGCTTAATATAGATGTATTTTTGATGTGCTAGATATGGAGTAACGGAAGGATACGTGCATGTGAACATAGAGTTATAATGAATGCAACGAAAACAAGATACTCAGCTGCATTATTTTCTTTTGCTAGTAAGATTATGGAGATACCAGAAGAGCTTGTGAATGAAGAACATCCCTTGCGTTTTAAACCAGCATTCGACCATTACGACTATCTTCGTTTCTTTCAAAAGGAAAAAATGAAAGAACCTATTTCACGCATGGAAGCGTATTGTGGAATTAATTTCAAACCTTCAACAATATGAATGAATCAACTTTCTTTGATTATTACGAATTGTGTGGAAATTAATTATGTGTGCTCTTCACTTTCTTTCTTTTTTTGCTTTATAATAATTTGTGTGTTACTATTGTAAACAATGTATTTAATGAATGATGAAAGTCTAAAGTTTGTAATGGAGGGAAGTAAATGTAAATCTTTTCGTAAGTGTTTTTTAAGCTCGAAAGTCTTTCATGCATTGGTTCGGAGCACCATCGTATCACCCTTAATTTTCTAGTTATGATTTTAGGGACAAAAGAAGTTCAAGTTTTGAAACCATGTGCAGCTTGGGATCAATGATCTAAACTTCAGCAACTTTTATGGGAATAATTAGTTCTACACTCCAATATGTGCTCGGGAAAATTTAACCGGTAGCAGACAATACTCGAAAAAATAACTTATGTACAAAACAGTACACCATTAGTATCTTACTATCATCAGCAAATAGTGCATACTTTCATATCATTTCACATTTTTATAATCCAGCAAATCATAAATTCAAACCTAATTTTTGTACATAATTGTAAATCCAAATTAGATGACATATTTTTATTAGTAAATAGGAGTGGGAATGTGCTTGGCAAGGTTCTCTCTTTCAATGAGAATGAGACAAAATTTTATTCCAAAATATGAATACACTTTTCAAATAATCACCTAAAAGACATACAGATAATAACTAAAATGTTGGACAGAAAATGAAACAAATTGTTGTCAATTAAAAAATAACTATATTATATCCACACAAAAAAATGCTATAGAAAATGAGACAGTCTATCTCTATCAATTGATTAACAATTATAGCAGATCCATAATTATAAAACAATAAGAATATTAAGATATCCGGTTGTAGGGGACCTAAAATTATGTCTTTTAGTAAGTTTCTATCAATTACCAATAAATATGGTTGTATAATATAACTTCAAAAAGATTTTTGTGGTACAATATTCTTTGGATATTGAAGAAAAATATAAGCAAAAACGTTATAATCACTGTGAGCAATAACGTGTCAACTCAATCTTTCTGACCCTACCAGATAATCAAAGGACTACATAATTATTATTTATTTATGGGTAAATTACAGTCACCTCCCTTAAGGTATTGGTAAATAACACTAACACCCCCTCTAGTTTTCAATTAATCATTAACCTCCCTCAATGATTTTATTATAGTGGCCTATTTAGCTTCTCCACCTTTTATTTGCTTCGATCCAAGATTCCATAGAAACTTCAATGAACTCAGTAAAGTGGTATTGAAGAGGCACTGTTTTATTTAGTTAATCAAGATCAACAAACATAAGGAATAATACATTTAATTGTATCACAATTTAAAATGGACAGTCAGAAGAATAGAAGGAAGAAAATTAGCTTATACAATACAATCAATATACTCTTTCACCCAATTTGCCCTTATTCTTATACCATCTCTCTTCCTGATCCGCTCTTTCCTCTTCTTGTACTGACAAAGCACAGCTTGATGGCTCGGCTTCACTTTGGCTTAATTCAATTGCAAATCATTTGAGTAATTCAAATTCATTGACTCGAATCAGAAATCTGCCCCAATTTTTATACTATCTCTCCTCCGACTTCTTCTTATGTGTCTCGAGAGAGATACTTAATGAGAAAATTCACTAGCAAATACTTTTCAATTTTCAATTGATTTTTACTACGGTGACATACTTTGTGACTTCTTCCAATTCTTACGATTTTATCACTAATTAAGTTCTAACTCGGCCTTTCTCTCAACAATTCTGTCTCAGATTCCGTTTCGATTTGGTTATTCTTATAGTCACTAGCCAATTTCATGAATGTTTTCCTTGACAGAGTAAACGATCACATGACTTTGTCAGCGGCGAAGACAAAACAAAGGAAGACGATTTATAGGGTGTTGTTTTTGGAGCAAGGCAGTGATGATGAAAACATGACAATGTTGT
>Ga0315915_1002209_pt1 | contig 24383 bp, 12 predicted proteins | sample MpolbnodulesMG_FD_207738 | JGI IMG/M metagenome (GOLD analysis project Ga0315915, IMG submission 207738) | Medicago polymorpha root nodule microbial communities from Los Angeles, California, United States - branched nodules | ecosystem: Host-associated > Plants > Roots > Nodule | place: USA...
ACATAAACAAAAACATTGTTGTAATCCTCACGCCATCTGTTATAAAAACCATCTGTTCATCTTATAGAACTGTCAATTTTGTTTATTACATAACCACCTTCGCAACAAATTTCTAGCCATTGTAAGCCGTAATTGAAAAGCTAAACCGACCATCTTCTCACCCATGAGGTCTGAATTAAAACACCCAAATTTAATTATTGATAAAAGAAACTTCACCTTCCACCACCTGGTAGACTCCTCCACTGCGTCGGAGTTGTTTTTAGCAATTACGTTATCTTCTTCTTTTACTCTTGGCGAGTTTTCTTCTTCAATTTCTCCTTTGAATTGATTTTCCCCAAATTTTATTTAAACCTTTTTTTTAAAGTTCACCATTTTTAAGAGAGATTTGTATCTTTTTATTGTTTGATTTTCTTTCATTTCTCAAGTTATGATTGAAATAAAAAAATGGTAAATTTTTATTTGAACTATCGAGTTTCTCCTTTTTTATTTAAGGAGAAGAGAGATTTGATTCAATGTTTTTTGAACTTCTTTCGGTTGATTATGTTTATGATTATGTTTGTGAAAATAGAGAACATTTGTTTGATGAGTAACAATTGATTGAGGTTGTTTGGAATAGATCAATCTATATTATTTTATGATTTTTTGTTTTTGATTTGTTGTGTTTTTTTCGGTGAGAGTTTTGATTGTAGATCTTGAAGTGCGATTATTTATTACTATTACTATTATTATTATTATGAGGCATCTAATGACAAAACTCTTTGCTTGGTATGTAATTTTTCCTTTCCTTAAATTTGAATGTTTTTTTATTTTGATTTATACATAGGATTTTTGTCTTTGTTGATTTATCTATTATGATTGTAGTTCCCATTTCTGCAACTATTTTTTCCATTCTATATATTTTATATTTTTTTATGCTTATAATTTTTTTCTTTATTTGTCAAAACAAAAATTTTGTTTATTGTTACAAGGAAAATCTCACAATGATGCTTTTCAAGATTTTGCAATTGATTTGTAGGAAGAAAGTTTAATTTGAGGTTTTTTATGCTTGCAGATGGAAAAAGGACGAGATCAGTTAGACAAGAAGAGAGCGTGAGATCCGTGTTAATGTGGAGAATACTTGGACCCATGAAGGCTCGATGTAACTATCATAATATCATCAGTGTAATTCAACCGAGAACTATCTTGGACTCACGAGTGTTGAATGGAACTATATTGATATTATCCGGGTGAGATAATTTTTTTGAAACGTCTTGGTACATACTAATCATCCATATTAGATATCTACACAAAACTCACACCTTTTTAGAAGTCATTTATCATTATTTATCAAATATGCAAATTGAAAATTCAAAAGTCATTTTGAATAGTTAGGCGATTTATGCAGCGTGCTTGAAAAGAAAAGGAGAAGGGAAAGCTTGAGTAAAGTCTTTAAATTATGGAATTGCCTTTCTTTTCCAGCAATAAAATACAATATATGATAATTATACCTTATAATGTTATATGTATGGGAAGGTTCTCTCGATTATCATGATAATTACACAATGTTGGAAGTATATTGCATTATTTTTTTTGAAAGGAAAGTATGTTGCATTATATTTATCAAGAATTGATAATCTCGTAAAAAACAATCGATAATCTCATATTATATGTGCATTATTGTAGGAAAATATTGTTTATTTCATGGAGAAAATTTATATAAAAGGTTAATGATTTTGAATAATTGCTAATTTTTCTATTGGAATACATATTTGTTTTTTTTTTCTTTCCATAAAACATATTTACATAGAATTTAAAACATATTTACATGGTGGAGCGCAAGATTGGGGTCCATAATTAAGAGTTGATTGCCATAAGAAGGTTTGTGTGAAACATCGGTTCTCTAGAATGAGATTTCATTCTTATTTTTATTGTCAATATAATTCGTTGTAGCAAAGGGTTAACATCAATGTGGAAAGTGCATATAGATTCTCATGTGATCAATTATTCATGAAATTTCATGAGGATTAGCCATCCATACTAGTCATCCTCAAGATTTATATGTTTCAATAAGAGAGACAAATGTAGAGAACCATGGAATCTTTTTAGTTATTTGGATTCACAATTTCCCACAATATAAATTCTTAAAGACCATAGATGATCAACCAAACCATTCCCCATCATGATATAGTTTGTTTATTCAATTTAACAACCAATACTAGAGTTTTAAGGTTAAATAAATTCATGGTTTGAATGGCTCAAAATAAACAATGTTGTGCTAGGATGATGGAAGAAATATGTTAATGTTGAGTTGTTAGAGAAACTGAACCATTGTCTTAGAGAATTAGATATAATAAACAATCGAAATTAAAATTAAAATTAAAATTTAAGAAGGACTTCAAAGATTGTAGAAAGGAGATGAGTCATTATATATTTGGCCTAGTTGCCCTATTCCCCCTATCTTTTGCTAATTGTGCGATTTTGCACCCCATCTTTTGCCCCCTTTCTGGTTAGATGGATCTTCTTGTGTTTAATTTCACTTTTGTCCCCTATCTTTTTGCCAATTGTGAGATTTTTCACCCCCTCTTCTTTTCTTAAGCGATTTTGCACTCCATCGTTGGCCCCCTTTTCCCTATTTTAAAGATGATTTTGAACAAAACACACAATTGGCAAAAGATGGGGTGCAAAATCGCTCAAAAAAATAGGGGGTGCAAAATCGCACAATTGACAAAAGATATGGGGGAAAGTGCAATTAAGCCTATATATTTATGACCATAGATGGTTACGATATAAAAATGGGATGTGGAACTACACATCGCCTCTATTGATGACATAAGTTGATTTCTGGGGTTAATTTTCCATCTTCCACTCATTATGAATCAACATTATTTGATCAAATTTGTGATGATTTTTTTAGATGGTTTACAAGTGTTATATAGGACAAGAAATCGAGAATGAGTGGCACTACTTTTTTAGATGCACAAAAGTGGAAGAGGATTGGCATAAAGATGGGATGTGGAACTAGAGAAAAAGAATAAAATTCTTAGAAAAGGAATATGAGCGTAAATATACAGGGACCAAAAAATTAATATATCATAAATTTTCGGTAATCTTGTTCATGTTTTTTAAGCTTTCCGCAAAACAAGATCTAACAACATTAATTGTTGGTGTTTATAATAATTTAAGATTAAAAACAAAAACATTGTTATATTTGTTGTTATTTATCACATATAAACTTAATATAACATTGACATAAACATGCTTCTTTTAATTATAACATAGAAATCATTCATTCCTTTAATGCAACATAGAATACAATATCATTCATAAGTACATAACAACAATTAATAATAATCTTATGATATAAAATAATAAATAATTCCACTCTCAATATTGGGTGAGGGTGTTTAGGATATTGATCATACTAATGATTAGGGATCTTTGGTGAGTTCTCCTCAGGAGACCCAGGGAAGAGAAGTGTTGGCGGTGCTGGTCTTGTAAAAAGACACCTTCCAAAATAGCACGGAGTCACAAGAGGACATGGCCTTCCACAAGCACCACAGTTGAAACGGTTAAAATTTGTGTTTACACACACACCCCAACAACATTGCCAATTACCAATCCTTGGGCAAGCAAGTCCACACAACCCACAATTGTCTGCATTAAAAGAAACATCAACACACCGATTTCTACAACATACACGTCTTGTTGGAGGTTCTTCTGTGTCACATATCCATGGTTGTGTACCACAATTAGGTGATTCTTGATCCTCACTAACTGCCTCAACTTCAACACTGGTGTTGGTGGAAATTTTGTTCGCGTTGTCTTCCGGAATTGATGAAATCAGATCTCCCTCTATTTCAAATAAAAGCACAAGAAGTAACACAATTGGCACTAACTGTTTTGCTAGAGTTCTCATTTTGAAAAGTTGTGAGAATGCTATGCTTTTTTGTTTTTGTGGTGAGAAAGCTATGATTAGGAAACCTATATATATAAGAACTAAAGTGAAATGAACATAGCTTTTGTAACAAGTTTGAAAAACATGTTTTTCTTACATGTAAGAGATGACAACCTTGATTTATGTTTGCTTTAACTCTATTATATGTCTGATTCTATTTTCGAATGATTCGAAATTGATTTTAGATGTGTATAGTTCACTTTTATGTGATTACACAATTTTTTTAAAAAATATATATTTTATTGACAAAATAATTACATTTAGAAAATTTTAAATGTATTTTTTATAGTTTTATATTAAAATGAAAATTTGAAAAGAAAAAAAAACTACTTTAAATAAGAAGTTTTTTTTTGCATAGCTATAACTAGTATTATAAATTCTAATTTAAGTTACCTTAAAGTATTTGACATTTCATTTTGTTTACGGAACATAGTTATTGATTCATATATACCCACGTTAAGTTGAATGATCATTCTTTATTTTATATTTTTAAACGAAAAATTTTAAAAAATTGTTCTGCTATTTAAAAATAAGGAGAAATAATGATTTTTTTTTTTTTTTGATAAGGCAAGAAAATGTGCCTTGAAAATACTTTTAACACTAGGTGGAATATTTTATGGTGAGTTTTTTTAGTTCAATTATTTTAAAGGTGAATATGAATCCTTAAAAGAAGGTAAAGTACTAACGTAATTTGAGAAATGACTTTCTCCTTCCACATGAAAATTGCATTGTCTTTTGAAAAGATGGCAACCACCTTAGAAAATTCTCTGACAAGTTAATATGAACTTGAGGCTTTTGGCTTTACATAAATACATCTAAATATAAATTATTTTAGATTTAAATTATTTTTAGCCAGATTTATTTTGCACTGTTAATTTATTTAAGAACCAATTTTATAACAACCTAAAATAATAACACAATGAAAGAAGAATTGTAGTCACAACAAGAAATGATTGCTTTTGCGTAAAATGTGATTTATCACGTGTAATGTGTTAAAACTTTGAACACGCACAAACAAAGAAACTAGGTGGATCACTTAGTGGTGTGTTTTTTTAGTTAAATTGATGATGAATCCTTAAAATATGATAAAATATAAGCGTAATTTGAAAAAAGATTCTCTCATGTCACATGAAAATTGCATTGTCTGATGAAAATGGTTGTTTGCTCATTTAAGCCAATGTTAAGCTGAATACTCTCATACACGACTTTATCTTAAAAAATAATCTACTTTTCATAGGAAAAACAATTCAAATTGAGATAGAAGTTAAATAAAGATTAGGAGAAAAAAGGACTTCAAAAGAAATCTTTTGCTTAAAATGTTACTTGTCATGCATAATGTGTTTGAATGTTGCACTGTGAGTTTATTTAATCGTGACTTCTACGGATACCGGTACTCCTACTTCAAAAATTTATAATTAACGATTATTTTATGAAATAAAGAGTTATTTATCAATATTTAATATTTTAGAAAACATCATTTTATAAGAGAAAACATCATTTCATTGTTTATAAGAATTATATTAAATTTTTAACATTTTTCTCATAAAAAATAATCAATATTCTTTGTTATATATAACAAAAATTCAAAAAAAGTAAATTTTATTTCGTCGACGCTTTTGGTAAATACGATTTAATTATTGTAATTGTCAATGATAGAAAACAGTTATTTTTCTTCAAAAAAAAAAATAACTCATTTAATTATTAATTTAATAATTTGGTGTACCAGTACACTCAAATTGTTGGATGTACCATAGAATTTGCCTTATTTAATATCTTAATATCGAAGAGAAGATAGAATCCTAGAATTAAAGAAGTGAAAATTAATCTTGAATAACGCTAAAAGAATACCAACTCACATGAAAATTGCTTTGTCTTTTGAAAAGAGGGTAACTACCTTAGAAAATTCTCTAAAAAGTTAATATGAACTCAAGGCTTTTATCTTTACAAGAATACACTCAATTATAAATTGTCATAAATTACTTTTAGCCAAAATTTAATTTACACAATTAATTTATTCAAGAAACAAATTTTGTGACAGCTTAAAATAATAACCCAATGCAGAACACACTAAAAGATAAATTGGAGTCATAACAATAAATTATTCCTTATGCGTAAAATTTAATTTACCATGTATGTTGTGTTAAACTTAAATTTAATTGTAATATATTTTGGAAAGATGATAACTACCCAAGAAAATTCTAAATCAAGTTAATATAAACCTCAATGCATTTGACATTTACTTTTGTTTATGAAACATAGTTGTTGGTTCATTTATACCCACCCATGTTAAGGTTAAATGATCATACTTGATTTTATCTTTATAAATAGACAACTTTTAATGGAAAAATAGTTAACTAGAGACAAAAAAAAAACGGAGAAAAAGTGATTGATATATATCATTCCTTTTGCATAAAATGTGCCTTGAAATTAAAGTTTTTGCTTAAAAGGTATCTTCCAATGCGTACTATGTTAAAACTTAACACACAAAATGAAAGACTCCGGGTGGAATGTTGCATGTTGAGCTTTTTTTAGTGTACCTTAATATTACAGTGATGATGAATTTTGTAAATGAAGAAGTAAAATAGCATGCTTTTTGGCGAGGTTTAGCATAGAAAAGGAAAGTTATTTTCCACCATGGGAAAGTTTTTTTTATGGTCAGATTAAAGAGAAACACATATTTTATGATAGTCCGTCCATACCATATCATCCATCTGCATTCTCTCTCCTCCATTCCCCCCACTCATGCACTCACCCACCACCATCACATTGTTTTCTCTTCTGATTTAGTCTATTGCATCTTTTTTGAAGGATAATCTACTGCATCTTGTTAATATATTTGAATTTTTTTTCCTTTTTAGTACATAATATGTTTGATTCTTATTAACTCTACTTAATATTGGAAGTAATTTATAGAAAAGAAAATAATTGATGGAACTCAAATGCTCAATCTTCTCTCCTCTTTCAAACCTTCTCCTGTGAAACACAAAAGTTCCAAACCCTCTTCTTATTGTTCAATTTTGTTCAATAACCTTCAACCTCTTTATTTTTTTTACAGAAGCTTCAACATTTTCTTGTGGCATTTGGGTTTTAGAGAAATGGGTTCTTGTATGTCAAATCTCGTTAGCTTTTACATTGTGGGTTCAACATCACGAGTAAACAAATGGAAAATTCCAATCTTTTCAATTTTATTATGGGCTGGGTGAATTTGATGAATTCTAAGAATCTTATTTTAATCTAATTGAGTTTTCTAGATTGTGAGATTGTGAAAGAAGATAATTTTAACTTAATCTAATTTGGTTGAATGACGGTAAGGGCGTGGTAAAGCATAAGGAATTCTGGTAAAGCAGCGTGAATTTTAGATGGTGAGATTGCTGCAAGTGGTGGGTGTGAGAGGTGAAGGAGAGTGAAAAAAATTATGTGTTGAGTGTCTATGATAAAAGTATGTTTCTTATTTAATCTAATGGTCAAAAAAGACTTTCCCATGGTGGGAAACAACTTTTCTTTCCCATACTAAACCCCACCTGCTTTAGGTGGTTGTATAGTTGGTGTTGTGATCTTTTTAATCTTGAATAATCGTGTAATGAATACTAATTCATGTGAAAATTGAAATGTCTTTTTAAATACGGTAACTATCTTAAAAAATTCTCTATCAACCGAATATGAACTCGAGACTTTTAGATTGTACATAAATACATCCCAACATAAATCACTTTAAGTTTAAATTATTTTTTGGTGAGAATTAGTTTGACATGATTAATTTATTTAAGAAACAAATTTTGTGACAACTTAAAATAATAACACAATGAAAGAAAAATTATACTCACAACAAGAAATTATTGCTTTTGCATAAAATTTGATTTAACATGTGTATTGTGTTAAAACTTAAACACATAAATAAAGAAAGGAAAATGTTAACCTGTACTTTAAATGCATAAGTTAATGATTCAAATATAGAAATAATTTATTGAATTGTGTGCATTGCATTTAATCTGTAACTTTTTAATCAATTAAATGTACAAAATTTAAGAGAATATTTTTTCTTTTGAATTTCTTAACATGTGTCCTTAGGGCACAAGTTAACACTACCCATAAAGAAACTAGGCGAAATATTTTATGGTGAGTTTTTTTAGTTGATTTGCATTAAAGTGATGATGGATCCTAAAAAAAAGATAAGGTACTAGCATAATTTAGGAAAATATTCTATCATGTCACATGAAGATTGCATTGTCTTATGAAAAAGATGAAAAATACTTTAGAGAAATATAAATAAAGTTATTATATACCTTGATGAATCTATGATTTCGTTTTGTTTACGAAAACTGGTTGTTTCATTTAAGTTAATGTTCAGTTGTATCCTCACACATGACTTTATCTTCACTAGCGAAAATATGGATACTCACGTGTCCGTCTTTCCGCTCTTTTTATTGCATTAACATTTGAGAATTATTAACGGTGTTTTTTGTATAAAATTTTGATTTGGATTAAAACTAAAAATATAAATGTTTGTTGCTTTCAAGTTGTAACAAATCAAATTAATCATGATTATTTATTTCAATGACACCAACAATATAACAAAAAAATTATAATCTAATTTTTTTTTAATGAAACCAAAATGGAAAAGTAAGTATAAATATAGTCATCTAGTTTGTTACACTTTTTAAATGATAAAGAAAAAAAAACAGACATTTAATATTCATATCGTGTTTATTACATTTTTTTAATATGTAATATCATCACTATTCTAAAGTAAACAGTTCAAATTGAGAAAGAATATAAATAAATAGGAGAAAAAAGTATTTGAAATGAAATTTTTTGCTTAAAATGTGACTTGCCACACGTATTTTGTTAGAATTAAAGCATACAAATCAACGACATAAGTTGGAATGTTGCATTTAGTACCTTGCTATTGAAGAGACGATAAATCCTAAAATTAAAGAAGCGAAATAACGTAATTTAGGTGGTGAAACAGTTGGTGGTGTGTTTTTTTCTTCTTCTTTCATTTTGAACTTATTGTGCTATTTTTAATCTTGAATAAGATTAGAGAAATGCTAACCCACATGAAAAATGCAATGTCTTTTTAGTAGATGGCAACTACCTTGGGAAAGTCTAAATCAACTTTAGTATGGACTCGAGGCTTTTTGCTTTAAATTATTTTTAACTATAATTTATTTTACACGGTTAATTTATTCAAGAACCAAATTTTGCGACAACTTAAAATAATTACATAATGTTGAACACCCTAAAAGATAAATTGGAGTCACAACAAGAAAATATTCCTAATATGTAAAATTTAATTTAGCAAGTGTGTTGTGTCAAAACTTAAAATTGTTTGTAATATCTTTTGAAAAGATGAGAACTACCTATGAAAATTCTAAATCAAGTTATTATGAACCTTAATGCATTTAACATTTCGTTTCATTTATAAAACATAGTTGTTGGTTCATTTATACTCACGTTAAGTTGAATGATTAAATTCATATATGAACAACTTTTAAAGGAAAAATAGTTAACTAATGACAAATATTAAGAGAAAAAGTGATTGAAATTAGAGTTTTTCTATAAAATATACGCTGAAAGTACTTATTTATAGATAGATTATAGCAGCATGACACAACCCAAAAAGAAAAAAGAAAAAAAAACATAATTATAGTAGCATGTCTTCTATACAATTTTTTTAGGTGAATATTCCAGTAGACATATAAACCATAGTGGAATAAATTTATTAAGGTATAATCTAAATAAGATAATGAGTCCTCATATCTTTAGATCTTAAATTTCGACTGTCTTCGTGAGCTTAGCTCAATTGGTAAGGACAATGCATAATATATATAAAGTATGAGGTTCAAGCCCCGGCCACCACCAAAAAAGATCTTAAATTTTGGCTGGTCACGATTCATAAAAATTTGTAATGAACAAATTATTAAATTCCAATCTGTACCTGATTTAAGCCAACAAATCTTTATAAAAGAATTGTTCTCTCTTTATATCTCTCACTTGGGTTTGGTTACTTTGTATCAGAATTCATTTTGTTGCAAAAAAAAACCTCTGACAAGTAGTGCTAAAAATATTAAAAAACAAACCATCATCATTTCGATAAAAAGCTAGGAATTTAATCATAAACTCTTTTTTGGAAAGGATGCTATTGATTGAAGTTATTCTATGCCTCCTTGGTTGTTAAAAAGGAAAGCATATCATAATTCTTTACGAAACCTTTTCACTTTCCATAGTAACTTCTAAGAATAAGGTGAAAAAATGACTTAGCCTCCGTTTGGTTTGAGGTTATTTTGAACTTATGAAAAATAACTTATGTAAATAAATAAGATTTTATTTTAATTTATAAACTCTTACTAACGAAAATTGTATCTTCTTAAACGGGTTTTTCATAAACTACCTTAAAAACTTATAAACAGTACATAAAAACTTATTTATTTGCATAAGCTGTTTTATATAAGCTCTAAAATAAGCTAATCCAAACAGACCCTTAATTATAAATGCAAAGTATACTCAACCACGGTAATAAAGCTTTATGTTCAACTTTGTATAAAAGTATAAAATTAACTCGTAAAATCATAAATATTGTGTGTTGTGTTGTTCGATTAAGAAGGTTTCAAAAGAAGGAAAGACAAAGCAAGACAATAAAGTGTTAACTCCAAAGACAAGACAAATACTTTGGGCTACTGGGCTTTGAAAAAAGGAATTGGATTTGAAAATTGTTGTTCACACTTGAAACAAGGCTAGAAAACACCAGTAAAAGACCTAAATGCCCCATCAGTAGTTAACAGTCGAATGAACTAACCGGCAGCAGTTAACTACCGAGGTTCCATCGGCAGTTAACTGCCGCTGCGATTCTGATACAAATTTCAGGCAGCACCAGCATTACTCTCTCATCAATTATCACTCTCAACTATCAACCTCTCTCAAAAATTCTACCAAAATCACTCAATCTCATTTTTTGAAAAATCATCCAAGTATATTCAACAAAATCACAAGTAGTCATAGTGCTATTAACATACATTTTTGTTGGTATAAGTGTTTTTCTTTTTTATAATTTTAGTTTTAGGTTGACTTAAATTTTGATTTTTTTTTTTGTAAAAAAATGAATCAGTGTTTACAAGTAAGATATTATGATTCCTTTTTATAGTATATTTAAGTTTATTAAATGTTTAGATGTATTCATGTTTATGTTGTAGTTTTTAGTTTTTAGAGTTTGTGTATAATTTGTACTCCAAGTGTTTGATGAAATATTTGAATGCATTTTTCATTGATTGTTTAATTTCTTATGGTGTCGATCTGAAACAATGGACAATTTGATCAAGGTCCGAGTCGAAGACACACTAAAGGATCTGAAGGATCAATTGAATGAAATCAATCAACGATTCAACCCCGGAGACACAAGGAGGGTGGAGGACCTTCAATATGCACATCCTGGTTATTTGAAGTCCGAAAAGATAATGCTGACAGATGATGACTGCGTGAGGAGCATGTTCTCCACATATCGTCAGCAGCGCATGTTCCCGAGGATTGAGATGAAAACTACGTTGATGAGATCGCCTGAAGATATTCTCTAAAGTTTGATTCTGCCACAAGATTATATGTTTAGGTAGCATCCTTATTATGTAGTGTCTTTATTTTGTTGAAATTTAAGTTTAATTCTTGTTAGTTTGCGGAAGAAGTTAGTGTTTAAGTGTCTCATACTTGGTGTAGAGATTTGCAAGATCCTTTGAAAAGTCAAAAGAATGAAGAGAACACAACATGTATTTTACCGAATGAACTATATATGTTTTCACATCGAATTCCTTTGTGTATGACGAGTGTGATGAAAAGGAATGTACCTCTAAAATGTTGTTTTGTGCTTGATCATGCTCATCTGTCAATTGAAAATTGTCAGTTGGTAGTGCAGTAAGATTAAGTTCAAAATAATATATTGGAATACATTCCTTTTTGTTACTACTCATCCTATATGAAGGGATTTGATGTGAAAACATATATAGTTGATCTGGTGGAATACATGTGTTGTTCTCTTCATTCTTTTGAGTTTTCAAAGGATGTTGCAAATCTCTACACCAAGTATAAGACACTTTAATGCCAACTTTTTTCGCAAATTTTCAACAATTTAATTTAAATCCAACATCATGATGATACCACATATTTAGGGAAAATGTAATGTAACGTAGATGAAATTAAAACTAAATAAAATTGTGTATTTTTTTAATTGATTTCGTGTACTTGTGCAACTTTATTCGAATTTATTCAATACACAACTTTATTCAATACCAAAATGTACCAAATTTATTCATAGGGCATTCATCGGAGAAATTGTTGTATGAGTTGTATTGCCTCTGGAATTGATGTGGTTGAATTACAGGTAATAAATAGCCCGAAACGGCTTGAAAACCATGTTGCAGAACCTGATGTCTGCATAATTGAACGCATCGGCAGTTAACTGCCGATGGAACCGGGTAGTTAATTGTCGCCGGTTTATTGCACAGGTAGTTAACTATCAAAGGAATATTTTGGTCATTTACATGTATCAAAGGGACATTTTGGTCATTTACATGTGTGTTTTAGCTTTATTTGAAGTTTCAACAGCAATTTTCATTGGATTTTAACAGAAAACGGGCCTAGAAAAAATGGCACAAAACTAAAAAAAAAAAAGTGTTTTTTAAGTGTTAACTAGAAGAAAAAAAAGAAGGACGATTTTACTTGAGTTTACCGAGTTCACCACGTGCTAACCCACTAAAACTAGTCAAACATTCTGATTTCAACAAAAAGAAATTTTACCTCCAAATTAACACGATTTTAGCACCTAAAACCATAAATTCGTCCGAATTTACGAGTTAGCACTTGATTTGTGAGCACCGGCGTGCATAATCTGAGAGCAGTTCATGTACTTCATGGCCTCATCTGGACTTACAAACCGTACATGGTTTGTGTGTGTGTGTGAACACATAGGTGCACTCACACAAATTATTACATTGAAGAAATTAAAATAAAGTTGGTTTTTCATATTTTGTTGTTGATAGAATTGGTCGCATTGGATGATTATCGTTAATGGAAAATGAGCATGTAGATTCTCATGTGATCAATTATTCATAAATTTCATAAAAGTGGTGATTAGTCATCAGTACTGGTCAACCTAGAGATTTACAAGTTTCTATTGTATTCATCTTCATATTTTTCTCATTGGGTAAAAGTTCACTTTGTTTTTCTTAGGCCAAACTATGACTCAATTTCTCTGAGACTAAAATAAATATTCACTCTAAAAATACTCTAATATTTACACTTAAGGTGTTAGTTTAGTGGCTAGTCTTGTAACCTCAAAATACCGAGTTAGAATCCTCTTGGAGAAGATTGTAAAATGGTTATTAGTATTACTTTGATCAATAAAAGAATTTCCCTTCATCAATTAAAAATATATAATATCAATATATCAACGAGACTCATAAATTTTATAACACTCACTTTTTTTGGGTCCAATAATTAACAATCCAACTTAAATAATGACTTAAATGTTTGTTTTAGACCCATAAATATGTTGGGCTGACAGGATAAGAGTTAGTCGTTTGAGATGTGTTAAATACTTTAAGTTTTTATCAAAATGACACTCCAATGAGAAGTGAACCTATGAATTGAACTATGAAATACGTTAGAAGTTAGAACAACAACCACTATAGAAGTATAAAAGAAACGAAAATCGCACGACAATAAAATATGTTCTTTGTTCACGCAGTTTGACCAATGGTGCATACCTTCACGACTATAAAGGTTGTAATTCTGTTCCATTTATCCGTTTGGTGCGCAGGATATGATAGAGACATGATATGATAAGAAGCTGGATAAGGATAAGATATGATAGTGACATGATAACATTTATCCTATCATGTGTTCGGTGCACACTTGATAAAAAAAGATGATATTATTATTTTATCCTATCAATTTTAATTAAGATGGGGATGTTCTTGTAGTTCATTATCATTTTGTTAGTGCTAGTCATCGGTTTGTAAATTATAATGCATCAACAACAGTTTGTTTCTACAAGTCTTAAGTTTAACGATAATCAGAAGGGCGGGAGGGAGAGGGAGAGGGAGGGGGAGGGAGGGAGGGAGGGAGAGAGAGAGAGAGAGAGAGAGAGAGAGAGAGAGAGAGAGAGAAAGGGAGAGGGAGAGGAAATGTGAAAGTTGTTGAACGTGAAAGCGAGAAAGAGTGATACGCGATTTAGGTTTCTAATCATATCAGGTTTGTAACCCACCAAAAACTAAGGATTAAAATAACAAAGGAGCAGTAAGATAAGATTAGAAATAGGTTAAACTTATCCTTTCCTGTTGGCGCACCAAACAATAGATTGAGACAGGATAGGATATTCTAATCATATCATGTCCCCTTATCTTGCGCATCAAACGGGCTCTAGAAGTTAGAACAACAACCACTATAGAAGTATAAAAGAAACGAAAATTGCACGACAATAAAATATGTTCTTTGTTCACGCAGTTTGACCAATGGTGCCTACCTCCACGACTATAAAGGTTGTAATTCCGTTTCATTTATGTGATGAATTAGAGTTTACAGTGCTACAACCAATTACGTGGATACAAAACAAAATATACCTGGATACGAAATTATGCTATATGTTTGAATTGAACTATGAAATATATGTGGATACGAAATTATTGTATATGTTTTTAGTTTAACATCCACCCCAAAATCCATGAAAAGAAACTATTGACCCCAAAAAAATCTGAGACAAAACCAAGGTAATTTTTTTTTTTTTTTTTGGTAATATTAAGCAAACATAGCAAATGCCTGAAGTATGGGTAAGTCCTAAGTATGTATCCTTTCCTTTTCATTAATAGTAAGTGCCCTATACCATTTTCTGACAATGTTCAAACACAAACCAAGATAAAATTCACAGTCCGAACCATGCTTGAATAGGTGTACTAATTTAGCATTCAATTTCCTGGTATAAAAAAAATAAATTGCACTTTTTTTAATGGCAAATTGCATTGAAAATATATCAACAAAAGAAGAAGATTCACATCAAATTTTTCAACAGACATTTACAAATATGAGAATGCCACGTTTATTTATTACAAATGTGGAGCCAGAAATACAAAAGGTAGAAGACATTATCCTTAACAACAAGGTGCAGTCTGATTTGCTAAGGAAACAGATACATGAAGTTGTTATTTCAGGCTTGGTGAAGCCATGACAAAAACTACAATAGAGTTCTAATACAAAACACAAACATTAGGCACATCATAATTCTAGAACTTAAGCAAATGTTACCATTAGAGGTACTTATTTCAACCAGACACAATTCAGCAAATTTTTTAAACACTGCACAACCACTGAATTTGTTTACTGTAGAACAACACATTCCTGTGAACCAGCCACCACAGCAGGGTATGTGCTCGAGTCGACAGAATCATCTTTTGGAAGACATTGAACATTGTCATCCAATTCTTTAGTTAAGGCAATGGCTTCAAAGATAATAGCATTAACTTCTTGAAACCTTTCTTCAGAGAGTGAAACTTCTGCAAGAAGCCTCCAAGCATTGGCTTCAGACGCCTCGTCGAAATCCTTTTTCCTCTTCAAAACCATGTGTCCACTAATCTCCCACACCGCAGGATTTACTTGTGTGTCAAGAAGCTCAGCATCCACTTCTCCAAGAGCTTGTTTCTCTGCATAACACTGTTTCAACTATTTGTTAAAAACCAAAAATAGAAAATGAAAGTTGAAAGAGGACGTTATGAAATTATGTCAAGGGCTATTTGGATCGGCTTATTTAAGCTTATCTACGGGACATAAACATTTATAAGACTGTTTTGGAGAACATAACGAAAACAGCTTATGCCATGTCCATAAGCTCCCTAGGATAGCTTATTAGCTTACATGATAAGTGCTTATTTATCCAAACAGGAAATTAGTTTGAGAGTTGTTTTACCTGTGGTAAAATAAACACTTGTGTTCCACAGTCAGAAATAAGAACATTGTAAGGTATGTTGTTGTTTTGTAGGGAGATACAAGCATCTGAAACAATTTTTGATAAATCTTCGAGCGTGTCGCCACCTTCGAAAACAAGACCTCTAACTGGATACTTCAGCAATTCAGATACCTTCACACCACCATTTGAAGTTGCAATTTTCTTGGTGGGAGCCTTCTCAATAGGAAAGGGCATAGCCAAATAATAAGCCTGCACGTGTCCAACAAAATCAGCAAATTCCAATCGGATTACCGAAACAGAACAATGATAAGCAATGGAATTATCAATAAGACATAATAGGATAAACTATCAATGTCCAGTACCTGGAAGTGAAGATGGTTTATAGTTGCAAATGCACCAAGGCTGTTGTAACCCAATCGAAAATATGGATTAGCAGCTTCAGCTGCCATGTGAAGTGCAAGCAAGAGGCTCTCATGATCAATCCTTTGAGGCAAACACTCGAAAATGCGCGGAATCAGCAAAACATGTCCATACTCAATAGGACTAACCTGTTATCAAGAAAATAAAGAAGCAACATCATATAAATCACCTACTCTAGCCTTAATGAACCAACAAAATTAGAATATGAATAAAAGCTAAGAATCATACATTGATGGCAACAAAACTGGGAGAATTGTCAACATCAATTGGGGCATTTGGATAAAACTGGACTTCGCCATCTTCACTAGCTTCAAATTGAAACAGAACCTCTTCTTGCCCAACTTTAGTAAAGTTGAATTTGTTTTCATCAAAGGGCTGAAGAACCTTATCAACTCTGAACTCGGTTGGTCTCTTCTTGAGGTGTCGGCCCTCGTTAAGCTGAGCAATGAAACCACACTCACCCGGAATCACCTACACCAAAATTATCACAAGAACACATCAAAACTAAGTACGTAAGAATCAAAGAATCACAGTATGTTACAACACAAATAACAAAGAATCAAAGTATATCCATGCATCTGCTAAAGGTACAACACAAACACACAAAATCCCCGAAAAAAGAACAAAGAATCAAAGTATCAAACCTTGGTTTCACAGGCGGTAACATCATAACGAAAAAGTCCTCTTTGCATGCGATCTTCCCACTGAAATGAAAAAAAATAAAGAACTTTTAAACAAAAAGATATAAAAAAAAACACTTTAATCATTCTCGATAATCAAAATTCAATAATCACCTCTCCAAGAACAAGTGAGTCCAAAAAGGCCATAGGAAGCTCCTCTTGACACTCATGGATAGCCAAATCCTTTCCAGTTACTTTGTCAATCTTTTTAAAAGCATACAAAGGTAGCTTTGCATCTATTAACAAAACAAAAACCAAAATCACAAAAATTAATCTTCAAAAATTATATATAAGCCCATAACCAAACTAAATAATAATATTTTTTTTTAAACTTTGTATCTAGTCTAAGAACAGACTAATTTAATTGCGGTGGCCCAATTTATGGACTTAGCCACCGAAATTAATAATACATGCATGGCAACACTAAGAACAACAATAACAAAAACACAAATTGAATTGCCAAAAAAAACATATAGTACCTTGAATACAACAAGATTTGAGACAATTCCGACCACAACCTCCGACAGTACGAGGAGCAGCCTCTCCAACCTCCTCTTTTTGATAATTGGAAACAACAGTGGGAACCCTCTTAATTTTTAGCATCATTTTCACCAAACCAAACAGAAACTACTTACTTTTTTTTTTTGTATTTTTAACAACAGCAAAAAAGAAAAGCACCTTCAAATAAGTCTAGTTTTAGCTTATAGTTTTGAGTCGTAAAAATCTAACAGAAAGTTAAACTAAAGAACAAGAAAATTAGAAAGAGGAAGAAGAAGGAGAAAAGACACCACCACCGGCAAGGAAGAGAAGATCGGAGGGGCTACCACCTTCAGAAGGCAGAGCACCACGCCCACCGTGCGGCGAAGGGTTAGTCGGAGTTAAACAACAACCCTTACGTCGTACAGTTCGGGCATGTGAAAGTGACCGATAAACTCTAAGAAAAGCCGTGATGTCTACAACGTGTCAATACAGGGAATCAACCCAAACATTCAAATATCTCTCTGTTTGTTTTATGAATGAATTCTTGAATGAAAATTTAGTGTTGGTAGATAGAAAAGAAGAAAGATGAATGGTTTTTGATGAAGAAAATGAGGTGGAGATTGTAAAGTGTTATATAGATAAGAGAAAATGAAAAGAGATTAAGGAAATGTGGTTGTGAATGAGTTTGGTATACTTGTACTAGAATGAAGCACGAGGAGGGTGTTTTGTTTTTGTGTTTTTTTGTGTTGTGTTAAGCAAAGTGTTTGTTAACTGAATGGCTAAGTAACCACCCCTACCTAGTATAGTGTGTGTGTGTGTGTAACATTTACACATTCACAAGAGAAGAAAGGGAGAGAGAAAGAGACAAAGATTTGAATGAGAAAGGAAAAAGAGGGCGTGTCTACTTCTTCTTTTCCATTTTTTCAAGATTTGACTCTATTGTTAGTGGCTGCCTCTCATTGATGGACCATTTGGTGGGTTGGTTATTGCTCTCTCTCTCTCTCTCTCAATTTCCCAATTACTCTTGAAAACCACTTTTTGTTTTTTTTTTTACTAATTATTAATGGATCATGTTAACTTGTGCTCTTAAGGCATAAGTTAAGGAGTTTAAAATGAAAATTAAAAATAAATTTTATATTAAAAGTATAACTTTTACAACTTTTAAGACATTGAATGTACAAGTTTTTAAAAAAACCTTCTACGTTTGCCTTCTTAACTTATGTCATAAGGCCACAAGTTAACATTTCTCATTATTAACTCCTCCTTTAAATCATGTTTCTAGATTAAGTGTGTTTTAATCAAGGGTTATCAATTTTGTAGGACAATATAGAGTGGGACAAAAATGATCGATATTTGAATCATTCCAATTGAATTTTTAGTTTATGATTAATTATAGTTGATTTCTATCTAAATCATACTTTCTTCGGTTATATTTATAAACAAATTTTGTTTTTTCAGATTCATTAAATAAGTGATGTATCTGGACTATATTATATTCAGAATACATCAGTTATTTAATGAATTTAAAAAAACAAAAGTTGTTTATAAATGTGACCGGAAAGAGTAGGTTAGTAGATGCTCATCTCTTATAACATATTTTAATTACCTAGATAGAGCAGCCAGGAATATTTTATTTTTTAAGGATCAGCCGGTTGTGCTGCTAGCAGGAATATTCTCTTTATTAAAAGTAGGGGAAAATGCTAATACCATACATTTTAACACATACTTTTTAACACACTCTTTTGTATTGATTAAAATTGACATGAGATCCACCAAATATATATGAGACCTGCATCATTTTGTGTAGTTTTTTTTTATCCCCGTGAGCTTAGTTCAGTTGGTATGAATATTGTATATTATATGTCGGAGCCAGTGTTTGAATCTCAAGTTTGAATCTCAAACACTCTACTTCTCCGCAATTAAAATTGTACGAGTTCTAACCACTAAAATACTTAAAAATAAAAAATAAAAAAAAACTACAAACTAAGCCTAGTCATGCCACTAGCATTAGTCATGCCACAATGGCTGATTTTGAGTTTTTTATGTCATGCTAAAACTGATTTGCGTTTCCGTATAGTGGTAATTTTTTTTTTTTTTTATCATCACACTGGTTAAAATCAAATTTCTAGATTCTCATTTTTTTTTAGGGAAGATTCTCATTTTTTTAATGGTATAAAGTATCCGAACAATAACAATATTTTTTTCGCATTGATTTAGGTTTATGTCCCAAATTCTTTTTTTCAAAAATGAATTTGAGTACTTGTTAAAAAATAATAATTTGACTTGAACAAGCACAATTGAAACAACTAAAATTGACTTTTTTTAGTTTAAAGAAGAATTTCCTCTCCTATAATCTAAAATAAATTCAAATTATACTTTGAAAATTATTTCTATAGAAAAAATTAATTATTTTAAATAGCATTTAAATATATCACAATAAATGTTATATTTTAGAATTAATTATTTCTCACATAATATCTAAAAAATATAAAAATTATTTGATAAAGTTAGATGTTATTGATTAGAATTGATTTTATTTACTTTTAGAATTATCTTTTTCTGGATATATCACAATAACTATTAGAATTGACTGTGTTTACATCTAAAAAAATTATGACGTGAAGGAAAAATCTTGGAAATTGTGTTTCTTGATAATGTTTTGGGTTCAATTGTGATTTTTATTTGAGGGAAAAATATTTTTAAAATTAAATTAAGTTATTGTGAATCCGATTCTAATCAATTATTTGTAATACATTTATTTAGAATAGAATTTTTTATTGAAAAGAATAGCATTTTTGGATTCAATTTTCTACCAAAAAAACATCTAAATTTAATTTAATGTGAACCCAAAAGTTATAGCCAAGAAATACAATTTTCAACATTTTTTCCCCGGTCATAATTTGTTTTCTTCTTCTTTTTTTTTTCTTTCTTTCCTTTGATAATAGTAGTATTTTTTTTAACATTAACACGCGAGAAGAAAAAAATAATTGAGTGGACCCGTACAAAACTCATTTTCCCCCACTTTTGCTAGAGAATATGATGTACATATCAACCTTTTCAATAGCGGACACCAAATGAAATTGGTGAGATATTTAAGTACTATTTAAGAGTGAGATTCAAATTGGTCCTCTGCATTTTTCTTGCGTTTCAATTTAATCTTTGATTAAAAATATTATATTCAAATTAGTCATCGATGTATCATATTTAGACAAACTTGTTCGTCGGCTATTATGGATCGGAGATTAATTTTTGTCATAAACTAAATTGAGTTGTGCGAGAAAATTGTGAAGGATCAAATTATATACCTACTCAATATTTAAATTGTAGTTCAATTAATCAAGGTGTATGTAATCAAATAATGAAATAAGTAAATTAATGGAAGCAATTCCTTGAAACCAAGGCATCATTCAAACTGCTCAAGACCAATCATGGTGGTTTGATTAATCAAATAAGTACAAATATTTTTTACATAAAAAAATTGATTCAATAAAAAATAGTGATTCGATCCAATTTGATCAAGTAATTGATAGAGGTTAAACCATTTGAACCGATTCTAACAACTAGGGATTATAATAGACCGAATCAGACTAAGCTATGCAAAACTCAAGATTAGACCTCTTTCGCATAACTCATAAGTGTATTTAAATACGTAATATAATATATGCTTTTTTTTAGGTAGCTTAGTGGCTAGAATTCACCTGTTTCAAGGTGAATAAATGGAGTGTCCGAGGTTCAAACTCCAACCCCTATATGTAACAATGTATGTCCCTGATAACTGAACTATGTTCACGGGACTATAACATATGTTTTAATAGATTAAAACCCTAATATATCAATGCGCTTAAAATTCACATAAGGAGAATCATTACAAATGACAATGTCAAAAAAAAATCACACCTATGTTGAAAGAAGCTGAATGAGCTCGATGTTTAAGAAGGTCTAAATAAATCTTAACATTATTTATTTAAAAAATGGATGGTTTGAACATAAAGTAAGCTAGACCATATGATCTTGGTACCTATTCTCACATATGATACGTGAAGTTGGATGAGCCAAAAAAACAAAAATGAGACGTGAAGTTGGTAAAATGAAACTTTTTTGATAAAGTGAAGGACACTTATATCCTCTACTATTGTGATAGTACATGACATTGTCGAGGACTTTTATGTCCGCAACTATATTTTCTCACCGATCCCCAATGATACGTTAAACTTGCACAAGAAGAAAGAAATGATGCGTTAAAACAAATACACGTAAATCCTATCTTTCACAACAATATAATTGTTTTTCGTTAAAATTATATGAATTTTTGTGGACTTAAAATCTCGTTGAGTTGAACTAGCTTGTCCATTTCCCCTTTGAAATTTGATGAGGAATGAGTGGTAACCTAACACACATGGAAAAAGTTATGCACTTTCTCTATCTCTAGCAACAAACAGAAAAATCTAGTCCATGAAACTTCCTCATGAAATGTATGGCCACTAAAATATCAGTCTCTAGGGATGGGTCCTTCCTGACCCCACAAATATAGTCCACTGGTCCTCAATTCCATGTGATGTATGCACAGTTGAAAGTAAAAGCACAAGAGCGATGTTTACGTGGTCACACTACATATATAATTTAAGAGAAATGATATTTGCATAATTATTTTATAATAAATTTTGCGACAATTTTCTTTCACATACTCGTATCGTATTTTTATTTTCTCTCTCTTTTCTTTTGATATTTGTGTTAATACCTACTTTTTTTCCATGTATTTTTTGGTTGTCAAATAAGCTCTTCCACAAATGTTTGTTCCTAAAACAGACCTATACCTCTTAGTTTAAACACACATACAAATAAAAATAAGTAAAAAGAAAAAAATAATTTATTGTTATTATTATTACCCTTATTAAAAACATTAGTTAATGTGTATTGTTGTGTGTACCTAAATGATTTGGATTTGTGTTTGTGACTATCTAAGAATATCCTAAAACACAAAGTTGGAATCTCGCACATTGGAGTATCTAGAAACACACATAAATATAAAAATTAAAAGGAAATAAAATAAAATTCAATTAAATTATGTTGACTGTTGTGAATAAACTATTTTTTATATTTTTTTAGGAAACTATTTTTTATATATTTATGTGAATGTGCCCAAATATCTTCTAATTTAGGAGTTGTGCCTTGTTTTTGAATGGATGAATTTATAGTGTTGTTGAGCTAAACTAAAAAACATTTAAAATGCATTTGTTCAACAATAATTTAAATTGCTTTGTATATTGATTTTTTTTGGCATATTTGTATTCACTCTTAGTTTATTTCTTGAAACTATATAAAATGTTATAAAATCTACAAAACATATAATTATAAACATATAATTATATTTAGATAAGAATTTATCATGACACCGATGGAGTATTGAATTTCCATCTAGATACAATAAGAATTTAATTTGTCGTTGAGAATATCCCCCAAACAATATTTTGAACAAAAAGAACTATACACTTTTGGATCTAAATGATGAATGAGAAGAGAGGTTAATGAAAAAGATCAAAAGAAATGGTGTGCAAGATTCGGAATCTAGGGAGGGATCATTCCTATGGGGCAAATTAAAGGTAAGAAACCCCCATGCTTGTCTCTTGTGCTTGGGTCCTAGACAAAGACAAGCACATGTACTAACTCTACCTCTACTTGGATGTTTAAACGACCCTACTTATCCTAATTACCCATACCATACCTTTTAAATTTCAATATACTTTTAAATTGTGGATAAATATTTGATTTGCGGATGAGTTGTTGGAGTTCATGTGCGTTGCTAAAATATTAGAAAAGACTATTTTTAATTTTTCAGCAAAATTACAATGTCACTTTAATTTTGTTAAACGACCTTAATCCCTAAACTTTCCTTCGAAGTTCTTATTTGTATTTGGATCCTGATGGAGTTCTCCATCTTATTGAACTTATGAAATAAATATTAAAAACCAATGAACTTGAGAGGGTTCAGGCAGGTAACCTGAAAAGCAACAATATGTCAAAAGAAAGAGGAAAATAACCGGGACGTGCATAAAGGTCATCCACCCTCTTTGTGTCTCCGGGGTTGAGTCTTTGATTGATTTCGTTTAGTTGATCCTTTTGATCCTTTAGCGTGATATCAATCCAGACCTTGAACAAATGACGGTTTCCACCGTTGAAACGTACTTAAGCTTTGAACAAATGAGGGTCCATTGTTTCAGATCTACACCATAAGCAATTAAACAGTTAATGAAAAACTCATTCAAACATTTTATCAAACACTTGGAGTGAAAATTATACATAAACCCTAAAACTTATAACTATAACAAAAACATGCAAACATTTTAACAAAATTAATCAACTTACATCTACTCTAAAAATGAATCATAATATGTAAATCTACTCAAAAACTAAAATTATATAAAAAAAAACAACAAAATTTAAATCAACCTAAAATTAAAATTATAAAAAAAGAAAAACATTTAAGACAACTAAAATGTATCTTAATAGCACAATGATTACTTACTTGTGATTTTGTTGAATAAATTTGGTTGGGATTTTTAGAAGATTTTGAGAGTAATAATGGATGAGAGAGCAATGTTGGTTATGTCTGAATTTGTATCAGGATCGCATCATAGTTAATTGTCGATGGATCCCGCGGCAGTTTACTACCGTCGATTCTTTAAACATCAACAGTTAACTGCCACCGGAGTATTTCGGTATTTTTATGGTGTTTTTCAGCTTTATATAATGCGTCAATAGCAAATTTCAAAGAGGAATGCTAGCAACGCACATTCTAACACACACCTTCCAATACACTCTCTTTGATTGGTTAAAACTTACATGGGTCCCACCAAATCATGTGGGTCCCATATAAGTTTAGTGGGTCCCATATGAATTTTAACCAATCAAAGAGAGTGTGTTGAAAAGT
>Ga0315915_1002212_pt1 | contig 24374 bp, 12 predicted proteins | sample MpolbnodulesMG_FD_207738 | JGI IMG/M metagenome (GOLD analysis project Ga0315915, IMG submission 207738) | Medicago polymorpha root nodule microbial communities from Los Angeles, California, United States - branched nodules | ecosystem: Host-associated > Plants > Roots > Nodule | place: USA...
GACTCCTTAAAAAAAAAACTTCCATGTTAGACGGTGAGGTGAGGTTCTTCAGCAATTCCATTGTGAGAGAGGAAGAATATTATGAACCTTGAAGGCAAATTTGTGCAAAAAAGGCATGGGAAACCCTTACTTCTATGATCTGGACAAGACCATTATTTAGGTTACAAAATGATGATTTGGGTATATGGAGTCTTATATATCATGTTTCTGTGCAGTGCTAATAAAAATTTGTTTTAATTTACTTAACTTTTGCTTTCAAATTTTTGTATTGCATGAAAAATCTGTTAATAAAAATCAGTTTCTGTGTCTACCAAAAAAAAAAAATCAGTTTCTGTAAAAATACATACAATGACCAAAGCAATCGCCTTGGTAATTCTTTTATCAATCCTCAACAAAAAATTTAATGGAAATGAATAGGTAAAAAGAAAAAAGAAGAGGGAGGTGGTGGGGGTGGAGCATATCTTCTTGCCTTCCATGGAAGATTTTGCTGGAAAAGAGAAGAAGAATGGAATTAGGTGGGACAAGGCATAGGTGTTGCTCTTTTTTGCTTAAACAAATCTAGACCCTTAAATAAATCTTATGATATATTATTGGTGGTGCACCGGTGAGGGATTTAATTGCTCCCTCACCTTAGAATCCACCATAAAAGGAAGGATGATACTAAACCTTTGTAAAATTTTGTAATCAATAGCAACCAATATCTTTTTGAGGTACAAGCACAAATTAAATAGATATTAATTACCATTGACCAATTTTTTATTTGCTTCTTGTTTGTAAAAGGAATCAAAAATCTTTTTTTAGAGTGAATTATTTTATTTATTTAATTAGTATTTAGTTTTTTGAATGGAGATTTAAAATATTTATATAATTAAGATTTGGTTCAATTATATTTATAGTATTTAGATTTGGTTAAATTATATTTTAAAAGGAGATCTAAAATATTTATAAAATTATTATTTGATTCAATTGTACTTACGATATTTTGATTTAGTTAAATTATATTTAATAAGGAGAATTAAAATATCCTTCAAAAAAAAAAAGGAGAATTAAAATATAATATAACAATCATTTGGTTTAATTATATTTATAGTATATAGATTTTGTTAAAAAATATTTTTCTTCTAATGCTCTTGTGCTATATATATTGGATTGGAGTCAAAAAGTGAACGAAACAAAAGCCATATACAATCATATAAGAAGAGAAGAAAAAGCTGGAGAAAAGGTCACAAGTAAGCATTGTTGCAATTCAAGACCCTATCCTCTATAGGTATATTAAACTTTCCCTTATATTATTGAATTATTGCATAATAATCACTCCTTAACAAGCAAAAGTTAGTGCGGGAAATTTAGAGAGGGAAAACGTGTAATCTCTCTCTAATTCCGTCACTAAATTTTATGACCAAGAAATTTGTGAAAGATCTTATTTTTTGCGTCACTAATTTCCCTCAATTTTTCTTTTTCAAGTAGTGAATGCTCTTCATTATAGTTGTAGTTTTAGGGCTGTTGAAAAAATGTTGTAGTTATAGGGTTTTTGTTGCTTTTTAAAGTATGGTTTTAATGTTTGTTTAATTTTTGTATCGGTTGTACTGTAATTCTATTCTTAGAAATTATTGTGTTTGAAGTATATTTTGTAAATATATATTTTTGTTTGTTTAATAATAACTATTGTTATAATAATTATTATTAGTTTGAGTCTATAATTAACTTAAAAGTAATTTTTTAGAGTATGTGTAAAATTAACCTTAGGATTAATTTTCCCCTCAAAAAAAAACCTTAGGATTAATTTATTTTTGATTTTTAGGACTCATTATTAGAAGTAGAATTAGTGTTTAAAAGTAGTAATAACGTAGTTATTAAAAGGTAGTAATTAACTTTATTAAGATTAGTCTAACGTCCGAGTCTAGAATTTTTAGGAGTATTACAAATCTAGTAGAATTAGTTTAAGTCTTTTATAATTAATTAGGAGTAATATGTTACTTCTAATAATAATTTAAAGTTTCTAGGATTACGATTAGGATTATGATAATTAACTTAATGTAGATTATGGGTAGAATTTTCTTAGGAATTAAATTAAAACTAGTAACCAACTAATTGTTCATTTAAAGTTCTTGTTGTATATGAACGATTTTTTTACCGTGAAAATTTTCAAAAAAACAGTGGAAAAATGAGAACACTGAAGACAGCTAGGATCAGAGGCACCTGGGCACTACCTCAAGTGAAAGCTCCCATACCAAAAGAAGTTGAGGAAACAAGACAAGAGAGCCTAATCATAGAAATTGAAGAAGACAAAGAAGAGACTCAGGTTTTCAAAGAAGGAGACAAAGTCATGTTGAAGGCCCATAAGGCATGGTATGGTGCTTTCACTGTAACACGAGTGTGCAATAGTAGTATTGTAGAAATTTGGGATCACACCATATGGTATGCAAAAGTAAATCGACATGAATTGAAGCATGTAGGAGACTACCTCAAGGAGATCAAAGATGAAGAATATGAACCTGCTTTGAAGAGGTTCAAAGGCACAACATAGACATAGTCGTCAAACTTGAGACGTAAAATATAAGCTAAATGGGAGGGACCTCATTAATTTATTTCTCTGCAATTTCCCTTTCCAATTAAATGTGATTTCATGTCAAAACAATTACTTGTTTTAATTATTGCTACTCTTTTATTATTTTATTTTAAATTTTTAATTACTAATTTAATCTTTCCATTTCAAGCTTAAATTGTTTGTCTTAGAAAGCTGTTTAAGAATATTTACAGCAGATAACCCCATTCCCATCATTTTATGGGTCTTTTGCCAAATTAGGGAGTTCAATAGTGCGTTTCTAGGAAAGTGGTGTTGACGGATGTTGGTGGAGAGGGAGAGTTTGCGGTTTAGAGGAGTTGAGTAGGGAAGAGTGGTTTTGGGTTAATGTCAATTATGGTGTTGGAAATGGGGAGAAATTCTTGTTTTGGTCGGATGTGTGAGTTGGTGATGTGTCGCTACGTGTCAGGTTCCTTAGATTATTTGACTTGTCGTTGTGTCAGGAGGAGTCAGTGGCTGGGATGTGTCAGTTAGGGTGGGGGGATGAGGGTCAGGCGTGGAGATGGAGGCGGCGGTTGTTTGCCTGGGAGGAGGATTGGTGGCAGAACTTAGATTATTACTTCATAATGTCACTTTGCAGGTTGATAAAGATGATAGGTGGCTATGGAACTTGGAAACAACTCATGTTTTTTTTCCGTTCGTAGTGCTTATAATTGGCTCACTGTTTAACCTCCTACTGCTTCTTCAGTGGTTGCAGCTTCAATTTGGAATAAAGATGTATCTCTGAAGGTCGGTTTGTTTGCTTGGTGGTTGTTTCGCGATAGGTTACCAACTAAGGATAATTTACTTAGTCGTGGGGTAACCCCTAATGATTCCAGGTGGTGTGTTGTCGGTTGTGGTAATGAGGAGAGCTCTTCACATTTGTTTTTACATTGTCAATTTTTTGGTTTAGTATGGTATCATATATACAGGTGGTTGGCCATATCGACGACTTCTCCCTTAAGTGTGGGGGATCATTTTAATCAATTCACTTTTGTTGGTGGAGTAGCCAAGGCTCGTCGTTCAATTCTTCAGGTTCTTTGGAAAGAAAGAAATAACAAATTATTCAAAGGCAAAGAATGCTCAACTGCTCAGGTGGTTGATAAAATTAAGTCGCTCACTTTCATGTGGTTGAAGGCTAAGTTTTCTTCTCTTCCCTTTAACTACCATGGTTGGTGGCTTAATCCTTACACCATTTTGGGCATTGATTAATAGTTATTTGCTTTCTTTTATGTTGCTTTTCTGTTTGTTGTTGCATATACTGTTGTGACTCTTATGTTCTCCTCTGGCATACCTTGTGCTAGGGACGACCTTTTGCAGTGGTAATATATCACATTTTAGCCTTTAAAAAAATATATCATAATTTTTTTTTTTATAAATGATGAATGAAACATGGATTAATCATGGCGGATGACATCGCAACTATCAGGGGTGGGTCTGGACTCACAATATCAGTGAGGCAAAAATTTTCTGTTAAATAATTAAATGATACTATATTTAATAAGTTATACTAAAATAGTTGTAGCAACCAAAATTACAAAAAAAATAAATAATATATTTTTCATTTGTTGAAAATGAACTAAAACTACATTATTACCGATTGTTCTAAAAACATCTCTTTATGAATATCATAATCAGTGAGACTTTTAGTGTTCTATATGGATATGTCTTGTACGCAATAGTTATTTACCCTAATGATTTATGTGCTCCATGTGGATGAGTCTTGTACTCCACATGAGATGAGCTTTGTGCTCCATATGGATGAGTCTTGTACCCCGTAGTTGTTTTCCCCGATGAGCTATGTTCTCCATATAGATGAGTCTTATATTCCACATGAGATGAGCTTTGTGCTGCATATGACTGAGTCTTGTACCCAATAGTTATTTACCCGGATGAGTTATGTGCTCCATATAGATTAGTCTTGTACCCCATATTGGATGTGCTAATGCTTCATATAACAATGAGATTTTGATTGATTTATTTGTATTAATTATATATATTTTGGAGACTATTTTAGAAGGAAAACGGATACCACGGTCGACTTTTCCGGTTACCACGCCGGCTGAAGACACTACTCGTTTTTAAATTTGTGTGTATTATTCACTGGGATTTCGTATCTCAGTGGAGTGTTGTTTTTAGATTTAGAGACTAAGACAAAGACCGCCAAGAATGACGTCAAAAGATGAGAAGTTCGACATTTTAGAAGCATCACTTCATTATATTAGGTTGATAATTTTAAAATTAGAGGATAAAGTGTGTACATAGCACACTTATTTTGGTTGTAGCTTAAATGCACAACAAAATTTGGCGTTACACATGGTTTTCATGCTTCGGCTACTACCATAAGGAAAGGTAAGAAGACGTACATGGCATCTTGAATAGAGACGAAAATGTATGTCGAAATGACCAAGGATTCAAAGGAACTGGTAGAGAATAATTTCTTGACCTTTTCAGCAAGAAAGAAAAAACAAGTGTGAGAGACAATATGGTTATCCCCACCAATGACAATGAAGGGCCGACAACTTCATTCACTTTTGATGAGTTTAAGGAAGCTACATTCTCAATGCAGACAGATAAATGTCTGAGACCAGACGGTTTCAACCTCTATTTTTACCAAATTCGTTCCAAAAGGAGAAGCGCAACGCTCAATGAAGGGCCACTACTAGAAATCTTCGTATTCCTGCGGAATTACCTGCGGATAAGGAGACAATTTCCGCATGAAACCGGTTTCCTGCGGATTTTGCTAAGTAATACCTTCGTGGGTAATTGTTTCCTGCGGATTTTTGAAGCCGCAGGTAACTTACTTACGAAAATTTCCTGAGGAAAAGTAAATATGTTCCGCAGGAAAGTTTTGGTCAGTTTTGAAAGGAATTTTGCTTCCCGGGACGTTTCCTACAATAATACCGCAGGTAATTCCGCAGAAAAGAACAGCAGGAAAATCCGCAGGAAATGAAGACCTTCCTGAATCATATTCTGGTTATTAGATTGATACTTATCAATATAGCATTATATTGATCTAATAGCCAATGTAAGAAAATATGATAATCAAAGTAACAAAAGTAAGGTTGAAAATGGTTGTTAGAGTAATATTTTACTAAACAAAGTAACAGTAACATTACAACGTAAAATTCATTAATGTCACAATCCAAGTTACAACAAAATACATTGAAAGTGCGACAATACAAGTTCTTAACATAAAATACATTGTTGCATATTGTAGAAAACAATCTCTTAACTAGATTACTAATATAAATTAAACAGACATTGTTCCATGCCTCTGGTAGCAATTGGCATTGGCAGAGATTTGTGATAACAATATACCTGTTTCATGAAAAATCATAATTCTATGAATTTCTCTTTCCTTTTTTTATTATTGATGAGATAGTTTGAGCCATATGGTGCACCCAATTCCTATCTAGAATCATCACATCCTTTTGGTATTAGTCTAGTATTCAAATAAGGGACCAAAAATAATAATATAAAAATAGGAAGACTCGGGAACATTCATTCTATAATTAATTGTAGGGTTGAACAAACATAAATGGAACTCTAAATTAACGTGGCGAGACATAAACTTCAACGTACTATATTTAACATCTATAAAACAAAGGGAATACAGGGTTCTAAGTTCTCACAAGTCTTTGAATAACAGAGGCATAATTCTATCAGCAAATTTCAAATGTCTGAATGTGTTTCTTATAATAACTCTATACAGTCAGTCCTAATTATAGACTCCAAGTGATGCGGTGATCCTCTGTTGTCAAAGCGGAAATGCGGCGCAGCGCGGCCACCCCAAAAATTGACGCGGCGCGGGCGCGTAGCGGTCGCTATTTCAGTGACGCAGACACTAATATATTTAATATTAAAATACTATACTGTTAAAAAAAAATACTAAAATTCCTTAAACATTACTCAAAATTCATGAAGTATTCCTAATTTGAAATAAAAGTCACAAGTCTTAAGCAAAACATAAAACATATTTGCAAAAAATACTAATAAATTTCAAGGAAACCGACACTTTAAGCCTCTAATGCTTAAAGTAACAAAAGTGCAAAACATTAACAATTAACAAGTTCATCCTCCCAATTAACAAATTAACAAATTAACAATTAACAACTAACAAATTGACAAATTAACAAATTCTGAAATCAAGAGATGAAGAGAGGAGAACAAAGATGGGTTCTGAGATGATGAGAAGAGGAGATGGATTTTTTTTGTTGGTACGATGAAGAAGTTGAGTTTGTGGCTGTGTATTTGGTTCTGGTGGAGAAGAGTAATAGTTAGGGTTTTGAAAATTACAAAAATGACCCTTAAATTGGTTTTAAATGAAGGGAAATCTAGTATTTTACACACGATTGTCAAAAGCGCCCGCTTCGCGCTCGCTTTTGCCCGCAATTGCGTCCACTTCATTCACTTTCTCCAAACGCTCCGCGTTGGAGTGCTGTGTCGCACTTTGTTGTTTTTGGCCGCTCCGAGCCGCAATCGCGCTGCGTTCGACCGCTACTGACAACAGAGCGGTGACCATGGTTTCAGATTTTGCGTTCCATAACCTCAATTGTGGCTGCAATATAAAAGGTTTTTAGACCTCTACAACTACATCACAGCTGCAATTTCTACCGCATCAGACACTTTTTTCTACAAAATATATGTTCTGGGTATAACTGCAATTATTATTTTTTTTTTTAGGGAGGGTAAAACTACAATTTAAATTCATACTACGTTAAATAATGTGAAAGTAACTCATAAATTCATAATAATCATAGCTTCATCAAAATGAGCACATGCCTCACTATTGATTAAAGATACTAACAAATTAACAAATAACCATGCCAAAAATCTCAAAGGTAAAACTCATAAATCATAGAAATGTACCTCTAATTGTGAAATAAGAATATTATTAGAGTTTGAATTCAATAACACAAGTTCAATATAATTCAATCCTAATTTCTCATTAATATCATTGCCATAATATATTACGATCAATAAACACAAATTTCATTGAGTCAAATTATCAAACACTTCATACGCAACACAATGACAAAGTCAAGTTAGGCAAACAATTGCAAAACAGAGTCAAATTTCTTTGAGTAAAATCATTGAACACTTCTTATGCAACGCAACAACAAAGCCAAAAGTTAAATTTCATTTATTCAAATCATCAAACCTTAGCGAAATTCAAAGCTCAATCACCATGAAAAACTATGGATTGAAGATAATTGCGATGAAATCTAAGTGAAATCAAAATTTTCCCAAAATCCAGTTCAAAAACACATTTACATAAACTAATTTCAAGAATAAAATAAATAAAATAGTTTTAGTGACCGTTTTTCATATGTCCCTTTAGTGGTGTAAGTGGTTCAGATAAAATCGATGAAACCAAAAATTCAAACCTAACCAAACCGAAAAAGCATCTAATCATGGTTGGTTCGGTTCAAAACCAAACCGAACCAACCTAAACCAATCTAGTTTGGTTCGGTTCTCGGTTTTTAATTTTAAAATCCAAAAAACCGATGAACCGAACCGATGTTAACCTAACTCTCCATTTTAGTAATATTATCCCTCCTCGCACACACTTATGATTAAGCTCAAAATTATAGGCCAACATAAAATACTCTATAACTCATTCACTTTCTTCCATTATCATCTCATCTCATCACATCACTCACACTCTATTTTGTTTCTACTAAAAAAAGAACACTAGCTGCTAGTCACACTTAACCCATCGTTCCTCACAGCCGTTGGGATCGTCCATCTCTTGTTAGTTTTTTCATGTTAGTTATACAAAGTAGTTTGAAAAACAGAGAACATGGAAAACAAAGTTCTATGAAATATTTGAGTATGTTGTATGCATGAATACAAATATGTGAAAATATGAATTTTTTTAATTGTATTTTCAAACAAACCAATCAACCGAACTGATCCAAACCATACCAAACCGACTAGTTTGGTTCGATTTCTTTTTTGAAAAACAGTAAAAACCTAACCAAACTGAACAGATGAAGATATCATTGGTCGGATATTTTTTAACAAAAAATCGATCCAAACCGAACCATTACACCCCTATGTCCATTGCTAAAAACCGTCCCGTTTTTTCGTTGTTATATTATTGAGAAATATAACAATAATAGTTTTCGTTGTGACATATTCCACACACGTTATCCACGTATTTTGTCAATATTTGTGTTATATATATTATTATTTTTTTATAGAAATTTGTGTTCTAATATAATTTATCAAAATTGCGTCACTAAACTATTATTTTTCAAAATATATTAACATTGTATATGTATGAAAAAATAATCGCAATCTACAAAAATAGTTTGATATTTTATTTGAACTTAAATTTAAAATTATAGGGTCCATGTTCACTGTAAAGAGAAAAAAATAATATACTCAAAATTGTTTAATTTTTAAAATTTCATGAAGAAATTTTGTAAAACAAAATATGAACAAATAAAAAAAAAAAAATTCCGCAGGAAAAGGGACCAAAACAATCCGCAGCAAAAGCCTCAGTAAAAGTTAGAGTTTCCTGCGGATATTCTTGCGGTTAAAGGATCCGCCGGATAAATGCATATTGGACAACCCATGTTGGCAATTAGGTCAAACAAGTTCAATTCAATTAAACAAAGTACATTAGCGGAAGCAAATATTGAACACGAATATGACCGGATTTAACAACTTGTTTGATCTATCAAAGATTAAATATGAAGAGTCATAGAAATACCTGGATCCATGACAAAAAAGTTTTATGGCAGTCCTTTCAACAACAACGATAAACAGACATAGCAGGTGATCTGAAACAAACAACAAGGGTTAATGGCGGCTAGTTTAGTTCTTCCTTAACTGGTACCTTCTCTTCAGATGTGGAGAAGATAGAGTTTTGCCGCGTACAGTGTATTGGGGACCATAACCTCTTTTATATTGGATGGTCATTAGGGTTTCCCATTATTTTGTTAATGGGTCATCCAAACATCTACTCATATTAAGTTCATATCAAATAATTAAATATTTAACTGATTACTCAATTAGAAATCTAATAGTCTTACTACTTAATTTGATCACTGTCAATTAAGGCTCACAATTGATAAACAACTAATATAATTATGGGAAAGTTGCATTCACCTCCCTTAAGGTTTATGAAAATGACACCAACACCCCCTCTAGTTTTAAAACTTACACTTACCTCCCTCGATCTCTCATGATATATACAAACACATCCCTTACTTGTTAACACCGTTACTTTTCCGTTAATTTTCACCCATATTGATCCATCTTCCTCACTCGTCCTTCCTCATCATTGTTATTACATGCTATCGCTCATGTCATGGCTCTCATCATCGTTCACATTGTTGATCTCGTCGTCCTTCACTTAAAAATATGCATTGAAGGACAAAGTTGTTTCTAACGAACAATTGGAATTTGGAAACACATACATGGTATGATTGTGCCAATGATGAAGACGCTATACTGTCCATGTGAAACCTATGATCCAGATGTAACAAATTTTCCATAACAAGAACCAGACACCACAAAAGAATATTACAAGGACAAATTGGGCTTTGTAACAAGAATTCCCCAATTGCCATAACTAGCGATGGGAATTTGACAAAAAAAATTGCCACGTGAAAAGCCTCCAAAACATAAAGAAAAATATCAAAATTAGCTTTCATAGAAGAAGAAACATGAATAAGATCACTGGAGAGGGAGTAAGCTAAAACAACATTGAAGAACCTCCGTTAAATATTAATGGAAAATTCTCTAAAGAAATTAACATAAATTTAACGATGTTAACAAAGAAGGGATGTGCTTGTCTATTATATGAAAGCTTAAGGGAGGTTAGTGTAAGTTTTGAAACTAGATGGGATGTCAGTGTTGTTTAATAAATCTCGGGGGATGTGAGTGTAATTTTCCCTATAAATATTATTGCGGTTTTACCTGCATAATGATTTCATAATATAATTAAATAATAAAAAATTCCAACAAACCAATCAACCTTTCTCCAAGCCTCCCACTCCTCCATGGCCGAAGGTTAACATAGCACAAGAGCATTAGATGAAAAATATTTTTTAACAAAATCTAAATACAATAAATATAATTAAACCAAATCATTATTATATTAATATTTTAAATCTCCTTTAAAGTATAATTTAACTAAATTTAAATACTGTAAGTACAATTGAACCAAAATATAATTATATAAATATTTTAAATCTCCTTTTAAAATATAATTGAACCAAATCTAAATACTATAAATATAATTGAACCAAATCATAAATATATAAATATTTTAAATCTCCATTTTAAAAACTAAATACTAATTAAATAAATAAAAAAGTCACTGTAAAAAAAAGAAGAGTGAACCATCAAATTTGTCCTTGAATTTTCATGGGTCGGCCAAATTCATCCCTCAATTATGCGAAATATCAATGTAGTCCCTGAATTTGTCAGACGTCCATCAAAAAGGTCCCTCCGTCCAAGTGCTCTGTTAGCCATGCTGATCTGTCGCCCTGCATGCTGTGTTGTCTTATACACGTGGCAAGAAGGAAGCCACGTGTTCAAGGACTAATTTGATTGATTTGGGGAAAGTCCAATTTTCACTTTTCAGTTAATTTTTTCTGCTTTTCCCATTTCGCCCCTACATTACCCATACCTCCTTCTTCACATTTTACTCAGAAACATCATAAATGTCCTTGACCCTTCTCCTTCCCGCTAAAACTTTCTCCATTCTCACCCTTCAAAATCATCATCATCTCCGACGATTCTCACGTTTTGAAGTTTCTGTGTTCGACTATGGTTAATGGTAACGCCTTTCCTGTAGTTTATCAAGTTTTTGTGTTCGTATTCACCCTTTTTTATCAAGTTTCCTTTAGTTTATCAACTTTGTGCCATAAAATGTTGTGCCTGGACAAGTACGACTCTTAATTTTTAAGGATTGTTTTGGCAATTAGTATATTAATTGAAGGACTGATATGATTGATTATGTTATGATTTTAGGGACTAATTTGATTGAATTTGCAATTTCAGGGTGTTGCACCAAGGAGGTATAGCCTGAGAGAACCGGTTCTTTCAACGGATATGCCTAAGCAAACACCAATGAGGGGTCCTGCACTAGCTCGTCCAACTCCTGCCGGCATAATTAGGGTTCCATATCCAACCTATGGTCCACCCGGTTCGACTCAACCTAATAAATTCATGGAGTTTGTACCAACTCCCGGATTTCAAAGAAGTGATGCTTTGTGGAGTTTAAAAGATGTTTTGAATTTGTAATATGTAGGCTTATTTGAATTATGCCCATAGTTGGGTTTCTTTTTGCTTATCTTTATTTAAGACTTATGACTTGTTAATGCCTCATAGTTGGGTTGTTTTTGCCTATGTAATTTCTCAGACTTATGATTTATGACATACGACTTTTGCCTATGTAATATTTCAGTTTCAATTTTTGTGTTATGACTTTTTTAGTTTATTTTGTACACATATATCCTTCAAGGATCAATTTGATTTCTGATTAAACAATTCAGGGACTTATTTGATGGTTTTTAATATAACGTATGGATCTATTTGATAGATAGAGCAATAATTCAGGGACTAATTTGATGGAAATATTATTACACAAATGTTACATTCCTCAATCATCTTCAACCTCTTTGCTCACATCACCATTAAACTTGGAGCTTGAAGATGAATCTCGACTTTCATAACTGTTTTTTCCCATATTCCCACCCCCATCATTTCAGATTTAATTTCAATAGTTTTGCTTCAAAATTTTTTGAGGATTTTGACTTTCAGATTCAATGCGAAAAAGTTAGGGTTTTAAGATTTTTGAATTGGGGAAGAACTGGACCACTTATTACTGGAGGAAATTTTGGTGATTTTGTAGTGTAGATTGCAGATTGTGTAATTAGGATTACAATTTTATACAATTGGGGAAGAAAGAGCCGTTGGGGAAGAAAAGAGTCGTTTGGGAAGAAAGCCAAAACATTATCTGCAAATCAATCAGTTTAGTCCTTTGAAATGTTTGTTTTTATCCGCCAAATTAGTCTCTGCCTACGTGGCGTCTGACATGTGAGAGGTTAACGGCCACGTCAGCCCCGTTAATGCTCCGTTTGAACAGAAGGACTAACTTGATTGACATTTAACAAATTCATGAATTAAATTGATATTTTGCATAATTGAGGGATGAATTTGACCGACCCGTAAAAATTCAAGGACAAACTTGATGATTCACTCAAAAAAGAATTTTAGTTTCCCTTTATGAAAAAGAAGCAAATAAAAAATGTTTAATGGTAATATCTACAAATTTTACAAATGTTTAGTATCATGCTTTCTTTTATCCCGTACGTGCTTTTTTGTTTCATTAGTATTTAGCATGTTTTCTCTTATTAAACTTTTATCTAACTTTATAGAACTTTATTTGTAAAATATATACACTATAACTAATATATGCATAATTTACTATTTCATAATAAATATACGTAGGAGAAGCCGATTAAAATATATAAATATATATTCAATAAAATTGAGTTGATATGTTAGGATTTCTCCCCATACTAAGGGGAATGTTGTTGAAGAAGCTTGCCTCTTTCTTAGTACCTTCTAATATATATGAAGAAGCTTGCCTCAGGGGGCTTGTTGCTAGGGTTTGGAATGTGATCCTCTTCCACAAGTGTTAATCCCAATCATTTCCTTTTCCAAAATATTGAAGGGAAATTGATAAATTATCCTTTTTCCAAATACTAAGGGGAAATTGATAAAAAATAATATAAATATATAGGTAATAAATTTTAGTTGATTATAATAAGTGTTCTTTTGGTCTAAAACAAAAGCCTAGGATTTCGTCTTTGAAAAAAAAAGGGCTTGTTGCTTAGGGTTTAGAGTGTGTGTTATATGCTATGAAGCACGGACATGATACGTGTATCGGATACGACGTATCCGATACGGTGATACGTCAGTCGTTGAAAATATAAGATACAATACATTTAAGATACATATATAAAAAATATCAAATTAGAAAACAAATTCAAGAGAAGTTGTGTTTCAAAGCCGGATACTCTACTGGTTTGGCTCAAGGAGTGCTCCACTGCCCTTTCTTTCAAAGGTGGATAATCTAGTAGTGACTACTGAGTTTGTTTGTATCCTCTATATATATAGTGGTTTGTTCGGACTTCATAATTGATAACTGTGAATATGCACAACTGTGAATTGAATTTGCAAACTGAAAGAATTATGGGGAAAATAAGTCAATCTTGAAAAATGCAGCAGAATTTAGATGAATCAATTAAAGTAGAGAGAGGTCATTGCATTACAAAATAGTACTTAAGGAGAGGAAGGCTAAACAAGACGTATCTTAGGTGTGTCGGAGACGTGTCGACGGCGTATCGCGGCGTGTCGGTGACGTATCATAATTTATTATTTTTTAATTTAAAAAATTCAGATTCTCCTTCAATACGTATCTACGGCATATCAGAGCGTATCGGCGTATTGGAGCATATCGGATACGATTCGGAGGCTATTTAGGCGTATCGTGCTTCATAGGTTATATGTAGTAGAATGTGATCCTCTACCTCAAGAGTTAAACCACCCTTTCATAGTAGCTTCTCTACATTCTCCATTTGTGGGTCTTTCCAATCATTTCCTTGTCCCAAGGAATATTCTACCTACGGTATTTTGTTAAACAAGATTTGTGTGTGCATTCCTTTTTACTCTCATGGATCGTCGTTACCTTTGACTCATTGGGTTGCACCCATTCAGATATACTTAAGTATCGATAAACACATGGGGTTTGAGCAATCTCCCATTGTGTTTTTCAACCTCGTTCAAACAAAAGAAAAAGAATGGAATACAAACCATCCTTGATTTGGTTCCAAAGATGCTTTGTATTCATTGCTTCCTATTTGGAGAATTGTATATATGCAACATTTTATAAACACACATAATCTAAAACGAGGACGAGGCAATAGTTTAATGGAATTTTTGCATAAAAAATTAATCAATATTCTATAGAATTGCTACACGGGTGTGACAGAAAAAATTGGTATCCGCAAATATAAACACATAACATATGCGATGGATGTGGTGCAAATAGTTTAACATATTTATTATAAATTTTTGGATTAATATGTCTTTACCCCTGTAATTTAGCCCCTAATTCATGTGACTGTGTAGAATTGCTGACATGGCGAGCTGAGTAGCATGCTGACTGTGCATATCTGATTATGTGGTGTGCTGACTGTATAATTAAAAAAAAATCATTTTTTTAAAGGTACACATGGCATTTGTGGCTATTTTTTTTAAAACAATTAAAAAATTTGTAAAAATTAAAAAAAAATTCAGGATTTTTTTTATTACGAAAAATATTTTCCAAAATTTTGAAATATATATTTTCCGAAAAATTCCAAAATTTAAAATTTACGAAAAATATATATTTCAAAATTTTTTAAAATTATTTTCAAATTTTTTTTGAAATATATATTTAAAAAAATTTATTTTGAAAAAAAGTATTTCAAATTATTTTCAAAAATTTGGAAATATATATTTTTCAAAATTTAAAACATATTTTTTTTCGAAAAAGAAGTTTTTAAATTTTCTCAACAAAAAAAAAATATGGAAAATATTTTTATTTTTAAAAATCAGGATGCTAATTTATTTAAAAATTTAGGAAAATTCAGATTTTTTTTACGATGTGTTACAGATTTGAGAATATTTTTTAATATTTAAAAAATTGAGGATAAAAAAACTTTGGAAATTTTTTAATATTTAAATTTATTCTTATCTATTTGTTACATGTATTGAAAATTGAGGGCATTTTTGAAAAGAAACAGTCAGTCCAAAAGAACTGAAAGGAGTTGTTTTCTTTATATATATATATATATATATATATATATATATTTCCGAAAAAATTATATAAAAAAATAATATAAGCTAATTTTTGAATGTTTTGGTAAAAAAGTATTAATTTTTCTCTCAATTTTTTTATTTTTTGAAAAAAATCCAATATTTTTTTCTTTTTTTAAATTTTTTTTTTCTTATTTTTTATTTTTGACAATTAATTTTCAGTTTTTTTTTATTTTTTATCTTTTTAAAAATAGTTTTTTAAACCATTACACACAGGTCGGGTTTTAAAAAAATTAAAATAATTACACAGTGGCGTGCCACGTCAATGTCCATTACACACGTGTCAGGTTTTAAAAAAATTAAAAATAAAAATAATTACACATTGGTATGCCACATCAGCGTCTGGATGGGGTCAGAGATGTTTTGTGGAGAATCCTCATATTACAGGGGTGTTTTGTGGAGAATCTTCATATTATAGTGTTGGAATGAAATCTTTTTTTTCACAGGGGTAAACTGAAACTCGCCCAAATTACAGGGGTAAAGACATATTAAACCCTAAATTTTTATATGATTACTCCAAAGGTTAATCAATACTAGGATTGCTATCTGTTTAATACTTTTTGATTTAGAACTTTTAACATATTGAATCTAAGTATTCCATGTATTAATTAACTAGTATGAATGTCTATGTCAAGCACATGATATGATATAATTTCATCATACTTAAAATACTGGGTAACAATGTGGTATTACTCTCATTTTGCGGTTGCTCTCTATCAAATGGGTCGATAAGTTTTACACTATTTTTTATTTGTACCAGTAAAAAATTTATTAAAACACTCGACCTCGAGTACAAGGCGTACCGAAAGTTAGGTTAGAAACTTACAAAATTGAGTTAATAATCAAAGCAAAATACAAGGTAAACATAAAGCTATAACCATAGGGAATTAAGACTAACCTCACAAACACAGGGATGGCAAAAACAACTAACAAAATGGAAAAACCCAGAGACCTAATACGGTTAAATCAGTCCAAGGACCTAATAATTAAAGAATGAAGAAGTTATGTTGAAAACAGTGGAGGAAAACCCAAACCTTATACCCAAAAAAAACGAACAAAGAGAACCTGCTAAAACAAACCCAAACTCAAGCCAAATCGAACCAAAAACCGCAATTTCAACTCAACATACACATACAAGGATACCAACACCATTCATAATAGAGAAAACAAGACATCTTCGATTTACTCAACCACCATTTCCACGATAAAAATTTGATTTCATCCACCACCTCCAATGGATCCTTATCTCCGTTTTCAAAAAATTTGCCATTCCTTGCTTGCCAAATTAACCACTCAATGGTATAGTGTCCGTTTATTATAGTTTTTTTTTTTTTTTTAAATGATTTTATAGTGTGATATTTTTGCATTAAATGTTTTAAACCGTGAACCGAAATAGCGTACCCAATTCTTTGAAGGTTGCGTACCGCGTACCCGTACCACGTACCGAAGCGAACCACAGATTATGTGACTAATAGTGAGTTCTTATTGGACCCCGACGTAGAACAAATTTACAAATATAGAAGACAATTCTATCATGTATTCCACTGTCTTTAGAATAGGGCCAGAAACAAGAAGACAATGCAGAAGCAGAACCATTGGAAGAAGAACCATTATCTCTAAATTATCTCTAAACACAAACAATAGCATCAAAATCACTAACTAATTTTTTCTCTTCAGACATATTAAATCGAATCTAAAAAGAAACAACCATATAAGATAATCTAATAAACAATATAAGATAATCACAAATGAGAAGATGAAGATTTTATGTTACTGACTTAAGATAAATCCGCATAAAGCTGCGGAGATACTTCATTCGATCCTCAAGATCAACGCTTGGTTGCATATCAATGTTGATATTCATGGTTTCCACGTCTTCATTTATAGACCTAACAGTCGCCAACTGATTTTCTAATTTAGCCAACTCATTCATCACCAATTGTTTCCTTTCATCGACTTGATTAAGATTATCCATCTGAACTGACTCATTCATCGTCAATCGTTTCTCTTCTTCTTCTTCTTCTTTGTCTTCTTCTGGTGTTTCTTCGCCATCTTCAGCATCGTCTTCATCATCTTGTTTTTGTTCTTGAGGCATGACCGGGTTATTTATAATACCCTGCCATATGAAAGCCTTAAAGAGTTCTGTGGCCTATGCATATAGAACGAAGATTTCGGTCAATGATCTGTAAAGGTGCTTCATCATAAATTCAAGATCAACAACCAGCGATTTCCACGACTTGCAAACGCACCTTAATTGAAGAGTATTGTTCAAATCATCTCTAGAAAGGATGTCAATCATCAGTTCCTTTGGGAGTACGGTGATCGGTGACTCCGCCATCGTTCCCACCATCATGCGATGTTGCCTACGGGTCATCACCGCCATTGTTAAGGTTTCGGTTTTTTGGAATTAGGGTTGGAATGTGACACACTATCGTTCTATATAAACATTTTATATCCCCTTTTAAAATATAAACTTTTACAACCCACTTGGGTTGGCGCAGTGATATTGGATTGGGACCTAGGAGTGTGCTCCTCCTCAAAGACCCATTTGTTATAAATATAATTGGTACTAGTCTATAAATATAATTGAACCAAATCATAATTATAAAAGTATTTTTTTTTTTAGAATAAGAGTATTTTAAATCCCGTAAAAATAATATTTTAAATCTCCATTTAAAAAAATTATAATTAAGGACACATTTGTTATATTTTTTTTTAAATAGATTTGTAATATGTTTTTATTATAATTTTTGTAACAGAGAAACTTTTTGTAAAAGTTTCAAATGAAAAATTTGTTTGAGTAACTTACCTTAAAATGTCATTCTAAGTATTTCATTATTTTGGTATAATTTCTTTTATACTAAAATTTTGAAAAGAAAAAAAAAACAATCTCTAAAAAAAAGCTATTTCAAATAGTTTTTCAGAAAAAAAAACATTTTTGAAAGATGTTATTTTTAAGTTAATGAATATTTAAGTTAATGAATGTCAAAGTATCTTTTTTAACTTATATCAAATGAGTTTAAAATAACTTCTACTATTTTTGAGTAAATTTCAAAAAATCCATTTTCAGAAATATAAAGAAATATCTTCTTTTTTTTTTAAATCTAAAACAAACGGGCCTAAATCTATTCCTTGTGTTGACTTTTTTACTTTGCTCTTTTTTTTTTTTTTTTGGAATAAAACTTTTTCACTTTTCATTATACCCTTGAACCAATTTTTTTTTTATAATAATGTTATTTCTTTTATGGGAATATAATAATGTTATGTTGTTGATGTCATTCCAAAATATAAGAATTTATATTTTATTTACTATATTGTTGGTGTCATTGAAAAAGAAATGATAACTATTTGCTATATTGTTGTGTTCTCTTTTTGTGCTCAATTTTTACCTAATTTTTTCTCGATTTCATTTCACATGAACAAATATATTTTTTTAAAAAAAAAAGCTTAAATGGAATTAAATTACCAAAGGGGCAAGACTACCCAGCACAAGGTGTGTCAGGAAGAAAAGGGTAAATCAAAAGTTTACAAAGTCAAAAAAAAGGAACCAACAATGAAATGAAAATACAAATTAAGTTATTACTCCTAAGCACATTATTTGTTTAAGCCACCAAGAATGGTAATCCAAAGAGAAAGTAGTGTATTTTGTTTTCAACCACTAAAATGTCTGAAGCTTAATTTTGTCGAGCAGTTGATGTAAAGAGTGTTTATTGTGATTGAAAATGCGACAATTTATTCATTCCATATGAGCCATATGCAAGAAAGCCATAAAAGATGCATAGATGATTGATGATGCTTTGTTGATCCGCCTAAATGACCGAATTGGAGTAAATGGTCGGAAATGAGATAGGGAATCACTGTAATATAACCTAGCCAATGTGAAACCAATATCCAAATAGATCCAAAGATGTTACAATGCAAGAACAAATGATTAATATCCTCATTAGATTTGCAACCACTCACACATAGTTGTTGCTAATATACTTCATAGTTAATCGTTCAGATATTTTATATGTTTTTCACCTTGTTAGCCAATTCATGGCTTGTCCACATACCACACATTTTTCTATTATCCTTCGAACTATTCAGTATATCAAGGGTAGTTATACCACACTTTAGAGTATATTCTGATGCCAATTGGGTCGGTGGTCCTAGTGATTGTCGTTCTATCACTTGTTTGTGTATTTCTTATAGATTCTCTTATATCTTGGCGTGTTAAGAAACTAACCTTGATAGCCCACTCTAACATATTGTGGCTTCGTTAGGTTCTTTCTGATTTTGAGACATCACTATCTTCACCAACAGATCTATATTATGACAATCGCAATGCCATTCAAATTACCCACAATATAATGATGTTTTTCATAGGAGAACAAACCATGTTGAAATTGATTGTCACCTCATTCGTCAGCATCTCCTTCACAATAAACTTCATCTTATTTCCATTGGAACTTTTGACTAGTCGGGTGATTTGTTCAGAAAACCCCACTTTATTGGTCGCTTCTTCAATGTAGTCTCAAAACTCAAGTTAATTACTACTTGATGAATGGTCATCTTACATTATTTTTAACATATTTTTCAGTCATTTTAGTAGTGATTTGAGCCAATATAGAGGAGTTTTAGAGAAGTTTCTCATGGATTAAGGGATAATTTGTAATGTTTTCATACCAAGTCATGTAATTCTAGTTCTTCCGTAAACCAAAAAATCGTAGGTTTTTGTTGTAAGTATTCTATTGAAAAATCATATATTTCGGAAAAGCAAGACACCTCATGAAGAATTGGGAATGCATAGAATGAAGATTCAAGAGGCCTATGAAGACATTACACGTTTGGGGGAATTCTACCCCAAGTCCCAAGACAAATTTGGAAGAAAAAAGCCCTAAAAAATCTGAAGCAAAAGGCAAAAATGTGTATGGAGCTGATGCCATTTGCCCCGGGTGTGCAAACAGTGATCAAATCATTCGTTTTAGCACTCATGTGTGGCGCACGTGCGGTTTCGGGAAAAAAAACAAGTAAATGTAGTTTTTTGCATGCAATTTTGGAAAGAAAACAAAAAAACCCACTTTTGCAAACCAAACTCAGCTAGAAACATGCCTATAAATACAAGAGCTTTCATTAACAAATATTCATTCAAAATTTAGCGGTTCAAGAGGAAAGCAAGCGATGGGTGTAACACCTTAAACCCTTAAAGTGATAAATCACGCAAATAATACAAATCATACAAAGGACTTAGATGTTACTTCTTCTATAAGTCTAAAACATGCATAAATCATTTTTCTCAAAACATCGCAGCTGAATAATATCATACAACTCATTAACAGATAATAAAAATCTCCAAAGTGGCCATGCCACATAATCATAGTACATCGCAAAAATAAAACTCCAATCTCAATATACTGAGTGATAAATGTCATAAAGTCAAAAGACAACAATAAACAGACACCCTAATCAGAGCCCAGCACACTAAGACTGAAATCCTGGCGAGCTAGCTTTCAGATGTTTTATATGATGTTTCAACATCAGACACGAACAGAATGTGGAGTAAGATTTTTTAACATCGAGCTAGCAGATAGCAAACAGAACAAGGAAAATATAACAGATGTTGAAATTCTAGCGTGTTAGTTAGAAGATGTTCTATGTGATGTTCCAACACCAGAAACATAGAAAACAAATGTTGCGTTTAATGTTCCAACATCATGCTAACAAACATAAAATATGCAAGAAAATAAATGACAAGAAAGTAAGAGGCACAGAGAGTTTGTTAACCCAGTTCGGCACAACTCACCTACATCTAGGGCTACCAAGCCACAAAGGAAATCCACTAGTGTAGTCCTTATTCTAAGTTATCAGCAAACTCGTCGTTTACAACTCTAGACCTAGGACCTACCCATATTGATTTCAACCTAGGAACTCCTAGATCTGAGATCTCATCTCACTATCATACAATCAATCACAGCCCCTGTGATTATCAGATTAAAACACAAAATGATGAAGTTACCTTCAAACACAAACTACAACCTTGCTTCAAAGCGTTGGTGTAGCACAAATGTTATAACTCAATAAACAGTCTTTAACATGTATAAAGATGATACAAGAAAGACTCACAATAAATAAACAGTACTAAACTTGCATCAACACGATACAAGAGTAGACACTCAAAGAACACGACTCAAAACCCTAAAAAACTATTCTTTTGTGAAGCTATGGTTTTGATACAACTCAACTACAAGTCCTGCTCAATGCATCAATATGACACAAAGAGAGGCTCGCAAAATAAAGCACAAGGCTTAACAATGAAACCCTAAAAAACTCAATTTAATAACAATGAATTGGTAAATAAAACTAGGGTATGAGTCTTCCTTATATAGTCATTCAGCACCATGGGTTTTTCCGTCATAGGATAAACATATATTTGTATCAAATATTCTTTTTAGAAATATATTGAAACAAATATTCTTCAGAAATATATTTTCCAAAATCTCTTTTGAAAATATATTTCACAAAAAAATATTCATATGAAAAATATAACAACTATAAGTCACGTGAACAAAATCTTCATATAATCTTTAGTGAATAAAATCACGTGAATAAAATCTTCATAGAAACACAAGCCTCTTCTTGTCCAAGAGGCTTGTGCCAGGATGTTGGAACATCGTATCCAACATCTTACAGAAATGCCTAAAACATGTTGGAACATAGTATCTAACATCACAAACATGGATATTTGTTTTAGCAATAATGCAGCCAATACAAATACCCAACAAAGACTCTAAAAGCAAAAGACGAGGTCGCTCCAAAGCTAGCCTCCAGCGTACTCACCAAGCAAAGCAACAACTAATCCTCCACGCCGTCTACCCATCCATACGAATAAGGTAGACGGTCAACCAAACAACCAATGGGGGTTAGATAAAAATTCACAATTAAAACATAATCGAACATAAGCATTCAAGGATTACATGCATATTACATATTCATGCTCAACTTTCCTAGAAGGCTAACTCCACGAATATTATCTTCAACTCAATATAAATCATGTTATCATACTCTCATCATAGCACATCAAGCATATTCATTATTTAATCAAATCATCAACAAAAGCGCATCACTTAACAACATCAAGTCAATACAAGAAATTCTCACTTCGTTCCTTATTTAGCTTAATCAACTCAACAAAATACAATTCATCATTTCAAGAGTATTAGCAAGGAAATCATCATCGCCAAATAAATCACTAAGTCACCATGTAAACATATTCATATATTCACCAAATATCACCAAGTACACAAATCACCAAGTTTCACCAATGCACATAATCATCAAGAACATAGTCCAATATGACACGACTCACCAATTAACAAATGTATGCAATGCGCCTAGACACGACTCTATATGCATGTGGAGTCACCGTCAAGGTTGTCACCTCAAGATACAATTGCATCATGATCACCTTTATTGAATACAAAGTATTCTAATCACCGTCGTTGGATAAAAAATATCCTAATCACCGTCGTTGGATATAAATATCCTAATCAGCTTCGTTGCATACAAAGTATCCTACTTATGAATGCATGAACATATGACTCAATAATGCATACGTTCAAACAACAAATCACCAACATAAACACCGTCATTTTTTAAACATGCAATCACCACCAAATCACCGTTATTTTTGCATGTAAGAATTCACCATAATTAATAAATCACCATTATTAAAATCATCGTCATAATCATCATCAAACACCATCATAATCATCATCAAACATAATCATTTTTGTCACCAAACCTTCATCAAATAGTCATCACCAAAAAGAAACACCTTCACTTTATAATTCACGAGTCATGATTCAACAAAAGTCATCATCAAATCATCAAATCAAAATCAACAAAGAATCATCATCAACAACTAACGCCTCAAGGAAACAATAATATTTCAAAGTCACATTTTGCACAAAAGACAAACATCAACCACAACATGGCAATCATCATATTAAACACTCAATCAGCATTGATTCATTCTTATTCTATTATATCATCATGAATACAAAACCGAATTCAAGTCATTGGGTTATAAAACCACATTTTAACAAAGTTCGTCTATTTTCACAAATTTCAACATTTTCTAAGTAATTCAACAAAGCAAGGTATACATCTTCAAACATCTCAACAAAGCAAATACACTACTCACATATGATCACAGTAGCATATGCATATACGTGTCACAAGCTAATTCCGATTAATTCAAAAATTTCACTAAGTTCGTCTCATATGACTTTGTGTACCTTTCTTCATGGTTGTATGTTTATGATATTTGAAGAAAAGGTTGCGTGTTATCTCTCTTCTTTGTTTGGATTGGCCTCAATTTGTTTTAGCCAAAAAATTTCCAAAGGAGGAGATTGTTGGATATTATTGGCTTCAAACAAATATTCAATTAAGATGTTGGACAAGATGTTCCAACATCCCGGCAAGGTTCAGTGTGACCTGTACCTGTGCCTTGATTTACGCACATGTTTTATATTTAAGGAATCCACGTGTTATTTCTTGTTGGTCAAGCTGCGTGTTGTTGTATACAGAATCAGAACATTTGTTATTTCCTAAAGGAGTGTTATCTACTAAGGAAATTTTGGACGTGCACGAAAATGTTCCTAATGATGTGCCTACATATTAGGAGTTTCCTTATTTGGTTATGGTTGACGTGAAACGGATCACCGTTTGTGTGTGAGTTGTTCTGAAGCCCAACAAGACTCTATGACCCGTATTGCTTCAATATATAAACAAGACTATAAGACCTAATTTTGTATTCAAGCCGTCATTTGAAGAATAATTCTTTTAGGGTTTTGAGTTTGTTATTTGTGAGCCTTTCGTGTATCATCTTGATGCATGCTTAGGACTGTGTTTGAGTTGTAATTTGTTCACTACTCTG
>Ga0315915_1002213_pt1 | contig 24373 bp, 12 predicted proteins | sample MpolbnodulesMG_FD_207738 | JGI IMG/M metagenome (GOLD analysis project Ga0315915, IMG submission 207738) | Medicago polymorpha root nodule microbial communities from Los Angeles, California, United States - branched nodules | ecosystem: Host-associated > Plants > Roots > Nodule | place: USA...
TCTGAAGTCTGGTACTAACTTAATCATTCCAAGTTTCAACTTGAGAATTACTTTTTAAGTTACAGAATAATTTTTAAAGGGTCACAATTCAAACCCCCCCTTCCTTGTGACTATTTTATCTACTTCACTTAGTTGGTGAGTTGACCTATTTTCTTGGTCTTCAGGTCAAACAAATGAAGGATACTATCTTTATTTCCCAGAGTAAATATGTCAAGAACATTGTGAAGAAATTTGGTTTGGATAATGATGGTCACAAGAGAACTCCAACTGCCACTCACTTAAAGCTGACAAGGGATGAAAGTGATATATCTGTTGATCAAAGCATGTACAGAAGCATGATTGGGAGCTTATTATATCTTACTGCAAGCAGGCCATATATCACTTTTGTTGTAGGTGTGTGTGCAAGGTATCAAGCTGGACCAAAGATGAGTCATCTTACTCAAGTAAAAAGGATACTAAAGTACATTAATAGCACTAGTGATTATGGGATCTTATACTCCTATAGTGAAAACTCTAAGCTGATGGGCTATTGTGATGTTGACTGGGCGGAAAGTGCTGATGACAGAAAAAATACCTCTGGAGGATGTTTCTTTTTGGAAAATAATCTAATTTCCTGGTTTAGTAAGAAACAGAATTGTGTGTCCCTATCTAATGCTGAAGTTGAATACATTGCAGCTGGAAGTAGTTGTTCTCAACTTGTGTGGATGAAGCAGATGTTGAAAGAGTATAATGTTGACCAGAATGTTCTAACATTGTACTGTGACAATTTGAGTGCTATCAATATTTCCAAAAACCCTATTCAACATAGTAGGATGAAGCACATTGATATACGACATCACTTCATCAGAGATCTTGTGGAAGAGAAGGTGGTAACACTTGAGCATGTTGATACAGAGGAGCAACTGGCAGACATTTTTACCAAGGCCTTAGATGCTAAGCAATTTGAAAAGCTAAGGGGCAAGCTGGGAATTTGCCTGCATGAGGATGCTTGATCATCTGTGTTGTGAGACGTGCTGTCAATTTTCTCCTATTTTGCACGTCTTTGATTTGTGGGGTATACTCTGTCTTGATTGTAACAATGTGAAAATGTTTGCTGAAAATTTTTGTGATGTTGTCACTTTTCCATCTCTGCTTTTTCATTTTTCAATGGATGTATATGTTTCCTACGAGCATATTTTAGATTTACAGATACAGGGTAGTTGAAGAGGATGAAGAAATATAACAGGGACAAAATTGTATGTGAAAATGTCTAGATGTTCACAATTTTATTTTCAATAAATCTCAACCATTGATTCAATCAAATGGTATTTTCTTCATGGTCGACCAGTGAGGGACATAATTGAGCCCTCACCCTAGAATCCAACTAACCTTATGCTTTTAGAATTCTTTGGTATATGATTAGTTTGCTTGACAGGCTGATGAGAATTGATGCCAATATAAAACGTGCTCTTTAATTCTCATTTTCTATTCAAATATGAAGTTCATGGCAAGGTACTGTCAAGATAATGTTTCTTTTATTTTGTCCATAGTACTAATAAAATAGTACATTGCGTGTGAAGCAACATGCCTAAGAATAAACCAAAATAAATCATTCAATAGGAGATTTAAAAGAGGGAATATCTTTGGAGAAGTGACGGGAAATCCCCTTCAATATTATGGACAACTTTTGTAGAAAAGTTGTAACTGCAACAAGTGATGAAGTGAATAATTAGAAGTAACACAAACCTACCTTCTACGATTGGTCCTTTCCATTCCTTAATGGGAGATGTTGGAATATTTGCATTGCTAATATCCTCAAACTGCAACAGCAAGACAAGAGACAACGCCACTACACAGCAACATTAACCAGACTAAAGTTACATATAATTATCTCAAGGGGAGATCAAATACATGAATATTATTAGCAGCAAGCAGAAACTACCTTAGGTATTTAGGTAATTTTCAGGTGTGGGAGAACATTTTTTGAAGTGTAAAGAACAATTTTTTAGTCCCAAATGACCATGGTATTTAACACGAAGCATGATATTATTGATTTGGTGAAGTGAAGGTGATTAACAGTGGCGTCCAAAATCTTATTTTTCGTAGTCTTATTTTTGGTGTTGAAGGATCAATTGTGGGTTGAGATTTGTTTGATCTTGAAGGACCTTATTTGTGTAGTATGATCAAATCATCGGTTGTTAAGAAATAAATGTTGAAACCTCTCACATTAAAAGAAGAGTACTGACTCAAATGAGAAGAGTGATGCATATCAAAGTTATTTTTCACCAGAGACAATCAAATTTCATATGTGGTTTTTTTTAAGATCATCAAACAAAAACTAGATTCTATAAACTGTCTTCATGAAAACAAAATTACCCTAAACAGAGAAATTGTACCACTCTGCAGTGTTTAGCTTATGTTGTATTTGATTGAGAATTGGGATCCTATCCTATGACATGTCTTGTTTAAAACTTAGTATTTGAAATGTAAACTTTGACGGCCAGTTTTAGAAAATACATTTGAAACGAAATTACTTTGATTTTTGAAAAGATGATTGTGATTGAGGTTAAAAACTCTCGGAAAACAATTAGGCTATATTTCCTACTTCAAAAAAAGAAACATTTTAATATGTAGCTTGAACATGAAGGAAGCAAAGGCCCTGGAACATTTTTCGTCATTAATAGATATACATTTTGCGTCATCATCAATTTAGCAGACTTTTTGGTGTTGTGTTGGATAAGGAAAAATTGGTTGCAGATATGTTTGAAGAGGAGGGTTGAGTTAAAATGACAAAATAGACAGTAAGTAAAATAAAAAGGTCCAACTTCTCATAATAGCTTTCCAAAAACCTTGTCTTGAGATGCATACTATGAACTACCAGTCCATTGTGAAAGAGATTGACATAATTGTGTTGGTTTCTCAGTATGTCCAGCTATAGGAAACATATAACATCAAAGCATGGCAACCAAAATTCAATCTATTATTGATAAACTAAAAGTTTATATTTTGTGCAAGATTATGATACTTGGACTTGAACTGGTCGATTTCTGAGAGAGGTCTTTTTTTTCCTCCATAAGATGTCTGAATTGCGAGAAGAAGCAACAGACCTCAGCTTAGTAGGAAAACATGAACTATGGTTACATAATCTATCAATGTGATACTATTGTCGAACTGCATAAGAAGTTGACGAAAGTCGTATTATAAACTTGAAGCAGACATACATATCTTTACCCAGTGAAGAACTTATGATGCAAATGAAACAATGAAAGTTTGAAATGAAAAATATGACATATAAATATAAACAATCATCTTGAATCACAATGCTAAAAACTATCAACAACACCAGGTAAACAAATAAAAAAAAAACATTCAAATATTGTAGTATTGTTCAATGTACTTATTTCTTTGTAGATTGTATCACTCCACTTGCAACAACATTTATTCAAGACTATTTCTCTCTTCGCCTTGAGGCTGCGCATAATCCAAAATTGCAGTGGATTTTAGCACCGATTTTGCCTCCTCCATATTCATTTATGATCCAAAATTGCAGTGGGTTCTTAAGATAAGTGACAACAAAACATCTTGAAGAAAAGTGTTCCTCACATCTTAAGAAAAGTAAAAATTGGCAACAAAAAAAAAAAGTTCATTTCATAGTTTCAATCTAATGTAATTCATTTTTTATATCTTTTTGGAATTCAACATCTTCACTAATCAAGTGATGTAATACATAAACAGAAAACAAAACTTTTAACTTTATAAATTCAAGTGATGAGAAATAACATGTAGGCATAAGAACCATAACTTTTGTTGTCAAAGATGTGCAAGTGATGCAGAGTTTGAACAAACAATGAATGCAAGCACCTTGTTCTGAAAAAGAAAGGGAAATTTTTTGTTGGGCAGCCACAACAATCTTAACCAAAATATGAGAAGCAAAAAGAGATAGAAACAGCTGAGAAAGTTGTCATTCAATTAACATATTGTGATGTAAATCATCAATGATCAATAATTAAACAAAAAAATCCCCATACAAAATAAATGATATATATAATAAAAAGAACAGCAAATGAACAACATTCCCAAGAATATCACATGAAACAAGACTGATGCAATAGTTTTCCAAAAATCCCCTAAGCTAGTAAATTATTTGAAGTATGAAGTTACGTTCATGTTATGGTTCTAACTAAAAGGATCCAACCACGGACAAATTCCAAAACCCAGCAAATGTGTTTCTCTCAATACTCCAAATATGTTATTTTGCATCTGGAAGTTATCTTAACCTTGTTTTGCTTTTTTTTTTATCAGTGTGGAGAATCAAGTCTTAACATGACATTTAAACTAAATGTTAAACTTAAGAATCCCATAGATAATCTTGACAACAGAGATAGGATCAAGTGTTCCATGCAGAACACAATAAAAAAAATGAGTAACTACTAACTAATCAGAGATCAATAATTAAGCAACAAATTAATTCACCATAAAAAATAAGTTATAAATAAGCAACAAACCATTGGAAAGCTCACAAACCAAACTAATTGGGTAAGTAGGATCATTTCTATGGAATGAATCAATTCACACCATTTGAAAATTTCTCTCCAGAATCCTTTGAGACCGAATAAGCAGGAACATCGGCAGAAGTCATTGTATATCTAACAGACCCATCGGTAAAAGTAGCTCCAGATTCAAGATGAGCATCAAACACAAAGACAATTTCTCCAGCATGAGCTTCATCAACATACTTAATCAGATAATCATGTCTCTTACCCAAACCAAAAATCTGAATCTTCTTACCAGTGTTAACATTTGTAATAAAATCACCCGTCTTAATAACACCCTGATAGATTCTTAGATAAGTTAATTTTAAAAACATCCTATACCAAAATGTGAAAGCCTTTGCAACAAATGGAGCATCAATACTTCCAGACAATTCAACTTTCTCGCCATTCCTATTTTGATCAAGAGCACAATTACTAACATCGATTGGACTCGGCAAATACCTAATTACACCCTCCATAAATAGTTCTAACCCCTCATATCTCTCATCACTAATGATAATTGGTACAAATTTCCTTGCTATAGTTGCCCTACGAATTCCATCATCGAGATAAGACTCTGGAATTTGGCTGCCATCACGAAGAGGTTCAGAAATTTTATCATCAACCTCCGATACAATTTCAATGAGTTCGCGTCTTTTTTTCAACACAAAGGCTTGCATATCTTTGGTTACTTCTTCTACTTCTACATCATCATAATCAGATGTTTCAGAGCGAAAAAAGTAGGCCTTTAACTTGTTGGCAACACGATCAAAAAGTCCAGAAGACTTTTTAGAGCGAAAATAGGAGGCCTTTAACTTGTTGGCAAGATCAACAAGTCCACAAGAAGTTTTAGAGCTAAAAAAGTAGGCCTTTAACTTGACAAGATCAACAAATCCAATATAACAATCGTCAATGTGTATTGGAACTTGAATTGCAGCACAACGATGATTAAGCTTAGATTTTACTTGATCTACAACGTTCCATAGATCTGCTCCTTTCCGATCAAGATCGTCAATAAATATAAGCCTTGGAAGTTGAAATCTTGTCATTTGTTGATCAATAGTAATGGATTCGGTTTTAACACCATCTCGACAAGAAAGAACAAGAATTGCACTGTCGAAAATACGCGAAGCTAGTTGAACATCAACATTGAAATCAACATGATCAGAAGATATCTTCTCCAAAAAAGTATCACCACAAGATATGTCAAATAGGGTTATGTTTTCAGAGGAAGTGACATATGTTAGGGTACGTTGTTTATCTTTCTCGTCCACGTATACAAAACGTGGGTCGTCGTCATCCGGATAGCATTGATCTCCTAATACTATTTCATCGTATGTCTGCATGGGATAGTCGCCGTAGTATCCAGAAATCCAGACGTGACGCAGATGCTCCACTGAATGTTTGGAGAAATGACGGAGGGTGAGAGGGGTGGAGAGAACGGAGGAAGATGGATAAAGAGAGGAGCGTACGGTGGAGTAGAGAAGGCGTGGCAAGGAGGACCTTAAGAAGCGATTCATGGCAGCAAGGAGGGGTTTGATGGAAGCTGCGGTGTAGTTAGTTCCGTTTTTGAAGTGACCCTGATCAAGGGGAAAAATAAACATTACAAAAGGTTTTATTTATTTTTAGGTTTCGTGGGGGATAATTTTTTTTACCAAAATTAATTAATTAATATATTTTTTATACATGTAAATAATGATAAAAAAAAAGTATTACAATTATATTTTATTTATCAAAAGAAAATTATATATTTTTTTTGAAAGAGTGTTATTATTATTGTAGACTAGTTTAATAATGTTCTAACTCTCATTCCCCGGTTGTTGGATAAGGTTAAATTGTTTTGTCTTTAGGTTGGCTGAAAGCTAAAAAAGTCACATTTGTTTTTGGTACTCAGAGGTGGTGGTCGAGCCCTTTGGCTTGTTTGGGCATCGGCTAACTGCTTCTTGTTTTTTTGTTCGACATTGCTTGACTTTGTGTATTTTGTAGTGGTCTCTTAGGCACGTCTTGTGCTATTGGGACTGCTATGTTTGTGGTTATATAATTCAATTTTGGTTTGTTCAAAAAAAATGTTCATATGCAGTTGCAAACACTGTGATGCATCAAATACAATGCGTAGAGCATATATAAGCCCTTTGCTTGATCCAATGGTCGTTGGATCATTAAATCATAAAATTGTAGTACAAATATCATTTATTTATACGAAATTACTCTTTATTTTCCACCATGGCACTAGTGAGAAGGTTGAAGTCGTAGTTTGTTTAGGAATGGTAAAATCAATGGTGAGGGTGTGAAGGAGATACGTGTTTTTTTTATGTGGATGGAATTACACTACTAAAAAAACAAAAATTAGTTAGGGAAATTTAGTGAGGGAAAACGTGAAATCCCTCTCAAATTCCCTCACTAAATTTTGCGACCAAGAAATTAGTGAGGAATTTCAATTTTTCCGTCACTAATTTCCCTCTCAAATTTTTCTTTTTCTAGTAGTGTTAATTGTGGGGTGAGATTTGTTTAGTCTCAAATGAACTTATTTGTGTATGTCCAAATCATCGGTTAGTGACCAAAAAAAGTGTTGAAACTTCTCACATCAAACGAAGATTAATGACTCCCTATAATATCATGAATAAATTAGGAGAGTGATGCATGTCAAAGTTATTTTTTCAGAGGCGATCATTTTTTCAGAGGAAATGAAATTCGATAAGTGGGCTTTTTTAAGTCTGCACATCAAGTCTAATTATTAATATCATAAATCAGAAACTTTGATTATTTAAACTCTCTTCATGAAAATTCCTTAAAAAAAATCATTATTGAAACATAAAATATAAGTTAATATCGGCTTATATTTAACACGAAGCATGATATTATTGATTTGGTGAAGTGAAGCTGCAAGTTCAATAATCTAGCCAAGTACATGGTTAAGTAGTGATTAACAGTGGCGTCTAAAATCTCTTGAGTGACTTTCGAAATGAATTTGCAAATACACCATGTTACCGAGGATGCAAATTAGTAGAAGGAAAGTTGGGTAGCTCAATTTTTTTTAGTCGGGTATCTTCTGCGCGCAATTGCGAAGACTAATCTCTCAAGTATTGTGGAACCTAAATGGACAACAAGTTCTTCTTAAAAGTTTTAACGCTGCTGCATACTCAATGCTAGATTTGAACCCAGAACCTTGATAAGAGTTCAAAGAAAAAAAATTAATCTAACAGCTAACAATAACATTTGTCATTAAAAAAAAATAAAACGGAGAGGCAAGATGTCATAAAAAATTAAGTGGATACATTAACAAAGGACCAATTTTTTACTTGCACGAATTTTTATAAGTGGAATTACCTTGAATAAAACCCATCTAAAAATAAATAAAAAATTACCGCATTAAGTAAACCAAATTTATGTATTACTCAGAAATTAATTTCTACATGCATATAGCATGGGGAAGTTATAAACTTTTCCACCATGGACAAATTGCTTTTTGACCATTAGATTAACTAAAGATCACGGTTTTAACATAGACTTTTAACATTAGATTGTTTTTACACTACCTTCCACCACCATTCTTCCCCATTTATGTGCCTATCTCCCACCACCATTTCCTCCATTTGGTTCTTTTATCAGCCAAAATAAGTTAAAATTAAAATCATAAGGGAAATGGAAAATAATGACTTATTCACGAGATTGAAGCTGAAAAATGAATAAATTAGAAGAGTAAAGTTGCTGAGTTGGTATTTGCTTCTATTTGACCAAGATAACCTATTATTGTTTGAAGTGATGCACTTTTTCTTCATCAAAAAATTGTCTCAATTTTTATTCATATCTTTGAAACTCGTCATACGAACAAGCCCGAAATGTTGATTATATATTGAGAGAAGGTATTTGAGGAGTGTTTCTTTTAAGATCTGAAACTTTATAGATTTCTTTTGCTAGCAAAAAGCTACTACAGCTATGGAGTTTTCAGACATGGGATCTTTTACGGTTACATGTACAATGGTATTTAAACTTCAAGATTTAAGTTTCTACAAATTTACAAATCATACTTGCTAACTCTTCTCTCTCGGTATAAATGGTACCAGTTTTAAGTCTTTTATCTTCTTTTTTTTTAACACTTAGATCCTTTATCTTTATTTTTTTTCACTTAAGTTCTTTATGTTTAAAAATGTGCATAAAGGTGTCATTTTTTTCATTTTTGGTTAAAAAATGATGAAATGGCATGGCCAAGTAGGATTATAAATAATAATTTATTTTTAGAATCATTTTTTATTAAATTAATAAAATCGGTGTTCTTCCTTCCCATTAAATATATGAGTTTCAAACCCATAATTGCATCCCCTCTTTCTTCCTTCCCATAAAAGAGAACAATACAAGCTATGGCAGCAAAACACCACTTACACACGTCAAACAATTTGGCAACCAAAACAAACAGAACACACACTACCGTAATAACAACAAAAACATCCATGAACCCAAAGGCAAACTCTATCAGTAGCTGCATAAGAGACACACACAATGATAAAAGTTTTACTGTTTAGTTATGGATCACTAGATACAAATTATAGCATATCACCAATAATAAAGAAAAGAAGAAATTGTGTACCTTTGAATTAGGCTGATAGTATAACCGCGCCCGCAACTATGAGAGGGATGACTACCCTCATTCCGTCTAGCTTTAGGTTTCAGTTCAGAATGCTTAACCGTTTGGTGGGATAACGTTTAAATAGCTAAACGACTGAGGGCAGGGACCTCTCATTGGACTTAGCTAAATGGTCCAACCTATCGCGATCCATTTATAAAGAATAGTTCAATCACAAATATTCATCAACTAATTGGTGCTTAAAACAATGGACCATAATTTATATTATAATATTAACTTACAATAATTGATTATTTTTGATCCATAATTGATTAATTAAATAATTAATCCAACACACAGTACCCCCTTAAATCTAACCCCAATTTCCTTTCATTATTCAATTCCTTTCAATACAGTCTAATCTCTCCAATCTTTCCTCTTTTTTCTGAAACTTTCTAACTATAAATATGCTGTATGCATAATCTTACGAGGAAATCTGCAAATTGAAACTCCCAACGAAATGCTTAACCAAAATGAATATGGTTATGTATTTTTAATTTCTTAGTTTTGGGTTTTAATTTTTAATTTTATTCACAAAGAAACAAGGAAGAATACACTATTCAGAAATCGGATGAAACATGCTTAACATATTTCATTGAAATGGAAGGATAGATATGTGTGAGAAAGATAATGAAGATGAATTATTTTTGGGATTTTATGAATGTAGATTTTGAGAATGATGCAGATGAATGAGTGAATGATTTTAGGTTTTTTTTCATAAGTTGAATGAATGAATCTAGAGTTTTAGGGTTGTGGATACTAGTTTCCTTGGTTGAAGATGAAGAGGGGGTGAAGATGAAATTGTTAGATTTTTTTTTTTTTATTCAAATTTATTTTAATTAATAATCTGAAAATAAATAATTAAAAAATTGATGATACTATTGACAAGTCATCTACACATCAGCATTTTTAAACAAGAAAATAGAAAAAGGGTAAACTTGTGCACATTTCAAAACATAAAGGATCTAAGTAGGAAAAAAAGATAAAAGACCTCTGGAGTAATTTTGTTTTTTATAAAATTAAAACGTAAACAAGATCTAATACTTATGCTCGCTAACTCTTCATTCTCGGGTGATTCTAAATGAAATTCTCAGCTCCAAAGTAATGAATCGGTACATAAACATAGCCAATTTGAAAATTGCGGGATCAGTCTTTGTGTTGCCCCATGAATGTGCGATGTGTGAATGGATGTTATATCCAACTCGTTTTAAGCAGAATTGGGAGAGAATGGTGATCAAAGTTAGTGTGGAAAAAATCTAGTGTTAAGGGTCAATGATCTAATCGTCAAAAAACATAATAGTCAAATGAAACAAATTTTGTCCAGAATTATGTTTACTTTTTATCACAAGTAACAGATTACTATTTGTGTGTAAATCTTTAAGAACACAACAAAATGGACAACCTTCTCAAGAATGTCCCATGAAACAAAACTAGTGAAACAGCTTTCAAACAATACCCCGAGCATGTGTAAAAACAACTACATGAAGCTAATAAAATCATTTTTAAGTGTGTAAGTTAGGATCATGTTATGATTCCAACTAGAAGTTCAATAGATGCCTCACACAGAACGATCCAAACATGACTAACATTAGACAGGGTATGGACATGAACCAAGTTAATAACGAATTTTGTCCAGAACTATGTTTATTTTTTATCACAAGTAACAGCCTACCAAACCCAACAAATGTGTGTTTCTCTCGATACATCAAATTAGTTAAATATTTAGACATCCTTGCATAAAACCTTGAACATAGCAGTTAAGAGAACATAGCAAAACATAATAAACTCAAACAAACCAAAGCATACTTCTGTCATTATGTAATTAAGTCAATGGCAAAACATTGTTATACAATTACCATGAAATCAAAATAAAATTGCACTAAACATAACATAAGAAACAAAATCATCTTGGGTTTTTCCTTCAAAATAAACTGCAAAGTACATGTCTGATCTCCCAGACAAGGTGATTCACTTGAGAGGAATGAACCTGGAGGAGTGAGTAGCACCAATACCAGGTCTACCATGCTTAACAGGCTTGTATGAAATCGAGAATTCAGCAAGGTAATGACCGATCATCTCAGGTTTGATTTCAAGCTGGTTAAAGGTCTTCCCATTGTACACTCCAATAATGCTCCCAATCATCTCAGGTACAATGATCATGTTACGAAGATGGGTCCTAACAGGTTACATAAAGACACAAGTTAACATTTCCCATAAATAAATACAAGACTTTACCCAACTCAGTCTGATCAAACTTAATCAGATCGAATAAAAAATTTGCTAAAACCAACTCGACTCAACACATGAACACACTCACTGCATAGACTCTAAATGAAATCTCATCTCTAAGGAATCTCGTATTTCTTAAAACAAAATGCTTTACATGTAAATAAAATTGTTAAAAAAAAATAAAATTGTACGAATGTTGCTGATGGAATTTTATGTTTTATATTAAAAATTCACTATATAATTGTAAGGAAAAATAATGGCTACTCCAAAAACTAATTACTTTTTATATGATATGATATGATAATTTATTTCTTTAACTTATTTAAAAAAATTATTATTATTTCTTAAACTGGACGCAATCAATTCGAAAAATTAAATGTAGAAGATTTTTGTTATCATTCATTCAACTAAAATTATGACACAATTAATTAATTCCTTTATTTCTTTACTCTCATTCCAAAAACTAATTTATTTCTTTATTTCTTTATACTCCTCCCAAAAACTAATTAATTTCTTGATTTTTTTTCGGTTTGTGATTAAATAATCGATTTCAATATTCTTTTTTATTTTGATGAAATATTTTATTTTAATATGATGTCATCCCATTTATTGAGGTTTAGTATAAATACTACACCCTCCGTCACAAATTGTACGTCGCTTTGAAAAAAAATTGTCCCAAATTATATGTCGTCATTTATTATTATTAAGGACAATTTTGTAAAATAACTCATAATATCTCTTTTTTATTAAAAAAAACTGATAATATCTCTTTCACATAAAAAAATTTATTATATTTCTTAATACGTGTAAATGCGCAAAACATCATACAATTTGGGATGGAGAAAATAGCGTTCAGTGTCCGTTTGTCAGTTCTTTTTATTGCACCTACAATATAGTATAACATTAAAATTGGTTTAAATGTATAATTGAAACGTAAAAAAGCCTGCCAACAATTATGTATTTCCTTTATATATAACTAGGGGAAAACTAGTCACTCACGTGCTCGTTATTCCATTCATTTTATTACGTTAACATTTGTAAATTATGAATAGCATTTTTGTGAAATTTTGATTAAAAAAGTATAGATGTTTGTCAATTTTAAACTATAAAAATCCTAACAAATCATGTTTATATTTTTCAATTACATTAACAATATAACAAGTCCTCTAAAAAATATAGGGTTAATTATATTTTTAGTCCCTATAAATATATCAACTTTTTGTTTTAGTCCCTCTAAAACTATCCTTCAACTTTTAGTCCCTATAAATTTTTCAATCACTATTTTTGGTCCCTATTTTTAAGTTAATTTTTGTATTTTTTTTTTAATGAAATTGTGCAGAAATGTGTAGAATATTGTAAAAAAAAATCACAAAAAAATCAGAATATTTTAACAATGCACAAATTAAATATGAAGTTTTAACCGTAAAAAAATATATAAATTCATACTAAATTCATCTTTTGTTAAAAAATTCTAATTTTTTTTGGGAGAGAGTCTTATAATATTATGTATTTTGCTACAAAATTTTATTCGATTGTATCTCTACTGATGAGTTGACACAGACCAGGCCCGTGCTGGAGGTTGTTTCTCCAGTAACGCACGTTGACGTGCATTCTGAAGAAGTGGAGCGGTTGAATCGGACATTGCAGGAGGGGATGGATATCCCCACCGTTGATGATGTTAATGCTATGCTTTCTGATGATGTGGAACATAATCATTCGAGTCCACGGGAGCTGGTGGAGAGTCCCAAGGGTTCCCATGAGCATGTCTCACACTCATCCCCTGTTGAGCACGATGACGTGCATGAGGTGTTTGTTGATCTATTACAGGTTCAAGCGGATCATTTTGTGGAGCGCAATGACGTGTAATTTGACTCACGCAGCTCCCTACCTGTTAGCCGTACTATAGATCTTTCTTTGGTATCTATTGAGGCCGTAAAGGGGTCCCTTGATGGGACTGGAAATGTCGAGAAAGAGGTTGTCTTTCAGGATGGCCCAACGCAGAATGTTATGCCAGAGGTTCACAGTAATTCTAGGATTTAGCATGACATGGAGCTATGGCGCCGAGTTAAGGAGTATGATAAAAAATGTGCTGAATCACCTTTCCTTCCCTGTTTTAACAAATAAACAGAAGCAACACCTAAAGAAGACCACTATGGATAAGCCGTACAAAACCCGTTCTACGGGTGATAATTCTACCACTGATCAATGATAGTTTTGTACTGGAATATTCGTGGTTTTGGTAACTCGGACACTAAAATTACCTTAAAAAGTTCACATTTTCCGTGAAGGTAATTGTTGTGCTGACAGGTTGGATGTTATGGGTCTCTTGGTGCAGTTTGGTTGTCGGTTTTACCTTCTGATTTGCATCAGGACTTTTGTTCGGACCGTTATGGAATGTCTCGGTTTAGATTTTCGTAGGTGGTTGTCTTTATTTTTTTTATTTTTTTTTGCTCTTCTTTTCTGTTTTTTTGTTTTTTCTTCGAGGTTTTTGGCCTAGTCCCCCTCTTGAATTTTCCCCCTTTTTTAAATAAAATTTGAGATTGGCGGTATGAAATGGGAGTTCATCGGGGTACCAACCTAGTTGGGATGTCGTTGCTTCTTCTTGATGCCTGTCCTTTCTCCTGGTTTACCGAAGAAAAAAAAACAAAATTTTATTAAAAAATATGAATTCTACATATGAGTTTACTTTAAATGAGAGATCAAAAGTGAAGATGGAAAATTTTTTAGAGACTAAAAGTTGAAGAAATTTTTTAGAGGGACTAAAATGAAAAGTTGACATATTTATAGGGATCAAAAACATATTTGACCTTATAACATGTATAATATAATTTACATATTTTTTATTTTCAAATAGAAAGATAAATACATGTTATCATATGTCAAAAAGTTAGAGTTTCTGTAAAAAAAAAAAAAAAAAATAGTCAAAAAGTTAGGGTTATTTTTCTTAACAAGAAAAAGTTAAGTTATTTGTACAAACTTTTTATTTTAGTTTATCCAAAGTTTTCGGTAGACTTTTAGCCTCCCAAAAAATTTCCATTACTACTCTATTCTCTACTTTTTACTCAACTCATATTTAGATTTTATATTTTAATGAAATTTTTTAGAAAGTGTAAAATATTATGACAATCTCTTCAGATTTTTTTTATATTTTTTAACAAAACGAATTAAATATAAATTTTTATATCTATACTATATATAAAAAGGGGTTAAATATGTTTTTGGTCCCTACATTTTACGCGATTTTGAGAATAGTCCCTACATTTCAATAAATGTTTTTAAAATCTCTACATTTTTCCTCCGTTAGTGCAATTGGTCCCTGCCTTCAGTGCCATGTTGATGAAACGCAAGCCATCATAACAAGCTCAACCCCACCCCACCAAATCTCCACCACAACACCTTCCACACCCGCAACAGCAAGTGCATTCAACGATAACATCATCGCTTCCGACCTCCAAATCTTCCCCTTTAAACCAACATATTTCACCGGAAGCGTGACGAACACTGGCGATCCGCATCTACGACGCTGCGGAGAAAGATCATGGTGAAGTTCATAGAGAAGTTCTTCGTCGTTTTCCGGCGAGATTGAACCGCCAACATTGGCATCACGTTAGAAATTTGACAACAGGGACTATTTACGCTAACAGAGAAAAAATGTAGGGATTTTAAAAACATTTATTGAAATGTAAGGACTATTCTCAAAATCGTGCAAAATGTAGGGACCAAAAACATATTTAATCCTATAAAAAGAACTACCTCTTTCAGCTCTTTTGAGGTGAATTTTTCTTTTCAAAAATACCCTCAATTTTCAATGCAAATAACACATGTAACAAATATATTTTTTTGATAAGCAAGGAGAGAGGACAGACATCAAGAGACATCATCGACATCCCAACTAGGTTGGCACTCCAAGATACCTCCATCCTATGCCGCCAAACTCAAAAAATTTATTAAATATATAAGAATAACACGATATAAATAGATATGTCTGGTTTTTTGCTTTAAAATTTAAAAAGTGTAACAAACTAGATTAGTATATTTATACTTACTTTTTCATTATCCCAATTATACTCTTGAATAAAAAATTTATTATAAAGATTGTTTTTTTTAAAGGATATAATAAAGATTGTTGTTGGTGTCATTGAAAAAAAAATTTAGATTAGTTTTTATTATATTATTTGGTTTGTTATAACTTGAAAGCAACAAACATTTATATTTTTAGTTTTAATCAAAATCTTTATAAAAAAAAAAACACCGTTCATAATTTTCAAATGCTAACATAATAAAAATAGCGGAAAGACGAGTACGTGAGTTTCTGTTTTTTCAGCAGTATTTATAGGGATAAAAACATATTTATTCTTAAAAAGACAAGTGTTATTTTATGTTGAAAATAAAAGTAAAATAAAAAAAAATCAATTTTTACCTTCATCCAAACTCAAATTCTTTTTTATACGAGTAATGGAGGTTTAACACAAAAAAATTAGGCTTAAGTGCAGTTTTGCCTCCCCTATTTTGACTTAAACGGAATTTCACCCCCCTATTTTAAAACTTGGAATTTCACCCCTTCTGTTTTACATTTTTCAGGATTTTACCCTCTAATCAAATTTAAACTAATTTATGATGATGTGGCTGTGCTATGTGGATTTTAAAATATTATCTAATTATCCACCTAATTAAATATTTAAATTAAATATTTTTTAATTACAAATTTTTGAATAACTTTATTTAAAAAAATTGGAAAAAACTAAAAGAATACCATAAAATGCAGAAAAATTCTGAAAAAAGCAGGAATTATTATTTTTTGTTTTATAATTCCTGAAAAAATTAAAAATTATGCTTTCTTTGCTGATTTGAGTCATAACAAAAATAACATTTTTCTCTTCCATTGGATTAGAAGAATAGATATTGAGCCAATTCATTTCGGGACCGACTTCAAGTGTTTCTTGTCTATGAATTCTTTTTACAGCTGTGCATGACAACTTAAGTGATAATTCTATGTATTTTTACTCATAGTTTGCCTTTTCTTTTGCAAAATTATCTGTCGTGGTTTTGAGGCTGAAATATTGCTCTCATATTCATTTATTTCCCTTTTTCTTGGGTTATTATATGTGGAAAAGCACAATATGGTTGTGAATGAAACTATGGATAAAACAAAAAACAAAAAACAATTTTGAAAAAACCAATAATTTTTTGATTTATAATTCTTGCTTTTTTCAGAATTTTTTCTGCATTTTATGGTATTTTTTTTTAGTGTTTTTTCCCATTTTTTTAAAAAGTTATTCCGAATTTTGTAATTAAAAAAATATTTAATTTAAATATTTAATTAGGTGGATAATAAGATAATATTTTAAAATCCACATAACACCGTCACATCAACATAAATTAGTTTAAATTTGATTAGGGGGTAAAATTCTGAAAAATGTAAAATAGGGGGGGTTAAATTCCGTTTGAGTCAAAATAGGGGGCAAAACTGCACTTAAGCCAAAAAAAATAAAAAATAATAACTAGATAGGGCTGACAGGTGGCATTGAAGGTGAGAAATGTCCACATCTTCATGCGCCCCTATCATGTAAGGAGCGAACATACCCTGCTCCGCTATTGAATTCATCATAACATGCAACCCTTCGGCGACAATAAGAAAAAGGAACGGAGACAACGGGTCGCCCTGCCGAAGACCCCTTTCCAAACTGAATTCTTTAGTAGGACTACCGTTCACTAAAACAGTTATATGATTTGTTATAACTTGAAAGCAACAAACATTTATATTTTTCAGTTTTAATCAAAATCAAAATTTCATAAAATAAAAAAAAAACACTGTTCATAATTTTCAAATGTTAGCGTAATAAAAATAGCAGAAAAACGGATACGTGAGTCCCGTCATTTCACTAGTATTTAAAGGGATAAAAACATATTTATTCTTAAAAGAATAAGTGTTATTTTTTATTGAAAATAAAAAAAAAATAAAAAAAAAACAATTTTTACCTTCATCCAAACTCAGAGTCTTTTTTATACGAGTAATGGAGGTTTAACACAAAAAATAATAACGAGATAGAGCTGACAGGTGGCATTGAGTGTGAGTGATCCTGAAAATCAATTCTTTCCTTTCTACATCGGCAATTCCGGGTGCTACCATTGATGAAAAAGAAAAAGGAGAAAACCGTAATTAACCATTGCCGCGTCATTTCCTACGACTTTCCTATATACCATCATCACACGACCAATCTCAACCGTACGATCATCCTCCCTTATTCTCAGATCTCGAAACCCTAGAGCCTCTCTATAAATCCCAATTCAAACCCCTCCCTCTCTCTTTGAAATTCAATTATCGTTATGGCTATGAAAGAGAGATTATTGGCTTCATCCTCTGAAACGACGTCGTCACAAGATGAAGAAAAAAGATACGTCACGTGGGAAGAGAAATTCGTTTCGATGGATAAAGGTAGAAGAGAGGTTCGTTATTTTCTGAAGAAGAAAAGTGGTGAAATGGATCTTGCTCTTATTGGTAAAGAGAAGAGTTCTAGGCATATGAGTTATCATTATGCGATTAGAAACTCTTCTTTTGCTCCTTTTTTTAGACTTAAATCGCGTAGAGAAGTTCTTAATTGGTTAGATTCTATTGTTCAAGGTCAGTTTCATTTTATTTCTTTGATTCATAACTTTTTTCATCGTTTTCTTGATTAATCTTAAAAAAGTTTGTTTTTTCTTCAATGAACTTTGAGATTTGTTTTGTTTATTTTTCTTAATTTTCTTCTTAATTCGACTTTCATTGGTTCAAATTAATCTTTGTATTTAGTTTGTTTTCCTAGATCCCTTCGTGTGGGGTTTTTGGTTTTGTATCACTGATTTTGGATTTTGGTTTTCTAGATCTGAAATTGTTACATGTTTCTATATCAATTTCAATTTTATCTTTCTTGAACATATAAATATTTAATTTTTATTTTGTTAATTAGTGTTTTCATTGGTTAGGTTTTTTATGATTTTTGTTTTCATGTTTCCTTGAATCTCTTCTCATATTAATACCACTGATTTCTTGTTTGTTTTTTTATTAATTTAATGTTTTTTTGGATAATATTCTCTTTTCCATGTAATTGAAGTTAAAAATTGTTCTGTTTGCTTCTGAAATTTTCAGATTCTTCTTCCAGGGATTCGAATATGGCTGTGGGAAAACATGGTTATGAACCTGAGATTGGAACATTGAAGGTATTAAATTCAATTATTGTTGTTATCTTGATTAATGATAATGATTCTATGAATTAATTTTCTATCAAATTAAATTTCTCATTGAATTATTCTATTTTGATTTTTCAGGATAATCAATTGCAGACGCTGCACCCTTGTTCAAAAGAATTCACATGGTTAGGGTTACCATGGACATGTAGGAAAAGAAGAAACCACTATCAGGCATATCGGAAGAACGGCTTTCAGATATCTGTGAGTCATCATCATCTTTGTTTCCCCTTTTTTTTATACCAATTCTGATGCTTTGCCAGTGTAAAATATTTTACACATGTCAACCAATCACAATCTGTTAGTTAGTTGTATGGTTTTAAGTTAGAGATGATGAAAGTCAGTTTTCCACCAACAATAAAAACAATCTTTGCACTGTCAGTGCATAAAAGTTATATCTCTGTTTTTTATTTCTTTGGCTATTTGTGTTTGCCTTGAATGTATTGTAATCTGACTTTTGTAATATTGATTTTTCCTGCTGCTTTCGCAAATTGATTTTCAGGTGTATGATTTTGTGTTTGTTTTAGCAGAGGAGAACAAACGTCTGGTTGCCTACTTGGAAGACATGTACGAGGGTTCCAAAGGCAACAAGATGGTTGTAGTTCGCTGGTTTCACAGAATTGATGAGGTTGGTTTTGTTTTGCCCCACAGTTTTAGTGAAAGAGAGGTTTACTTTTCTCCTTATCTTCAACGTCTGAGTATTGAATGCATAGATGGTTTGACTTCCGTCCTCAGTCCACAGCACTACGCCAAGTATCGGAACAACGCTCGACATGCTCGTCCAGAACCATTTGTGTGCAGCAAGAAGTTTGGTAAGGATGATGTCAAGGATTTTGATATAACTCAAATGGAGGGTTATTGGAAACAGGAAATACTGAAGCAAATGTATCCCCATGTGGAGTCAAACTCTAGTGGTAGTTCAGGGAAATCTGATGATGGACCAGAACTGGAAGAAAACCTCCATTCTTCTGCGATAAGACCAAAGAAGAAGCAGCGGTGTACAAAGGTTGATGGAAAAGATGCTGTCGAGTTAGGTTCTCTTCAATTAGAAAATTTGAGTAATTGTAAGATTGATGCCAAAACCACTTGTGGTAACAAGTTGGAGGGTTCCGTAAAACTGGTTGGAACCACCAAGTTGGCCACAATCAAAGAGACAAATGAAGCTTCACAGTATTTAGCCGTAGGTTCCAATGTTGAGGTCCTCTCTCAAGACAGTGGGATTAGAGGTTGTTGGTTTAGAGCTTCTGTTATCAAGAGGCACAAAGACAAAGTGAAGGTGCAATATCACGACATCCAGGATGCAGTGGATGAAGCTAAGAAGCTTGAGGTGTGTTAAAATATCTTTTATATTTTTCATTAGTATTGGTAGACTTGCTGTAGGACATGACTGACATTTTTTTATTAATTTTCTTGAAGGAATGGATTTTAGCTTCTAGACCTGTGGTACCTGATGATCTGGGTCTCCGAGTAGATGAGAGGACGAAGATCCGACCACTATCAGAGAAACGTGGAATATCGTTTGTGGGTGATGTTGGTTACATTGTTGATGCCTGGTGGCATGATGGATGGTGGGAAGGCATTGTTGTTCAAAAAGAATCTGATGCTAAATATCATGTTTATTTCCCAGGTATGACCTTCTGGTCTTGTATTTTGCACCATAATTATGTTTAAGCTCTGTATAAGTTTTTGTGGTCCTTGTAAATATTAGGCGTCTTATTAATTCTGAAGTTAATGTCTTTGCAGGGGAAAAGAAGATGTCAATATTTGGACCATGTAACTTGAGGCATTCTCGAGATTGGACAGGGAATGGATGGGTAAAGGTGAGGGAAAGGCCTGATGTTGTTGTGACTTGTATATCATCAAGCTTGAAAACAAAACAAAGTTCCTGCAAATCTGAGGACAGCAAATCAACTGTAGCATCTATGGGAGATGGAATACAATCTAAGCAGGCTGATACTTACTCGGGTTCTTCTGAAAGGGATAAACTTAGAAAGACTGAGGAAGCTCCAGATCTTGTGAAGGATGTTTTATCATTGCATTTAAGGTGGAAGTCATCCAGAAAGAGGAATCGAAGTGGTACTTCTCAGCAGAAGCAACAGAGCAATGACATACATAGGAAATTGTCGCCGAAGTTTCTGCAGTCTGATGCTACTGATAGTTTTGTGGTTCCAGCTTCATTGAAGGTTGATCATGATGACTATAAATACCAGGGAGATCCTTCCCTTTTCAGTTCCTCAGTCGTGCCATCTTTAACCAACATGGTTATGTGTAGATGATTCCATGTTGGTTTTTTTCTTTCTAGAATGGTGTCTACTTTTTAGGTTATTTTCTTCATCCTCCCACTTAGCAGAAACACAGTATTTAGTTTTAACACTTGAACTTTAGTGCATCCATTCGATGCCTTTTTTCTCATGGTTTCTTCAACTGTGTTCTTCCTAACTTAGGTGCTAGTCTTTTGTTGCCCTTCTAGTTATCTTGTTTTAGTATTTCGTGGCATCGGAGCGTCATTTTATTTGAAGCCCAAGGAAGCAAGGATGATGCCTGCATAAGTTTTGGCAGGACAGTTTAACCTAGTGGAATAACCAACATTGGCTTTGTCTTTAGGAAGGAATGGTTTTTACCATTGTTTGCAAGCCCATGCAATGTGTAACTTTGGCCAGTGATAATATAAGTTTTACCTTTCTTGTGCCTTGTTTTCTTGAAATGTCTTTTATTCTCTCTGCCCTTTGTTATTTTATTACACGTTCTCTACATTATCCCCAGTTTTGTTCCATTTTAATTCATTTATTTTATAAATCATATGGTTGTATTCATTTATTTTGTATATTAGTCTTGCGTAATGCTGACTTGATACAATCAATTCTCAAAGGAAGAGTGCACTGACTATAGTTGTATATATTTTTTTGAAAGTGTATATATTGTATATGTTGTGTATACAAGAACAGAATTCTCCCATGGTGGAATCATCCTAGTTTGTTTTTATAAATTTGTAGTTCACACCTAGTTGTATAATGGGGTGGACTATCAAGAATAAAAACATTCTCCTCGTATATGATTTAATTCTCGTGATAAAGACCATGATTAGTGTATGATATAACTCACAAAGTCACAGGCAAGTGAATAAAAAATGTAAAGTGAGTTTTTATTTTACTGTCTATTTGGTTCTTGTAAAAACCAACTGTTCATGACCGAATTGAACTTGAGATTAAGTGTTGAGTTAAAAAATTTAACTTCAAAGTTTTTGCCTAAAAGAATTGAATCTAAGTATGTAGTTGTATAGATTTGAATGTTATTAAGTTTAATTTCTTTTACCTTGATCAGATTTCAATTTGAAGTTTCTATCTTTAAATATGATTTTTTTACTATTTTAAGGGTAATTTTTTTTCTTCCTAAAATTACACAGTAATAGTATCAATATATCCAAACATAATCCACACGTTGAGTTCAGGCTGACAAAGGTGATATTTTAGTAAGTTGAGTAGGTGTTGTGTACTTACTTGTGAATCCAATCCAAACCATATATAGTATAAGTCAAAGCCGCCTAGTAGAATAATAAGTAGCAGTGTTTCTTTGCCGTATTGAGTTTGAATACATACGAATATCTATGCCAGCTAACCAGGAAATTGACCACCTTCCTTGCACATGGATATGTCCAAATCAGAGATAAACATCATCCAAAAAGGAGCCACTTGTTTGACTTTAATATTATGATTATTATTTTACAATAATATGAGGCCCTACGGTCGTGGATCGGGGGATCCAATGCTATTTGTTTGAACTTTTATGAGGTTAGCTTGGCTAATTTTTTTTCTTGTAGCCTAGTGACTAGATTCACATATATGTGTGGAAAAGTGAGGAATTCGAAGTTCGACATGATATATAACTCAGGCGAATTGTCTCGTACGTACAAATAGTTGGTAGCGGGGCTTGAATTTGATCCAATAATTCCTCACTTTTTTACACTTATGTGAGTTTAAAATCACCATTCAACTTGAAAAGAAAAAAAAAACTCAATCTCCCTTAAATACTATAGGTTTAGCTAGTTTATTGAATTACCTTGATGCTTTAGTAAGCAACATTGAAGGAATAATCCTTATATTAAGAAGAAAGAGACAATTTTAAGCACTATGTGGGGAATATATATGCACGTTAGTTAAAGAACAATCTCTGTCAACTTAGGCATAAGACCTTTTTCACTTCAACATGTTGAGTTAAGCCATCCATTTTTCTAACCCACCAACTACTAAACAATAAACATGGTATTGTTCTATCAGTTAGAAGGAGCTGTTCATAGATCATTTTCTGCATATTTATCTCTCAAAACCATGCGATTGAACCTTCTAACCTATTGAATTTATATAATATAAAAGCTTCTTTATGATACTACAGCTGCACACCTAATCATAGGTATGGCTTTTAAAGATAGTGCTAAAAGCGAGCTTCACGAAATTGCTATAAAAAGTTCAAAGGATTTTCCTCTATTTGGGACTAGTCTAGCCTCTATAGAATCTTTGTCCATGCCAAAGGTTTGTATTTTCACTTACTTTATTTTGGGTTTTGATTTATGTTTGGATTGACAGCGAATTCAACAAAATTACGGTGGCACTTTGATTTTGTGAAGCTCCAAAATCAAGGCGGTTCACGGCGATTTTGCCAATCCCACCATCGGTCCAAACATAAATTTGGTCATATGGTTTTTTAGTGTATTCAACATGGTTTGGTTATGTTGCTTTAAAAACAGGTTCATGAGGTTGTTCTTTCAGCAAATATGCAGTGTGAGAAGTGTCAAAAGAGGGTTATTGACATTATTACAAAAATGAATGGTAAGAATTTTATGATTTTAAAAAATTCACTTAATTGCCAATTTAGAGCTATACCCTTTTAAGATTCTTTTTGAGAGGAAACAACAATAGTTTTACAAATTTAGGGCTACACCTTTTTATGATTTTTCTTTGAGAGGAAATATCATTAGTAAATTAGTTTGTTGAAGATGAATTCCAAATTGTTACATGATTTGAACTTTGAAGCTTTTCAAAGACTTTCTTATAAAGAATCCAAGTTAAAAAATTCGTAGAAAAGTATTCCATGGGAGACAAAGAGGGTGGGGCACACGTTGTAAGAGGTGGTCCTTGTTGGTTTCCACCTAGAAATAGCCTGGCATTTGTTTGGTAGCAAATATTATGAGTCTCAGATTTCAAGCTGTATTGAAAATTTTATCAATCCAATCTCATTCCTATACAAAACACCAAATCTCTATTGGATGGTCAATATTCACCACCTATTGTAAACTAGACAATTTGAATTTTAGAAACCCTCTTCTTCAAGTATTCTTTGCAGTCATGTGAATATTGATTAATTCTGTTTTTAGAGCCTATTTTTAAGATCAATTGGTTTATCCTTAGTTGAGCCACCGTGGTACAATTTAAAAAATGTTTATGTGCTTATAAATAGCCGTTCACCTTATAAACCTATCTTTGGTATTACGGTGGATGCATCAGAATCACAACGATCCACCGTAATTTTTATAGTCGTTTTCCGTATAAACTTTTGTTTGGTATTATGATTGGATACATCAGAATTGCATTGATCCACCCATAGTTTTAAAACTTGGCTCGGATCGGCCGGTCGGATCGGTCGGACCATGAACCGGTGGGTAGGCCGGTTCGAGCCAACATTTGGATCGGTCATGCAGTTAACTCGGCGGGAACCGGTCAAAACCGGTGACTCGGCCGAGTTGTGGGTCAGACCGGTTCTCCAATTTTTTTTTTTTTTTTTGCTTTTAACTTTA
>Ga0315915_1002215_pt1 | contig 24365 bp, 13 predicted proteins | sample MpolbnodulesMG_FD_207738 | JGI IMG/M metagenome (GOLD analysis project Ga0315915, IMG submission 207738) | Medicago polymorpha root nodule microbial communities from Los Angeles, California, United States - branched nodules | ecosystem: Host-associated > Plants > Roots > Nodule | place: USA...
CAAATAATTAATTGGACGGATAGAGATAGAAGAAACAATGGAATAGGGGAAAAGAACCACACTGACGGCGAGAGGTTCGCCGGTATGAGAAAAATGAAGGATGAGGTGATGGAAGCGAGGAAGAAGAAGGGAAGAGATGGGACAAAATTGTGTGTGAACAAATGTAAATGTTCTCAATTTTATTTTTAACAAATAAGATCCATTGATTAAATCCAACGGTATTTCCTTCATGCTCCACCGGTGAGGGACTTAATTGACCCCTCACCCTAGAATCCACCATATTTATGTTGTAAAATTAAATAGTATATAATGGTTGTGCTCATCAAAGCATAATGACTGAAAGTTAAAAGGGCATTCATTGTAGAACACAGTACCTGATTGTCAAAATATTTGGCATCTGCAAAAGATAATAGAAAGTTTCATCAACATAGTGTAGTAATGAAAAGTGGGAAACATATATATCATGATATAAATCACCGAGAGGGAGATTAGGAATATTCAGATACGTATCAACTTTGAAACTTCCATGACCTAAGCTAATAGAAGAATGCTAGAAATAATTTACTTTCCTAAAAGATGGTACTTGAATGCCAACACACACACACACACACAAGTACACTGTAAGATTGAAGGCTGCATTTGCTTGTAATTATAAAGCTAAGACATCGATTAAGTTCATGCCAATGTTATAGGCAGCCGTCAATGAACTTAGGAAGAATATATTAGAGGTTGAGATTCACAGCATACATTAACAGTCAATAACATATATACATCAAATACTGAAGAACAAGTCAGGTCGGCTTACAATACGCTGGTATCGGAGCATCAAAGTCGAGTCCCAATTGTTCTGCAATACACTTATCATGATCATGCTCAAGCCAAGGTACATAATCTTCAGGTATAGGCTTATTCTCATTCCAAGGTTCATCATCTTCAGATGAAGCTTCAGGTTTAAGTGGTGTTTTGCTTGTTTCAATTCCTTTCTTTCCATCATCTGTCTTGAACTTCTTTGAGTTCACATTCAAGACAGTCTCTACATGAAACAAAGAAAAAGACATGAGAATACAGTAAGAAAATTGAGTGCTGCAAAATTATGACTTGTATCCCAACTGTTCTGCAATATACTTACTGTGATCATGCTCATCCAAGAGTTCATCTTCTTCAGGTGAATTCTTGTTTGTCATCTCAAATGACACTTGATGCTCAAGTGGTGTTTTTGGACTTCTCATCCCTTTTTTGGCATGTGTCTCTATAAGAAGGAAATAAAAGCAATACAGTAAGAGAAGAGTGTTGTAAAATTAAAAATAGAGAATTTGTATCCCAACCCAACTGTTGGGCAACAAACTTACTATGATCATGCTCATCCCAGAGCTTTTCATCTGCAGGTAAATTCTTGTTTCTCCTCTTAGGGGATGCTCGAAGCTCAAGTCGTGTTTTTGAACGTTTAATCCCTTTTTTTCCATGTGTCTCTATAAGAAGGAAACACGAGCAAATACAGTAAGAGAAGAGAGTTGTAAATATATTTGTTATAAAAGAAAAACTCTCGAGTTAATTAAGTAATTGTTTTCTCTTTTCTCTACAAGTTAAAGTTATTAGTTGTTTACTACGAAGCACGTACTTTGACACAGAGACCACAGACGACACTGACACTTGACATAGCTAATGTAAAAAATATAGGACACCGACACTGTTTTATATATGTAATTTATTTATAACAAGATCTAAATTGAGAATCAAAATACATACATATGCATCTAATTTGAGCAATTTATTTTATTAAAAAAATTCTAAAACAAGATACAATAGTATTTGGCATTTACTTATCCATCATCTACTAATGAAAAGCTAAAAATGTTATAATCAACTTTATTGTCTATAACCCTTTGTTGATCAACACTTCACAACACATCTTTAACTACTGAATCGGTGTGTGGAAGTGAAAAAAAATTCAAACAAGTTGTCCGACACGCCATTTGTGATTGTTATATAGGTGTTGGACGCCGTTTCAAGGAGTGTCGAAATAATGATAAAAAAAACATTTGTTTAGGACACTTGTCTGAGTTGGTTGTCTAACATGTGTCGTACAAGTGGCATAAGACACTGAAGCGTGTCGGCCACAACGACATGTCTAGTCCTAGAGATATCCTTGCTTCACAGGTAGTTAGGGCTCGTTTGGATTGAGCTTATGCAAAACAGCTTATGCAAAGAAGTAAACTTTTATTTATTATTTATGAGCTTGTTAAGGTAGTTTATGAAAAAACAACTTATAAAAATAAAGTTATCGTTAGTTAGAGCTTATGAATTAATATAAAAACTTATTTATTTGCATAAGCTATTTTTCATAAGCTTAAAATAAGCTCAATCCAAACAGGGCCTTAGTTTATAAGCTTTACCATAAATGAATGATAACATTCACACACACGTAATTAAGCAAATGAAGAAGTAAGGGTTACTATTTACTTACTTTTGGGTGCCATTATGGATCGATCTGAAAAACAAATAACAAAAATTGTGAATGATAAATCAATTAATTAGAAGCAATTTCAAAAAGCAGTAAGTTATGAATGAAAAATCGTGTATCTATGGTTTTGTGCTCAGCTTGGGTTTAAGCTCAGATGATTTCACGATGAAACAAACAAAAACAACTACTTGGATCGGAAAGAGATAAGAAAATCGAGCAAGAGAGAGGTTACCGGCGGTGAGACGAGAAGGAGGGAAAATGCAGAGGAGAGAGGAACTCCTTTCTTTCAATTTCAATTTACGCACCTTTTTTCTTTTATAATAAAGAAAGATAACCCCAAATAACGCTTTTACCCGACCAATAATAACATAACAAATTTGTTGAAGAAATTATTCTCAAGAATAATTTTCCTATGAAGATTTAATTTGATTTTATGTGTAAATAAAATAAATTAAATTTGTTTTTGATTAAATTATAGGTCTAGATAATAGATATGTATTTTTATATTGTAACTAGCCAAAAGACCGGCATTGTCCGTCTTTCCGCTATTTTTATTGCGCTAACGTTTAAAATTATGAACAAGATTTTTTTCTATGAAATTTTGATTTTGATTAAAACTAAAAATATAAATGTTTGTTGTTAAACTAATCATGATTATATATTTCAATGACACTAACAATATAACAAAAAAATACAATCTATTTTTTTTTTTTGGTCAAGAATATAATCTTTTTTTTTTTAATGAAACAAACAACAATCTATATTATAGAAAAAATTGTTTAAGGGTATAATTGAGATAATAAAAAAGTAAGTATAAATATATTCATCTAGTTTGTTACACTTTTTAAATTATAAAGAAAAAAAAACATACATATATATTCATATCGTGTTTGTTGCATTTTTTTAATATTTAAATTTATTCTTATCTATGTGTTATGTGTTATTTGAAAATTGAGGGCATTTTTGAAAGAAAAATTCAATCCAAAAGAGCTGAAAGGGATAGTTTTCTCTATCTCTATATATATAGTATAGATAAACTATACTTATCTTTTTTTAATGATATCAATAAATAATATCTTTCAAAAAAATCTTTCTCTTAAATTATGAAAAGTAATAACCACAAAAAACCTAATTATGTCACGTTCTAATTATTTGACACCTAAGCATTTTTTAACCCCGTTTATGTCTTTTAAAACAAAAAAAAATTAGTTTTGAGAGAGAATGTAACTTTCAAAAGATTTAGATACTTTCGCAACAAATAATCTTTTTTACATAGGTGTATCCAAATAAACTAAATTATTTGGCTTAAATGCAATTTTGATTCCCCTATTTTTAATGTTGTTAACTTTTGATTACCCTACTTCTAAAACCAACTTTTTTATCCTCCTATTTAGAAAGTCAACGAAATTTTTTGACGCCCCTCCTCTTTAGATTTTTTTTTTTTGAGGGAAACGTGCTTATAGCATTTCATTAATGATAATAGTTTCGATACAAGCGGGTATATCATAGTAAACAGCGGGACTAGCGGAACGCGTGGCCTCCCGTGCAAGGGTATGGCCCACCCCGTTGGCTTGTCGCCTAACAAACTCCACCCTAGAGTTAGAAAATAAATTGCGAAATAAAGAACGACAGGAGGAAATAATACAGCCAAATTCAGATAAGTCGGTCCTGTCAGAGCGGAAGGCATCAACGGTTAGTTTAGAATCTGTTTCGAAGTCCACATTCTCGAACTGCATATCACTCAACCATTGTAAAGCAGAGTGCAGTCCTAAAGCTTCACCCACATCCACTGTAACAGTACAAGGATATGTAAAAATCTTAGCCAGAACAAAAGTACCTTCCGAGTCGCGAACACACACACCGATCCCGGTGCGGTTGTGATGAGAAGAAAAAGCCGCGTTAATATTACATTTATATCTGCCAGGCATGGGAGGCTGCCACAAAGAGTCGGCATGGCGGTCGTGGGCAGAGGTCCCCATACGCGCCGCCGTACCAGGGGAAAGAGGCGAGCCAGCTGCAAGTATGTTCGGAGTATTTGCTAACTGCCAGTCTGTTACCATATTTCTTGCACGCTCTACAACCACATCACTTGTTTATGTGACATTGTCCCAAACTCTAAGATTGCGGTGTTTCCAAATACTCCACATGACTGTCGACAGCCGCTGAGATAACTCAACAGATATCAGAGGTTGATATTCACAGCATACATTAATAGTATATAACATATATATACATCAAATACTGAAGAACAAGTCAGGTCGGCTTACAATACGCTGGTATCGGAGCATCAAGGTCAAGTCCCAATACACTTATCATGATCATGCTCCAACCAAGGTACATAACCTTCAGGTATAGGCTTATTAGGATTCCAAGGTTAATCATCTTTAGATTTAAGTGGTGTTTTGCTTGTTTTAATTCCTTTGTTTCCATCATCTGTTTTGAGCTTCTTTGAGTCGACATTCAAGACAGTCTCTATATGAAGCAAAGAAAAAGGACATGAGAATACAATAAGAAAATTGTATCCCTACTGATCTGCAATACACTTACTGTTTATCAACTTATTTAGCATTTTTTGAGGAATAGTAATTGCATGTGAATTTCAACCATTATATCTGATCAATAAATTTTAGTCTTAATAGCACTTTTGACCCCCTATTTTTTCAAAAGTTGCGATTTGGGCCCCCTAACTAATTAAAATACAAAACAGCCCCCTATGTATTGGATCTTTGGCAGTTTTGGCCCCCAAAGCCACTTTTGACTTAGTCTTCGCTGACGTGGCACCCCCTAACTAATTACACATGGCACATCACTTAAGGGATGTGAGTGCCACGTCAGCGAAGACTAAGTCAAAAGTGGCCTTGGGGGACAAAACTGCCAAAGATCCAATACATAGGGGGCTGTTTTGTATTTTAATTAGTTAGGGGGCCAAAATCGCAACTTTTGAAAAGATAGGGGACCAAAAGTGCAATTAAGCCTAAATTTTAATATATTTGTTAGTGTTAAATGTACACAGTCCAATTTAAATTCAATGGTCTATAATACACTGAGTGTGTGATTGCACCATTTCTCGATTGCAAAAGTAATGTATATTTGGGAAATGACATAAACACCCGTATATATAAATAGTGTGTATTTTTATCAATATGTAGAATTTGAAATATAGAAGTACATAATTTGAAAAGAACGAGGATGGTACATTGCTAGTTGCTACAGGGATGTCTTTGCCATTTTCCAGAAACAATGATGATGTTATATATATTAATTTAAAAAAACGTTAGACTTTATATACTAGGATAGGGGGTTATATTGTCTTTTGAGTTAAACAAGTAAATGATTTTCCTAAATATACTAACATTTAATTTTAGTCTTCTTAAAATATTCCTTAGACTTTTGATCGCTTCAAATTTTTTTATCCATGAAATTAGGTCATACTTTATAGTAAATTCATGTCTAACATTCATATTTTTTAATGAAATTTTTCAGAAATAAGTATAATATTTTGAAAATCTCTCCGAATATATTTTTTTATTAACAAAACATGTATTAAATATGAATTTTTATGTTTTTGGTGTTTAAAAATTCATATTAAATTCATGTTTTGTTAAAAAATTCTAATTTTTTTTGGAAAATATTGTCATAATTTTCTACCAATTTATGAAAAGTTTTATTAAAAAATATTAAGGTTAGACATGAATTGCCTAAAAATTAGGGACTAATTTTATGCATAGAAACTTCCACGGGGACAAAAAGCCTAAGAAATATTTTAAGGGTACTAAAATCAAACGATGAAATATTTAGAGGGACAATTTACGTATTTAAAAAAATATATTTAAAGAGACAATTTACTTATTTAACCCTTGCCTTTTTTATTCAAAAATTGTCTGCATCTCATTTTCTTCTCATGTTTGAGAGGAAAGCATATTTTATGGGCCCATGTGTCTCTTTCTTTCCTTTTTCATTTTCTTATATTTCAATCATGGGAAAATCCTTCTTTCCCTCAACTTTCTCTCCCCCTCACTATATTTTCTTAAAACCAAACACAATGTACATGATTATTTGTTGGCCATCCTTACCGAAAATACATCGTCCTCCTCCATCAATATGATTGGTTTGAGGGTTTAGAGGAGTAGGGAGGGGAGGGGTTATTTTTCAATTTTAAATTACGGATACTATAAAATATTTTTTAAAAAGTTAACATATTAGCATGATAAACAGTCATATAATACTTCAATCATACTTAATTTATTTTAGAAAAAACATGATATATAGTTCGTAACTTAAAAAAGAAAAATAATCACTCCCCTCCATTTCCCTTCTAAACCCTCAAACCAAACACACCCTTAACCTCTTAAATAACCAGTTAAAACGAAAATCTCAATATTATTTTTAGGATTGGCCCAACTTATCAAGAGACCTAAAGTAAATTTTATAACGAGGCCTCTTAGAATTTTAAAAAAAATATAACACAATGCTTATTAAAAGCATAATAAATCAAATTTTGTTGAATCCTTGATTTGACCCTAGGACCAAAAGGATTTGAGGCCTTAAAATTGATCAGCTAAGCTAAACGAATATTGATTATTAATATGTCATATTATATATTTATAGCTAAATTGATTTATTTTGAAGCCTATTTTTAATGCAAAATCTTGAGGCCTAAAGCCCTTGTCTGCGTACGTAGCTTGGCTCTCAGGCCAACCTTGATGATTTTCGAGCATATTATTATCCCTCCACCAAAATGAGGTCAATACTTCATTTTCCAAACCATATTTAAGAGAGACTAAGATCCATCAGTATAAAAAAAATCTATCAGTATAAAAAACTATTTATTATTAGCAGTTATATAATTTTCATTCTAAGCTAATTTAATGTAGTGATTATTAGTTTGTTATTAATCCATAATCATGTTTAGTAGAGTTAAGTTTGTTTAGTTTTACACTTTAAACAAGTTAGTTAGTTAGTTATAAGAGACTTGCAGTTTAAGTCATGTATATAAACACTTTGTAACTTCTCTATTCATTAATCAATGAACATAACAACTTTCCAATACTCCATTCTCGCTCTCTAACAGCCTCTAACCTCCTTTATCTTCTTCTTCCTCCATTAATCTCTCAAAACTGTGATTGCTTGCAAAGTAAGAAACAAGCTAGTACTGCGTTAATAAATAGTGATCACTAGTTTTTTTACTCTATAATGAAATTCAATCATTGCTTGAGTATTATTTAAGACTCCTTCTGCAAAGACCTTCATTACAACAAATTAAAAATTCCTCTGTCATTCCTCCCCATCTTAAAAGAGACTAAGATCACCAACAAATTTTTGCGTTTAGAGAAAGGGTTAGTCTTCCATCATAAGTCGAACCAATGTTTAAATCATGGTTGTGAAAGATTTTAACATTTAATGTGTAACATTGTTAAGATTATCTCTCATAGTGGAGAGTAGTTATGAAATAAAAAAAATATATATATATAAACAACAAAAAATTACAATAGTTTGATAGAGGAAGAAATATAAGGTTATCAATATTGTTTGTGATGATTACAACGTAATTTACATTTCAAATTAGTGGTTAATATCAATGATCCAAATGTTTATTTAATCCTTAACTTTTCGGGTATGATAAACGATTTTCTACTTGATTATTATATGATTAAGGTTTTTGTCTTCATATAAAGAGTTTAAGGTTACTTGGAATAAAGAATTGTTCAATTATTCTAATAAAACATCATCCACCACAGGTTCAATTGACTAGTCTGTTTTATGTGTCAGCAAAAAATTGTATGATTTATTTCTCTAGGAGTGATGCTGAGATGCCTTTCATCAATTATTGTATTGTTTAGTTTAAATTTTTTTGACTAAGAAAAACTATATTTAAATTACACAATTATAATGATTAATTTGTTTTTAAAGGATTTATAACAATTCATGAAAGGTATTGTCCATCAATTTCGTCTCATTTGTGTTTGATTTTTCAATTACTCCTAAATCCTATTTGGATTTGGATTTTCTGATGTTAAAATAGGACGTTGTAACAGATCAAAACCGTTTGCTTTAAATCAATGGTTGAAATCATTCAATTGCGTAATCTAAACCATCCGTTCTAATATCAATGGTTAAAATTTATTATTGCGTGAAACTATTTGATTTACAATATTGGCTTCATTTATGGCACAACATCTCAATTGATATGTTCCTTAAAAAAAATCTCAATTGATAATGTGTAATTGTTTTTGTTGGATTGTCCCTTGTTTTGAGGATTTTTTTTAAGGAAATATGTTTATAACATTTCATTAATAATAAGAGGTTCAATACATTTGAGTATATTAAAATAAACAACAGGACTAGCTAGTAACGTGGTTTCTCCTGCAAGTGCATGAGCAACCTCATTGGCTTGTCGCCTAACGATCTCCATCCTATAGTTGGTTAAGAAAGAGCTGAATAAGGAACGACATTAAGAAATAATACATCCAAATTTAGAAGTGTCGTATCATCGCACGTCAGTTTGGAATTCGTTTCAAAGTCGACGTTATCAAATTATATATCGCTCAACCACTACAAAACAAAGTGTAATCCCAAAGCTTCGCCACCATCAACTGAATAAAAACATGGACAACTAGCAACCTTGGCCAAAAAAAACGTACCTTCAGAGTTCCGAACACAAATACCAATGTTGGTACGGTTGAAATGAGAAGAAAATGCAAGACACCATTAAAATTACAAGTTAAAACCCCTTAAAGACAAAATTACAAATTAAAAATAACAATATTATTTCGATGCTAGACACCATCTAAATTATCTTTCTCTTAAAACAAAAAACCTTAATCATATGTAAAAGAATATATAAGTGAAGAAAAAAAGTGATGACACCTAAAACAAAAAAAACCATCTACATTATCATTTTTTTTTACATTTCTAAAGAATATATTTTACATCCTTACGTGGAAAGGGTGGACTGGTATCAAAACTAAGGGTGTAACCGACCCATGATTTTTATAATACAAAAATTATAGGGAATTTCAACCGTACACGAGTAATTGAGATGCATCGGTATTCTAACTTTTTAGATTTATAAATTGATGATTAATTTTATAAAATAAATAATTATTTGTTGATATTTTTATTTTAAAAAATAGAATTTTATTAGAAAAAAATATAATTTTATTGTTTATAATAATCATATTAATTTTTTTTTATTTTACCGTAAAAAATACTTAATATTCTCAATTATGAGTAAAAATAATTGCAAAAGTTTTATTTCATTTATAATGAGATTGAATCTAGGAGATTTATTATATTTTTTTAGGGGGAGACCCGTTAAACTTAACAATGTATGTACAATAATTCAATAAACAAATGTCCAATAGAAAATTTCCCACCAAATCCAACCATCTTACTAGAAACAAAAAATGCCACATAAGTCCAACAGAATCGAAAATATCATATAACTTCAACTCTCCAAAAGTTACTATGTGATTCAGCCATGGACGATCGGTGACAGTGAAATCATAACAGATACTTGCTATAATTTTGGTGACATGTTATATTTTTGTATTAATTTATTTAAAAAACAAGCTATGATGAAATTTTTGGATAAAAATTCTCCTATAAGTTTTTGCAACGAGAAATAAAAATGAAGAAAAATGCAAAAGCATTCCGTTAAACAAGCTATGATGTGTGAAGGAAACATGTGTGTAAGTTGCGAAATTGTATATTTGGTTCAATAGAAAGGAGTGAAGAGATTCTAATCGAAGGAAGGGGAGGAAATTCTTTTAAATTTTGTTTTTTGAAAGAACAAATGTTATGTTTTCCTAAAAAAAATGTTAATATGTTAATTAGTTAGTATTTTTTTAAGGAAAACATGCTTATAACATTTCATTGATAATAAGAGTTTCAATATAATCGGGTATATCATAATAAATGACGGGACTAGCGAGTAACGTGGCTTCACGTGCAAGAGCATGAGCAACCCCGTTAGCTTGTCGCCTAACAAACTCCACCCTAGAGTTAACAAAAGTAGAACCAAATAAACTACAACAAAAGGAAATAATACAGCCAAATTCAAACGTGTCATTCCTATTAGACAGAAAAGCATCAACCCTCAGTTTAGAATCCGTTTCAAAGTCCACACTATCAAAATGCATATCATCCAACCATTGTAATGCCGAGTGCAAACCCAAAGCTTCACCCACGTCAATAGGAACACAGCACGGATAGCTCACAGCCTTTAGGGGTGAGAATTGAACTCAAGATCATTCGTATCACTCCACTCTTTAATTCTTCAACAAGAACAAACCAAGCCATTCTTTATATCTCATGGGCCTTTTTTATATCATGTATGTTTGCTTTAAAAGAAAATAGTGGAAGGGAAATATTTTAACTATTGTTGTCGTCATGCAGAATTTTGTGCTTAGTTGATTAGTTGTGCGATCCGATGATCTTTTATTTTAAGGGTGATAATCATCTGTTTACACTTGATTCTTGGTTTGCTCAGCTCATAAGATGATATTTATGCTAATTTGCATGTGACACATGATCTCTTTTTCAATCAAGTGATTACATTGAGAACGAGACTATGTTTCTTACTTGCGGTTTCTTAGACTTCTCTCCAAAGTGTCCAATCTTAAAGGTTGAACTACTACCTAAAAAAGAATATATAAAAAGTAAAATAAAGGAAAATGATGAAGAAAAATAATAAATATATGTAAAGACTTGTTTGATTTAATGTCTTGAATAATATTTGCAATGAAGTTTTTATTAGTTTAGAATAACTAAGAAACCTACACTAACATTGTCATGTTTTTTGTCCACTAACTACCATATTATATAGAAGTTTTCGCGATGCTGTTTGATTCAGTTTTGACGTTAAAAGTCATCTGAATCTCAAGATGAAAATCATGTGGTTTGGTTTGGTTCAGTAGACTTTTTAAATAAAATCTGAACCAAACCAAATCAATGTAGTTTGGGTTGGATCGGCTGATGCAGGTTTTTTTAGACAAAATAATTCTTTTGTTTTCAACATTAAAATCAAATTCAAAAGGGTAAAACACAACATTTTCCTACAAATGTTTTAAATTTCATCCAATATTAGAATTTCATTTTCATCCAATATAGACCAAATTAAAAATGTGGACAAAAAGTAATCATATTTTGTAAGACTGAGATTTTATCATTATCTAAAAGTTCAAGTAACACATAAATACATTTTTGAAATAAAAAGTAAAGAAGAAACTTAACAAGAGAAAAAATATGTCATTTTATAAAAGTTCTATTGAGTTTCTTTGAGTATAGGTTTAATTAGTATTTTTCTTATATTGCGGATTGATTTGATTTGACTCGGTTGATCAATTAAAAACCGCAAACTGAGTTGATTCATGTGGTCGATTGGTTGAGTAAAAAAAAGATCAGAATACACCTGAACCAAATACCATTTTTTGCGGTTTCGACTTGAGTTGGTTACGTTTGCGATTTTTCTATTGGGTTGTTCGGTTTTGAACACCCCTGATATTATATCATGCATTTATTGATTTCAAAGTCACCCGATTGTGACACATATAGTCGAAAACCTATGTTTTTGACTTTACCAAGGTTAGATTATACTCCCTCCAATCACATTTATAAACATATTTTGCTTTTTTTAGTTTCATTAAATAAATGATGTATCTAAACTGCATTATGTTTTAAATATATTAATTATTTATTAAATCTAAACAACAAAAATTGCTTATAAATGTAATCGAAGGAGAGTAGATCTTTCTAGCAACGGTTTTATTTCCTCCACGAGCCATGTGACAATAAGTCAAAGAGAATCTTGAAGCGTTCACTACTATTTGAAAGTTGAGACATTATATAAAATCCATAGTTGTGAGCGAAGAAGAGGCGGATAAAATAATGTTGCAGTTTTAAAAAAAAAAAAAGAATCTTAATTATTGGTTTTAAAATAATGATGAATTATTACTTAAGGTACTTTTCATTTGATAATCTCCTTATTAAATGGTATTAGACGTACGAGGAATCAATCTCATCAACAACAAAAAATGATCATCCCTAAAAAACAAAACAAAAAATGATCATCCCTAAAAACACCACAAAAAATGATCATAATTTTTTTTGGACGAATCAAAGTATAGTTTTATTTTTACTAAAAATAAACTATTAAGTTTTTATTGGATACATGTATTAAAAAACTCGCTATTAAATTGAAAATTATCTCAAAAAAATTTGAATCGAAAATTATCATCATATGTGATATGTGATCATATCAGTGAAATTTTATAGTATTAATATAAAATCATTCGTTGAAAAACTTCAAGATAACATCACAATAAAAGTGTATAAAATGAACCATGGGAGTTAGGTCAGTTGGGTCTAGAGGACGGGTATAGAATCTGATTATGTGACGAATCAAAGTTTAAAATTCAACTAGTAGATTTTTTTTTAAGGATAAAAATTCAACTAGTAGAGATACTTGCATTTAGCATTTGGAACACCTTAAATAAAATTACATAGTGAAAAGAACGAATGAAAAAAATGTATATGACAATAATTATTCTTGACATATACCAATAATATATGAAATGATTTTAGACTGTATGGCAAGATAAATAAGTATTATAAACCATATGATACCAAATTTGATTCCTACGAATCAACAAAGTTGATTTTACACAATATAGAATTTTACATTTACAATTTAAGTGATCATAATCTTCAATGGAACAATGTGTTGTGTAATGTATCCTTAAAATGTTATTAAATGTAGTATCATCCAAATGTTGCCCCTCTCAACTCTGACAACAGCACACTCCTCTACTTGATATATATCCCATAAATATGTGTTGCAATAGCTGAATAGCTATCCCTAATTCATGAACCTAAACATGTCACCCCTTGTTCTTTTACCTTTTGCTCTCTTGCTATTCTTCTTGTTCAAAAAACACAAAACATCTAAGAAATCAACAAATCTTCCACCAGGTCCTAAAGGCCTTCCTTTCATTGGAAACTTACACCAACTTGATAGTTCAGCTCTTGGTTTAAACTTCTATGAACTCTCAAAGAAATATGGCTCTTTAATCTATCTTAAACTTGGTTCAAAGCAAACAATAGTTGTTTCATCAGCTAAAATGGCCAAACAAGTAATGAAAACACACGACATCGACTTTTGTAACCGACCGGCTTTAATCAGCCATATGAAATTCTCATATGATGGATTAGACCAGTTTTTTTCACCATATAGAGAATATTGGAGACACACCAAAAAACTTTCCTTCATCCATTTTCTTAGTGTCAAACGTGTCGTAATGTTTTCCTCAGTTAGAAAATATGAGACAACTCAAATGATCAAGAAGATATCAGAACATGCTTCTTCCAACAAAGTTGTGAATTTGCATGAGCTTCTCATGTGTCTAACAAGCGCGGTAGTTTGTAGGACCGCGTTTGGTAGAAGGTTTGAAGATGAAGCAGCTGAACGTAGCATGTTTCATGATTTGCTTAAAGAAGCCCAGGAAATGACGATTTCGTTCTTTTACACTGATTATTTGCCGTTTGTTGGAGGGATTGTTGATAAGTTCACCGGATTGATGAGTCGTCTTGAGAAATTGTTCAAGATTTTGGATGGTTTTTTTCAGAGTGTTGTTGATGAACATCTTGATCCAAATAGGAAGAAGTTGCCTCCACATGAAGATGATGTAATTGATGCCTTGATTGAATTGAAGAATGATCCTTACTGCTCAATGGATCTCAGTGCTGAACACATCAAACCCTTGATCATGGTTAATGTTTTTATTTTTTTATTTTTGTTTTCTTCACTCTTATTAAGCCTTAATCTTGGTTCAATTTTTAAAAGCTTTTACTTTTGCCGTACACTTCATGATCTCTACTTCAATTTTAAGCCCTAAAATGTTGAGTAACCTGTGCAAGATCTCTACTTCAGAAAGTTTAATTATTGACTGAAATTTAAGAAAGAAAATGGAATTAATTAATATTCAATTTTGGCACTTTAATCTAGTAATCAGCGAAAAATTCATTTTTATATTGTTTATTTTCGTCGATAATTCAAGTTTTTCTAATAGCTGAAGTTTTGGTTACAGGGGATGGAGAGCTGGAGAGAACCAAGTTTGTTATGTTTATTTACATTGATTTTTGTTTCTTCTATTTGATAGAATTTTGATCTGTATGGCCTGCATCCCTTTTCATGAAAATTTCATAGTTTTAATCTAACCGTTGTAGATCATGATCAACGTTGCTATTTATTACTAGGTAATATAAAAATGATATCAACTTGTCTCTTATGTTGTTTGGTTTTTTTATTCATTACATAATATCATAATATGGTACTGTCTTGTCTCTTCTTTGGATCTAGCTTTGGGCACATCTTGTGCTTGGAGTTACTCACTATTATTTTTTTTTGGAAACTTGATATCCGGTCAATGACCGACTAATTCGAGGGGTCTAATCCTACCGTCCATTTGATCTATGGAAATTTCTCTTGTTAATATTTATATTTGGTATATTTACTAATGAAACATATTTTTAAGATAGTGAGAGTTAGTTAATATCAGTTGGTTAGTTACATTAGTTAGATTTAGTTACTCAATTAGTTAGTTTAGCTGAACTCCATAAATATTAGTATTATGTACACAAATCACAATCTTTTGATCAATACAATTTTATATGAATTTTATTTCCACTTGAGCTATAAGCCTATAATACTCTTTTTTCTTCTTATCTCAAAATCTAAATACATGGTGAATATTGCAGAATATGTTGTTGGCGGGAACAGACACAATCGCAGCCGCGGTAGTTTGGGCTATGACTGCACTAATGAAGAATCCAAGAGTGATGCAGAAAGTACAAGAAGAGATTCGAAAAGCAAATGAAGGGAAGGGTTTTATAGAGGAAGAAGATGTCCAAAAGCTTCCATATTTCAAGGCAGTTATAAAAGAATCAATGAGACTGTACCCATCATTACCCGTACTTTTACCAAGAGAAACGATGAAAAAGTGCGACATCGAAGGGTATGAAATTCCAGAGAAGACATTGGTGTACATTAACGCTTGGGCGATCCATAGAGACCCAGAAGCATGGAAGGATCCAGAAGAGTTTTATCCAGAGAGATTCATAGGAAGTGATATAGATTTAAAAGGACAAGATTTCGAGTTGATTCCGTTTGGTTCGGGGCGAAGAGTTTGCCCCGGCTTAAACATGGCAATTGCTACTGTGGACCTTGTACTAGCTAATCTTCTCTATTTGTTTGATTGGGAAATGCCTGAAGGAGTAAAGTGGGAAGATATAGACATTGATGGTCTTCCAGGACTTGTCCAACACAAGAAAAATCCTCTCTGCCTTGTTGCTAAGAAGAGGATTGAATGTGTTTGATCTTTGTTCTGCAAGTTATGTTATATTTATGCTAAGAAAATAAAGCATGCTTGCTGTAACTAAGCCATTACTATATATACCATTTCCCTTGTATTATATGTTCAAAGATATAAAACTTATCTTCCTATATATATTTCATTCCTTCCTTGGGGTTCAAGGAAGTGTTACATAGAACGTATTTGATCTGACATGTTGTGTACTGTGGGCAGTCTGAAGATCAAGTACGGGATTGGGAAGGATGGTGTAGAACATTAATGTTTTATTCTATAAATGGTTTTTGACTCGGTCAAAGTCGAGTCTTCTTTTGAAATGAAACCAATTTCATTAAATTGGTTGAGGCAATAAATCTAAAGCTACAACCGTCGAAATACAAGATGGAGTTTCTTCGATCCAAACAAAGTCCGAATTGGATGAAAGAGCAAATTTTGCTAAGTAATGCGCAGCTTGGTTAGCTACACGCCTAACATGAGCAAAGCTAGGACTCAGTTTGATGCACTCATTTACAATTGTTCCTAAATAGGTCGATACATGAAGCTCGTCTTCAATTGCCGTAATCACACTCCTTGAATCTGACTCTGCCTGTACATTCAAGAATAATAGATCCTTTGCAAACTGTAAGCCTTTCAACAATGCCAGCGCTTCTGCAACATTAGAGTCGGGTAGAATCGGCATATACCAACAACCAGCTGCTGCCACAAACCCATCAGCATCTCTTATCACCGTCGAGAGGCCCCATTTTCCATTCTCCGAAGGGCCCGCAGCGTCACCATTAAGTTTGTTGGATCCTGTAGTCTGAAGGCACCATCTGATGTTACGGTTTGGAAGTGGTACCTGTTGGTTTTGCATCTGCAAAATTTGAAATTCTGCACTATTGTAGCAGTGTACAACTTTTAAGGCATTATTGTAGCAACTGACAGCACAAGGAATATCACTCCCATTACATATAGATAATACCAATTGAATCACATCATCTTCTTCATTACAAATTATTTGTTCCAACCATTCAAATAAGGATATCACTGCGTTGTTAGTGTAGCCAAACCTCACACCTAGTTTTGATGCAAACCACACTGTTTTTACCCATTGACAATGCATAAATAAGTGTTCAGCAGTCTCATTTATGTTTATCACATAAACAACATATTGGACTGCAGTGAACCCCTCGATTAAAAAGAGCCATTCTGACCAGAATGCGGTTATGTTAAGTACGCCACATCAAATGAACATGCCTCGGTATAGTTCTCAATTTCCACAATTTTGCCCAAATTTTGCTATGTTGCGGCATAATAGATCGATTGGACTGATGTGCCTCTTTTCTTTGCTTCAAGAAATGATATGCTGATTTCACCGAGAACTCACCATTTTTATTAGCCCGCCACACAAATTCATCTCTCTGATTATATACAACGGGTATTTGAGCTATCTGTTGGGCTTCAAAAGGTAGAAACATATCATTTACAAGCTGCATATTCCAACCATTGTGCTCCTCATTCATTAATTCTGCCACGTATATTCTACCTCACAATTAGCTGGTTTTGGCGACCAGACCTTATATCCATTTTGGTAAGGGAGCCAATTATCACTCCAAATTCGAATATTCCGACCATCTCCTATCTTCCACAATCCAGCATGATCAATAACCTCATGTCTTGCTTGAAGGATACTTCTCCAGGTGAAGCTCGGATTATATCCTAGGGATGCTTGAAGGAAATTATTTTTCAGGAAGTACCTTGCTTTTAAACAATTGCTTAGCACAGTTTCTTCATTCTGTATAATCCGCCATCCTTTTTTAGCTAACATAGCCATATTGAACTCTCTCATAGTCGAGTCTTTGTTTCTATGAACGATTTGTTGATTCTGAACGTTAATTTATGATGTTTTTCTTTTGTTTCAGTTGTTGCTTTCTTACTTCAAGACTATTTTTGTAACGTCCCGGATTTTTATCAAAGACATTAGTCTAATTCTTTCTTTTCAGAAAATTAGGACTACTTTTTTTTTCTAACTAAAACTTAACAAAAAAGGTTAAAGTAATTTAATTACAATTCAGAAACCCAAATGTGTTTTTCCCGCGTACATGCTTCAAGCAAAACATCAAGCAAACATGAATATCTCCTTTGGTACCTAAAATGGTTTTTTAGTACAATTTGGAGTGATGAATATTTTAAACTAAAAATGAAATGTCTTAGCACAATTCCTTGATAATGATTGTATATTCTTATTTGATGTTGTAATTTATTATTGATTTTATTTCATGGGTGTTGAAGACTAACCCTTACAACGAACATTTTAGGTACCAAATGAGATATTCATGTTTGCCTGATATTTTGCTTGAAGCGTGTACGCGGGGAAAACACATTTGGGTTTCTGAATTGTAATTAAATTACTTTAACCATTTTTGTTAAGTTCTAGTTAGAAAAAAAAAAATAGTCCTAATTTTCTAAAAAGAAAGAATTAGACGTAATGTTTGGTGTAAAATCCAGGGCGTTACAATTTTATTCTTAACTTAACTTCCTCTTGCTTCTCAGTAAAATCTCTTGAAAACTCTATACTTTCACAAGAAATATGAAAGGAGAACAAACATTAGTTAGCCTGTTACATACACAAGCCAGATTTGATGCAGTCTAATGAAGTTAATCAAAACAAATAATGGAGCAATTTTGGTTGGTACTAGTCAATATAAAATATGATCATATAATGATTATGATTATTTACCCTTTCCACTTTTCCTATTTTTCCCATCTTTATTCTTGTGCATCCTATTTTCAACTTGCTTTCAAGTCATTAGCAGGCTAAAATATCTCCAAGTTGAATCAACGCCTAGTTCATGGAGGAAAAGTAAATTGACATCCATTAACATCTGAAAAATTGCAGTTTGATAAAATTTTGTGACTTGTTGTAGAACAATTTAAATTTGTTTTATCTTTTGAAATTGAATTAGCTTATACATAAGCTGCAACTAAGTTGTTTATCCAAACAAGGCCTAAAACTTACAGTGACCCGTTTCAAAGACAATAATACAGATTGTCCGCCAGTCCATGTTAATCTCCAACTACTCAAAGAAAAAAACCAGCTTCAATAAAATATATAAAAAAACAGATGTGATAAAAATCAAAAGTATCTTTGATATTTCAATTTCAAAGCAAGAACACCATCATATTAGTGGGAAGTCCAAGACTGTAACAGTAATTATTAAAGAATTGCATTTTCAGATCAATATTTGCATAAGTTCTCAAACAGATTGCATAATAAGCAAAAAAAAATAAAAAAAATAGATTGCATAATATTCTGAAAAACCAAACTCAGACACAAACTTATATAGCTTATACATCAAATGATCAAAATGTAAGAGATCACCAATACTTCAATTCAACTCAAACCCTGGGAACTATCAAACAGCAATATCAAGGTTTGTATTCCAGCGCAATTGTGGCAGATCAAAAGTATTTGAATACAGATTTTCATAATATCAACAATCATGATTCATAATCACAGTTGTGCCAGACAGCACACAAAGTTTTAAATAACAGTCGCGGTCATGGTAGTTGTCATGGTAAGGATTTTGGTTTTCCAATAACAACAAGAGCTCGATAAAGTCGAAACACATTGACGTCTAGTTCCTTGTGCTAGAAAGAGTTAACTGTGGACATTTGTATATAGAGCATGGCAGAACAAAGAACATGATTGTGGATCCGGTTACTAAGAGGTCGATGTGACACTGAGATCCACATCCTAGACCCCAGATCATAATAAATTAGAAAATGTAAAGGTTTTTCCAATAATGTAGTGGCTCAAAGCAGATTATAAAATTTCTTTTTGAATACTCCTCATTTTTAGTGAAATTCCATTCGGATTTAGATTTTCTTTTATGTATTTTGTTTAGTTTTAAAGTGAAATAACACCTATTTAGCGTTAGCACTAAGGAGTTTTAGTCAACTATGGTAAAATAATTCAAGTTTGGGAAAAACATTTACAAGGGGGGTTTGCCACTGTTTCGTCACGCCTGGCGGAGGACTGGCCACGCAAGGCGAAAACTTGAACTACGCCTCATTGCACCTGGCGGTGAACTTGTCGCATCGGGCTTGAATTCAACCTATACTTATATTGTTTATTGTGTACTATGGAGGGGTATCTCTACAATGAATATCCTGCAAATCTTATTTATGTGTATTTATAGGCTGATATGGAAAGAATAACAATCCATTTATAACCTTGGTTGGAGAAACCATCCTAGCTTTTTGTGGTTCAACCAGAGTAATACTTTGCAAGGTGGACAAGGAATGCAAGCTAGGGCTACTTTACCAGCAAGATTTACCACACCTACTCAAACATCAATCACTGCACAAAATCAAGGAAGCTGCTTCTCTAATGGCTATTTTAAAGGCTTTTATGAATGAATCCAAAACATTTTCTAGTGAGACAAAAGCTCATACACAAAATCAAGGAGTAAGTATGAAGAACTTGGAGGTTCAAATGCACTAACTAACTTCTTCCCTAACTAAAAGACCAAGTGGTATATGACATAGTTTAACAAAAACACAAGGTCATGTCAGATAAGAAAATTGCTTTTCTCACCTCAATAATTTCTTAAACACATCGAAATGATGCAAATACCCCCGGCGGTAGTTAACTACTGCTGAGCAAACCGGCAGCACAGTTAACTACCGATGGGTCAACTACACTTAACCACCGCTGGGACAGAGCATCAATTGTGAATTTGCGCGTTTCGGTCGAAAAATCAAAATAAATCGAGGCTTATTTGGAATGCTACGAAACTTTGCAGATCCTCTAAATGTATTTTTATAGAGTTGTCTATAAAGTTTTGTAGCATTCCGACTAAGTCTCGGCTTATTTTGATTATTGGACCCAATCACGCAAAATTACAATTTTTTTCCAAGTGTGCGTCCGAAAAAGTTACCTTGAGGTGTGTAAGGAACCGGGGATCTTTAGGGAAAAGGGTTTGAGCGGCTATGTATAATTACAGTGACTTTAGAGTAACCCAAAAATCTAGAGCAAAAATAGCGCCGGTTTTGGTCTCACCACGTTACCGTGGAATCTCATGGGAGCCGACTTGGAAGGCTCTGCCAATGGATCGTAAGCGACCTGGTCAGTCTCACTGTCGGAAAATTCAATTTTTTGTGGGAGATGTTTTTTTTCCTAAACATGCATGCAAAAAATGGTGAACAAATTCAACCTCTAGGTCACTTTTCCGAACGCGCACTTGGAAAAAATTATGATTTTGTGCGGTTCGGTCAAAAAATCAAAATAATCTAGACTTAGTCGGAATGCTACAAAACTTTACAGATAACTATATAAAACTACATATTGTGGGTCTGCAAAGTTTCGTAGCATTCCGAATAAACATCGATTTATTTTGATTTTTTGATCGAAAAACACAAAATCACAATTGATGCTCTGGCCCAACGGTAGTTAACTACCGTCAGAGGTATTTGTGTCATTTTGATGTGTGGTTAGAAAACTTTTGAAGTGAGAAAAGCAATTTCCGTTAGATAATAGGTTAGTATGGGCCTATGATATTGGAACCTTTAAGTTTCTAAGTTAGTAGAATTTGAGGGTTTTACTACATGACTATTTCTTTTTCCACCCTATGCTATTCTCGCGCGCCCTATTTTTTTTCTTTCAAAATTACCCTTTGTTCGGATTTTAGAATCCGAATTCAGTTTTGATTCTAAAATCCAAAATGTGTCAAAAAAACTGGAGAAACTGAAGGCCAGCATAACTGACAGACATCCTTGACATAAAGAGGGTGAAACAACCTTCAGATTATACAATCCAAAATATCCACTTTTATAAAGTGGGAAAAGTATCAGATTATTTTGAATTCTATAATCTAAAATCTTTGAATATATATATATAAGGTGTGTCTAGGACCTAGCTGAAGTTCACCACCTTTATCACCAAACACTCCTTACCCGTCTAAAAACACACCATTTTGAGCGAAAACGTGATTTAGAGTAGCAATCTGGTCATCAAGAGGTGTTTACAACATCATTTTCGTTTGAATGCAAAGGTAATGTTTATATAAAACCTTTCTCATTCGATTTCTAGGTGTTTTCCTTTTGATCACCTCAATGAATCTGTAAATACACATTTTGGAATATCCAATATGAAAACCAACAATCTGTTTCATATAGTATAATCCGAACAACACCAGTACAGAAAGTGCTTGCATTTTCTGACCATGCTTTCACACTGTTTCAGTAATGGATGTGTAATGGATGTTTCTGTTGATGCCTCCAGTGAATGCAAAGGTAATGTTTATCTAAAACCTTCCTCATTCGATTTCTAGGTGTTTTCCTTTTGATCACGTCAATGAATCTGTAAATATACATTTTGGAATATCCAATATGAAAACCAACAATCTGTTTCAAATAGTATAATCCGAACAAAACTGGTACAGAAAGTGCTTGCATTTTCTGACCATGCTTTCACACTGTTTCAGTAATGGATGTTTCTGTTGATGCCTCCAATGAATTGCCACCTAATATTGAACCACCTAATGTGTTGTCGGTTGTTGCACTTGAAGTTATAGATGATTCTGAAAATGCCAAACCCGAGGATCCTCCACCGAAAGTTGACATTCCTTCTGGCAAAATGTTAGAGTATCACATTGAAAAAAATGTTAGAGCAAAATGTAAGACGGATTGCAAAGTTAAGGATCTTAAAGGCAAGGATGGGAAATAGATCAAGTCAAGTGAGGTGGTGAAGAAGGTTATGGTTGCCTGGGAGGATATCGTGAATTATGATACAGAGCAAGCATATGTTGATAATTGCAACCGGTTCAAAGTTGAATGCCACAAATTTCCTAAGTTTTTGGAATATGTTGAAAATACAATTTTGGGTTCGGTGAAGGAATAGGTTGTGAAGTTTTGGTTCAATAAAGTCAAGCATATGGGGAATACTACAACAAACAGAGCAGAATATGCACACGGGCAGTTGAAAAAGTATCTTACTATAGTAGTATGGGTGATTTAAGTACAAACTGGAACTCCGTTCACAACATGCTAAAGTCACAACATACTCAAATACATGTTTCCTTCCAGACGAGCATGATAATGCTTGAACATAGGTTCAAAGGAAAGTTGTTGTGGCTAGGTTGATTCGAAACATATCAAGGAATGCTTTGCATTATCTCGCAATTGAGGTTGATCGAGTAGTTGGTTGTAGTACGGATAAATCCAAGTGTGGCTGTTTAATTTTCATCGCTTACAGATTTCCATGTGCGTGTACGATTGCAATGAAGATCAAGAACAACACCCCCATTTGTTTGGATGACATCCACACTCTTTAGAAGAGGTTGAGGTTCGAGTAAGAGGGTAACATAATGCATTTTTTTCTTAGTTTTCAACAACATTCCACCTGACAGTTTTTTTACGCATTGTAGGCCCGATTCAAGGACGTTGATTACAACATGAAGGCGCGTATCAAGGAACAATTTTGACAGTTTGCTTTGCAGGAGATGACCTCTATGCGTCCACCGCCAAAAAAAGTCATCCCTAAAGGAGCTCCAAAGAAAAATAAACATATCATTTAGTCAACAAAGTGATCGCCTTTGCTCCGGGAGATTGTTGACTCCCAGGATCAACAAACACGTGCTTCACATACAAATTCAATAGGGACAAGTAGAGAAAGTGCACGGAAAAACAACATGTCTCCTAATCCTCCTAAGCCAATTCTAGTTAAAGTCGACATACCACACAAAGACCAAGTCCCACATTGGATGCATGAATTTATTGAAAAAGAGGTGGATGTAGCTAGTGATAGCCATTGTGGGTTTCGTGCCGTTGCGGACCTACGTGACATGTATGTTGATGATTGCCAGATGATCTGTTACCAACTTTACATAGAGCTTAACAATGAAGAAAATGTGTGTTATCAACAGATGATTGGGGTATATAGGTGATATAAACAGGTCTTAGGCGCTCTAACTTATTCCGATATTGATCCTGCACCACCGGATAAATGGATGACCATGCCGGATATGAGTTTCCTCATTGTATACAGAGATACAAACATGTGGTGGTTCTCCTGTATATTGTGAAAGGGCGATCAGAAACCTATTTCCCTTTATGTGGTGCACCGTCACATATAGGCTGATTGATGTGTCTGACATATGTGAATGACAACCATTTTATGATAATATAGTTGAATGATGGTTGTCCAATTCCTCCCACTTGCCCGCTATGGAGACAACACTCTCTAGATGATGCAAAAAGATGGCCCTGATAGATATATCAGATGGATGGTTGACTATAATGAACAACCTCGGGCGGCAGGTTATGAGGTGATAGGAGATGAGGAAGATTTGTACATCATTGTTGAAGATGGTGTGAAGATTGAAAAGGATAAAAACTATAATCTTGATGATGTTAGCATATATCTTGGGGCGGATTCAATTAAATGTATATCGTTAGTTGAAATGTATATCAGGTGAAATGTGTAATGATATAAATTCAACTTTTTTGGTATAATGATATATATATATATATATATATATATATATATATATATA
>Ga0315915_1002216_pt1 | contig 24356 bp, 11 predicted proteins | sample MpolbnodulesMG_FD_207738 | JGI IMG/M metagenome (GOLD analysis project Ga0315915, IMG submission 207738) | Medicago polymorpha root nodule microbial communities from Los Angeles, California, United States - branched nodules | ecosystem: Host-associated > Plants > Roots > Nodule | place: USA...
AGTGTAACTAGATCTCAAGTCTATTGGGCTTAATAGTTTGGGATAGAACTTTTCTTGTGTGATCAAGAATCGTAGAAGCCTGCTGAGGTTGATAATACAAACTGTAATCGGACTGATCTGGTGTGATCAACAAATTATAGTGCTATTCAGAAGTTTCTGATAGCAGGATACTATAGTGGATAATCTCACACGTAGCGTGGGGACTGGACATAGCCGGTTAGGCGAACCAGGATAAATCTCTTGTGTTCTCTCTCTTCTCTCATCTCTTAATTTCTGGCCGTCACATTTAACCTATAACTAACTATATTAATTTTCCAGAGTGCTCTGGTCCTTAAACTAAAAATTAAATTATTAACCTACTACTTAATAATTATCCAGAACCTTCTGGTCCTATTTATTAACTAACTATTGTATTCTTAATATTTCCAGAGTTCTTTGGTCCTTTATCGCTTTATTTATTTCAGTTATATATCCAGAGTTTTCTGGTCCTTTACAGCTTTATTTATTTCAGTTATATATCCAGAGTTTTCTGGTCCTTTACTGCTTTATTTATTTCAGTCTTTTATCCCAGAACTTTCTGGTCCTTTTATTTATTTCATTATCCAGAGTTCTTTGGTCCTAATATTATGATATTTTATTATCACTCACACTAACCAAGAATTTTCTTGAGCATATATACTTATTTAAGTTTCAGGAATAATTTTTAAAAGGGTCACAATTCAAACCCCCCCCTTTCTTGTGACGTTTATTGCTACTTCAATAGCATCAACAGAACATTGAACATCAAATCAGCATAACAAGAGCACAAATTGCAACACCAGTAGTAGAAAGCCAGCAAGTAGTATATGATCAGTCTCTTTTTTCTTCATCCCATGAACATAAAAAAAAGAAAAAAAGCAGTAGGAATATAGGCATTAAACAATATAAATATAAAATCTACATCATCAAAAGAAAACCAGCAATAGCTACAAAAATCCCTTCCATATTCATTCTGTCACATATGACCACAAGCCTCCTTTCTTGTGTGCATGTCTTTCAATTTTCTAATCAATTTCAATAATAGCCGAGTACCAGCTTCACATGTACTAGCAAAAAGAATAAACAAAACACAAGAAAAACCAGCAATAGAGAAAATCTAATCAGTTTCAATATCTGGCCGCCCTGATTTCATTTGAACAGGATGTGATAGGAGATAAAACTGGCCCTTATTTCCAATCTTAATTTTATAGTACTTAATAAATGTATTAAATACATACAATTCTATGATGTCAAGCTCTATCTAAATAATACATTGTGTTCTCTTCCTTAAAAGTTAACACTCGTTGTAGCTTTGAAGAAACTAAAAGTTCTTGGAAAAAAAGTTTGTGAGAATGCCTCTTAGACTTTTGATCAATGCATATATGTTGGTTGTGATACAGAAAAATCTTTTCAAGTTCCCATAAATTTGTGAATTTTACCAGTAATCACCACATGAGCAAATCTCATCTTTAAATTGATGGAAACGGTTTTAGTCCCTCACAATTATTTCCCTCTCACTAATTATAGATATATACTTAGTTGCATTATGACAATCGCCGCAAACACGCAGGTTTTTAAATATCCTAACGGGACTTCCTGACAGGGTACTAATAATTCCAAATGCAATGGACAATCTCTCACTATGACTATTCAAAATCTGCTCTTTTTCATCCTCCTCAACATCTTGATAAACAAAACTATAATCCGGAACATAGCCAATGCTCTTCATTTTGGCACTCAAAACCTTTAATTCCTTGTATATCTCTATATATTTTGGATGAGTTTGGTTCCCGGTATAAACAACTTCAACTTTACTGCCAACTACAACAGAGCTCCACCCAGGTGTTTTTCTCAACCCTCGATCTCTGACCAACAATCTTACTTTAATCCCTCCTTCCCATTTTTCGGTATTTGCATAGATGGTTGACAACAAAACATAATAGCTAACATTCTCCGAATCAACTTCCAATAAGCGATCTGAAGCTAATATACCCAATTCTGCATTTCCATGTATTTTACAAGCAGAGAGAAGAGCATCCCAGATGGAGGCATCTTGTTGTATAGGCCTATTACTCTCTAATTATAACTTATAAGCCTTTTCCAAATACCCAGCTTTGCCAAGCAAATTCACCATGCATCCATAGTGTTTCAAACTAGGCTTGATCCGATACTCTTTCTGCATAATATCAAGGCTTAATAGCAGTTTTAGCCCCCTAACTTTTCCAAAGTTGCGATTTTGGCTCCCTAATAAAAAAAAACTACAAAACTGCCCCCTAAGTTTTACACCTGTGGCAGTTTTGGCCCCCAAAGCCAATTTTGACTCGGTCTGCGTTGACGTGGCATCCTAAGTGAGGTGCCACGTCTTATTTATTTATTTTTATTTTTTTGCCTTGGGGGGCAAAAACTACTACTGTTGCAAAACTTAGGGGGCAGTTTTGTAGTTTTTTTTCTTAGGAGGCCAAAATCGCAACTTCATGAAAGTTAGGGGGCGAAAACTGCTATTAAGCCTAATATAAAAGCACTTTTAGCCCTCATCAACCAAACCCGAATGGCTACATGCCGAAAACAAAGATACAAAGGTAATATGATATGCCTTTACCCTTTCAGCTAGCATATCTTTGAAAAGTTGCAGAGCTTTTTCTCCACGGTCGTAAATCCCAAGATAAGCTATTATGACATTCCAAAGAACTGAAGTATGCCGTGAGATTTCGTAAAATAAGGACATTGTATCTTTTAATCTCCCACATTTTCCATAGAGGTCAATTAGGTAGGTAGCTACAAAGACATTCAAGTAGAGTGAGTTTTTTTTATTAGTTTTGCATGAATTTTCATCCCTTGCTGCAAAGCTCCAGCATGGGAATATGTTGGGAAATGCTCACCCAAGTCCCTTGATTTGGGATTGTATCTTGACACTTTTCCATCATGTTGTAAGTGTCAATTGCCTCACCTGCAAGACCATTTTGAGTATAACATGTGACCAATGTGTTCGATGATATTGTATCTTTTCTTGGAAGCTGATCAAAAACTGTATGTGCACAATTCATATATCCCAATTTCGCGTACATATTTACAAGTGCATTTCCAATCACGACATCCTTATCGAGCCATTCACGCCTTATAACAAATCCATGAATAGATTTGCTAATCCTTTTATCACTTAACTAACTGAAAATTGACGTCAAACTCATAACCGACAACAAATCAGACCATATTCCACCCAATTGCATCCCTTTAAATCATCTTCGTGGAGTACGTGGATCATTATTCTGCTCATACGCATCAATTATAGAATTCCAAGATACCAAATCCCTCACTTCCATCTTATCAAAAACCATTTGTGCATCCTGCAACATACCGAACTTCGAATACATATTAATCAAAGCATTTGAAACAAAAACATCACTATCTAACCCAAGCTTCAACACATGCAAATGAATCAACACCCCGTTAACAACATCATCTGATTGTGCACAAACAGGAAGTATGTTCGCCACCGTAACAGTATCCATCTTCACCCCCTCACCTTTCATCCTATTCAAAACACCTAATTCCCCTGCTGCATTTCCATTTTGACAAAACCCCAATATCATTGCATTCCATGAACCCATATCTTTCACCTACATATCAACAAACACCTTATGTGCAACTTCTAAAACACCAAACCGAGAATACAAATGAACCAAAGAAGCAGCGACAAATACATCATCCTCAAAACCCATTTTAAAACACAACAATGCACTTTCTTCCTGTCAAAAAGACTTACACAAGCTTTCAATAGGAGGAAAAGTATAAAAATCGGGTCATAAATCACGACCACACATTGAAAACAATTGATTGACACAATTCATAGCTTCATGGTGTTTTCCAAATCGAACATAAGCAAGTATAATTGAATTCCATGAAAAGATTTTTTTTTTCTCAATAAAATCAAATGTAGAACGTGATAATGAAATATCTCCATGAGTAACACATAAATTAATAAGCTTTGTAGATAGAACAATGTTTTGAGATTTTCCAAAAACCACAAAAAGAGCATGAAGCTTCTTAGTAGCATTATCAATGACGCAAGAGTTGAACGAAGCATTGAAATCATCATCTTTTTGTAGAGAAGTTGTAGGCTTGTAGCTGATTTGTGAACTTTAGAAGCTGATTTGAGAAGAGAAAGCATAGAACTGGTTGTGGCGTTGGTGGTCTGAAATCGACCAACTTTTAAGGTAATAGGGTTCTTAATTTCTGAAAATATTGGCAAATAGTCGTTTTGGTAGTTGAGTGTGTGAGGATGGTAGCTTTGGTTTTAGTCTCCACCTTTACAAAAATCTTTATACTAACAATTGAGAGTTTTTAGAAATAGTCTATTCCAAGAATCATCTCCTCTAAAGATGTCCACATCATCATAATCTTACTTGGAATTTGTTCCAAAAAACTACACATAATAATGATATGAGAAGAGACAACTTAAGCCATATACATGTTATTTTAAACATGTTTAAAACAAAATCTTCAACAAGTGATTTCAAACATGTTTGAGCAATAATCTTCAACAAATTCATGATTTACACACAATTAAGCAATGTGATATTTATGAGTATGTTTTGAAACATGTGATTTTAAACATGTTTAAAACAAATTCTTTAACAAGTGATTTAAAACATGTTTGAGCAATAATTATAAACAAATTCATGATTTCCACACAATTAAGCAAAATCTTTAAAACAACTTATTTCAAAACATCAAGCAAGAGTTTAATCACATAAACCACTTAATTTCACCACTTTCAACATACTCATAAATATCACTTAATTACAAGCACCAATTTTATCTCATATATTCATCAACTTCGCAAATTAATCAAAACAAACATGACCCAAAAGCTAAAAATATGATTATAGCTTATTATGAATAACAAACTTATTCCCCTTACCTTTATATTCCCTAAACTTGAGCTAGCACTCCAATTCTTCACTCTCATCTAACTTTCTAGCTTGCTCTTCTCTTCTATTCTCTTCTGATTGACCCTATGTATTATTTTAGAATGAAGACATGTTAATAGTAAATCATAATTAAGTAAGCTTCCATGGATAATACTACAAAAATAACACATACATTCCGAGGTGGAAATCCACCTGGCATTCTGATGCGTTAAGGATATGGCAAGTGTACCAATCGTTAACCAAGTAATAAAGTGATAAGTAGAGTATCGTATCCACAAGGATTGTCCTTTCGTCCAAACAATTCCTGTTACTTATTTTTATTTAAGTTTATGATATAAAAGTTAAGGGATAAAGAGACTTGCAATTATCATCTGTTTGCAACAGAGCAAGTTTACCTATTTTGGTTGCAGAAAAGAAAGCAGCGGTTAGGACTCTTTGAATCCCCTATGTATATTCATTGTTGGATAATAAGTAAAGATATGTCGCGTTTATTTATCTTAGGTAGACTATACAAGTGATGAGGTCGTTGGGATGTTCCTAAATGGATAACGCACCACCTGACCCAATGGGATTTAACACTGAGTATCTATTTAGGCTTTTCCCTTCGATGGCTAACTGCACCTGCTGATCGCATGGTGATCCTTACGTGCAGGATCTTGCTAATTCAAAGGTAATTGAAACATAAACTTTATATTGGCTTTCCAGTGTTTCCCAAGGCAATGAAGGCCAAGGTTCCCTCAGGTCTGCCCATCTATGAATCTTAGGACACTCATAGCACACTCTCTCTACGCTTACTTAGTAGTTCTACAAAGGATATGTTTGTTCTTCATAATAAGCTAAAATCATATTTTTAGCTTTTGGGTCATGTTTGTTTTGATTAATTTGCGAAGTTAATGAATATATGAGATGTGATATTTATGAGTATGTTGAAAGTGGTAAAGTTAAGTGGTTTATGTGTTTAAATTCTTGCTTGATATTTTGAAATAAGTTGTTTTGAAGATTTTGTTTAATTGTGCGTAGATCATGAATTTGTTGATGATTATTGCTCAAACATGTTTTAAATCACTTGTTGAAAAATTTGCTAAAACACGTTTCACCGCAATATAAATAATTAAATATTTTATGCATAACTTTTTAAATGAGTTTTTGATTATAATAGTGATCAGATGAACTAATTTATCATTTATTCAAAGGTGGATTATGATGAATGCATAAATAAAGGGTATTTCTAAGAAGATCAATTCTTGGAGTAGTAAATGTCTCTATAAAGCTAGACGGTAAGTGTTGATACAATTTGTTCTTCAATCAATCCCAACATATTTTATCAGTCTATTTACTCTTCCTTCGTCGTTGTGTGATGAAATTGAGAAAATGATGAATTCTTTTTGGTGGGTTCACTCAGGATCACATAGGAAAGGTATACACTGGATGTCGTTGGATAAATTATCTATGCATAAGAAAGATGGAGGGATGAGCTTTAAAAGTTTGGGAACTTTCAACATGGTGATGATGGGAAAACAAGGCTGGAGAATTTTGTCAAAACCAGACACTCTGATAGCTCGAATGTATAAAGCTAGATATTTTCCGCGTTGTACCTTTCTTGAATCTGAGCTAGGCCACAACCCAAGTTTCGTTTGGAGAAGTATCTGTAAGTCAAAATTCATTCTCAGAGCAGGTAGTAGATGGAAAATTGGTGATGGCACGACCATTTCAGTTTGGAACAATTATTGGATGAAAGACAACGTCACCATCTTCCCTCTTGATGATGTTGCAACTACCTTGGCGAATTTGTGAGTCTCAGATTGTTTATTACCGAATCATAAGAGTTGGGATGTTCCTTTTCTTCATTCGATTTTTAGCGAGCAAATAGTGGAGCATATTGTTGCCACACCCTTATATCCTTCAGTGCGTGAAGATCGACTCATCTGGAAAAAGGAGAATAACGGGGAATACTTAGTCTGCAGTGCTTACCGCTTGTGTATGAATGAATTATTGGACACCTCTCACTTCAAAGGTGAAGGCGCATGGGATTTGGTATGGAAACTCAAGGTGCCACCGAGAGTTAAAAATCTCATATGGCGTATTTGTAGGAATTATCTTCTGACACGTAAAAGGTTGCGAGACAAGGGAGTTAATTGCACTACTGCTTGTGCATTTTGTAGTTTAGAGGAAGAGGACAGCATGCATCTGCTATTCAAATGTGCTGGCAGCATAAATATATGGAGTATGTGGAATGCCTACTATTCTGTCAACCATATTCTAGATGGATATCAGGACATCAAGGAAGTTATTTTCAAAACACTTCAGGTGCTGCAGCAGGAAGATGCTTCTCTGTTTGGTTGTATTATATGGAGCATTTGGAAGCAGAGAAATAATAAGATTTGGAAAGAAGTAACTGATGCGCAAGGCTATGTTTTTTATCGTGCCAAATCACTATTAGAATATTGGAAGGCAGCAAGGTCCATTCAAGGAAGTACTGTCGGTCGAGAACACCCAGCTAGCAACGTGAAGTGGATAAAACCAAGGCCATGGAGATTTAAATGCAACATTGACGCAGCTTTTTTTGAGACGGCGAATCTGGTTGGCATAGGGATGTGCATTAGAGATGAGAATGGTCATTTTGTGTTGGCTAGAACGGACTGCTTCAGCCCTATGTGTGAAGTACATGTTGGAGAAGCTTTAGGCCTTTTATCAGCCATGGATTGGGTACATTTGTTGCAACTGGGAACTATTGACTCTGAGATGGATGTGAAGAGAGTAGTTGATAGCATAAAATTCCAATCATACTGATGTTACAGAGTATGAAATATCATTTCTAATTGTAAAACTCTCTTTACTCAATTTTATGAAAACTCTTGTGTTGAGTTTGTGCGGAGGCAAGCAAATGAGGTTGCTCATGGTTTAGCTAAAGCGACCTTATCTTCCGCTAGCTCCCAAATATTGGTTACCATACCAAATTGTATTGAACACATTCTGTTTAATGAAATGCAATAGATTTATTCCTCTAAAAAAAAAAAGTGTTTCAAAGATATTCTTTAATCATTCTAAATTAAAAAATTATTCATTAAAAAATCAATCACTTCAATTTTCAATGCATTGAATACACTAATTTCTATTAAAACTTACTTTTTAAAGCCTTTAAATATTCTACCGAGAACGTTTGTTAGCATTTCTATAATTTGATCATGATCATGATTATTTCAAGTCAAACTTTTATATTATAAGAACACATGTTACATACTATTATTATCATTAGGGTCATGTTAACCCGTGCCCCAGGATGCTATTTAAACAACTAAAAATGATAAGATAAGACAAAATTAACATTAAAAACAACATTTTTTCAAATTTAAAAAAGTAACATACACAATTTCAAAAACCAAAATATTCTTTTTATAATTTCTTAACTATTTCCCTTATCATTATAATATGTCAATAATAATTAATCAAGATGTCTCTGTCCTATTTCCCTTATCATTATAATATGTCAATAATAATTAATCAAGATGTCTCTGTTTCAAACAAAACAACAATTAATCAAGAAGTGTGCGGCGTCATAGCATATATAAATCAAACGATTTTGTTGAGAATTGTCGGTACTAGTAACATATAAAAGCGTAGATTATTTTAGACAGGGTCGGTAAGTTGAGACAACCTGTAAGCCAATTTAGCCACAACCTGGCCTTGTCAAGGTTACCCTCACTGAGGCCCACCAAACAAAACCCTAGATTATTAACTCAAAAGCTAAGCATTAGTGGATTCCTAATCAGCATCAATAGTAATGTGGAAATAAATTTTCTCGTTTAGTATGCTGTAGAATGGAACTTATGTTCATTAAAATATGAGCATGAAACCTAACAAAATTGGCTTAGAGGAAACATTTTTTTTTTGGAAGGAGGTTTAGAGGAAACATGTTAGGCACCTAAATAGAGTACACATAAAGTTGCTCTGAATGTAAAAAAAAAAAAAAAAGTACTGATAAAGTTTGTAATGATTGTTAATCTTAGAATTTGAATTCGCACTCTTCAAATAATTCATTTTTAATTGAAGTTTGTTAATCATTTGAGAAAAATCACTTTTATTACCACCACTCTCAAATACAAACAACAACGAACTCAATTTAATGATTTAAATATTAGTAATACTTTATTTAATACTATTATTCTTAAAAGATTCTTTTAACTAATTTCTATTTCTTTTTCTTTTTTAGTACGAAAATATATTTCATTTTCTAATAACCTTTTATTTCAATGACCAAGTTTTCATAAAGTATATCGAGAAAATTATGTTTTACTACACCAAAAAATTAAATGAGGTACCCAAATTCTTGCTTATATTTAAAAGAGTTAATATCCTATGTCATTTTCGGTTTACCACCTTTGTAATTAAGATTTCAACCTTGTAATTTGATTTATTTTTTTTTTAAGAAGCTAAATTAGCCCACCCAAATTGACACCGGTGAGAATTGAACCTGAGACTTCGAGGAGGAGCACACTCGTAAGTCCCAAGCCAATACCACTAGGTCAACCCAAGTGGGTTTGTAATTTGAATAATCTTTGGTTTTGAACCTTCATGAATTTTGACCGTACAAAATCGAAGATATGGTAGGAGGTAAACCGAAATTTGTTCAAATTACAAGGGGTGAAAATATCATAAATTTTGTAATTTGATGTCATGAAAGTCCAAAATCAAAGAATCTTCAAATTACAAGGATGAAATCTAAAAAAAAATAAAAAATTGCAAGGGTAACCCGGAAAGACCTTTATTACATGGTAAAACACCCTATTTAAAATTGAAGAAAATATATAAATAATCTTTGAGATTGCCTTACTTCAATCACCTTTCCGGATGAAAAATAAAACTCATGAGAAGAAATCCTACACTTGCTTTATTTATATATTAATAGTGATGAATAACCCATGAGAAGAAATCCTACACTTGGGTGTGTTTGTTTCAAGTTTACCAAATTTATTTCTAAGAATAACATTCCTTGGAATATAAAGATGAGAATTTTATTCCTAGGTATTTAGAAAAAATATGTTTGGTTAGCTTTATAATATTCCTATGAACCATAAAAATAGGGATTATACATATAAATTTATTCTCATCTCCATGGGAACTTTATTCTCATTCTTTTGTTTTGGAATATTTTTCTATTCCGAGGAACATTTTATACCCGAGAATAAAATTTAGTAAACTTGTAACAAACATAGATATATACATTTCTATCATTTTATTTTCAAGAATCAACAAATATAACTTGAAACAAGCCTACCCTAAGCTTTGCAAATATTTGTGAATATATATAAAAAAAACATAATAAACTATGGTAGAAGATTAAACAAGTGACTTGATTTGGTTAATAGACTTCATTTAAGTTCAAACAAACGAGAATACTCTAGTTCAATCTCTTCTTAAAATAATAATTTTTAGTCCCCGTGAGCTTAACTCACTTGGTAAGGGATAATGCATAATTTATGTAGGGATCGGGGTTCGAACCCCGGACACCCCACTTATTCACCTTTCAGATGAATTTCTCTATCCGCTAGGCTACTTGACCAAATAATAATAATAATAATAATAATAATAATTTTTAAGATTTTACTTACATCTCATCCGTAAAGATTATAAGGTCTTAGTTTGACCAGAAAATTAGACGGTTTACGAAATAAAAATAATAAATAAATAAAATTGCCTCACTTTCTGATTTCAACAACAATCTCCACTTTAGCCTTCTTTGGGCTTAGATCAGCGAAAAGTATATGATTCTTGTGTTAAATTTGTTTGGTATAGATTGTGTTGGATATTAAAACTTAAAACCAGCTCTAAAATCTTCATACATGTGCCAACTAACAACCATAAACCTCTCAAGCCATAGCTACTCTTTCATTGTAATGTTTAATTAAAATCTCTAAATGGAAGGAACAATATATTACAACTCAAATTTGTCTAGAGAATAACCCATCATTATTTCAAAACTTCACAAGAAAAATATATACAAAGAAAAAGGACAATCATTCCTAACAAATAAAAGACAAAAAAAAAACAGATACTCATAATAATTCTAAGAGAACACACAAAAAAACCAAGATAATCTAATAATAGTATACTATTTTTGTCTCTACCAAACAAACAAAAAAGGAATCATGAGTTTTTTCTATCATGAATATGTACTACAATTGGGTCTTGAATTTGATCCATAGAAGAAATAGATGTTCTTTTGATGAATTCCAAACAATCAGCAATAGCTTCTGCATAGAAAGAATTATTCCTTCCATAAGATGAAAATCTACAATCACCTTGACCCTTGATTCTTTCATCCTTCATTAAACCATTTCTACTACTATTGCTATTGTTTCTTTTGAATCCACTTTTTCTGCAGAAAACTTTCTTCAACAACTGAAAAGCTTGTACATGAGACAGTTTCATCTTATCAAAGATTCTGAGGAAGAAGTTGACTCTTTTGCGTAGCCGCGAAAAGTAAAGTCTTGTGAGGTTTAGCCTAAATCCTCTGCATTTTCCATGGTAAAATGATGATCCTTTACCACTACTGCTGCTGGTGCTGCTAACTCTGTTGTAACTCATTTGGTTCATTTTTTTGGCTTATGTTTGTGGTATTGTAGGCTGCAAAGTGCAAACTTTGTTGTGTACAAATAAATATATAATGTTGGAGGATGACTTTTTGGATGGTGAGGTAATGATGAGTTTGAGGTGTGGAGAATATGAGAATATGAAGGAAGAAGCTTGGAAATTTGTGGGTTTGGACTATTTTGAAACTTTGGACGGTTTGGTATTGCAAAAACAAAGGAGATTGATCCTTTGAGGTGTATTATATGTGACCTGGATTAAACTTAAAAAACTTATGTATGTTTAAATACTAAAATTGTGAACTGTTGAGTCTCACATTAAGAGATTAGATATGACATGAAAATATATTCTTTTTTCATCTTACAAATCGATATTGCAAAAGTCGAGTTAAGTTCATCCCAAATTTTAAAATAATATCATAGTATATTTAAGACTCGTTAGACAACCTGCTATCAAGTTAATGCTCTAGAGTCACTCACCTCATATTCCTAATGTTTGGCCTTTGACACGAGGAGTGTGTGCTAAGAGTCTCACATTTTGATAAAGTATGTCATAAAAATATATTTGATTTGATTTACAATTTTTTTTGCTTAGTTATTTTCTTATTTTTGTCAAGTATTTTAGCGGGTAGATTCACACATTTTAAGTGTGGAGAATGTGATGTTCGATTCTCGGTCCTTGCAAATAGTGTCTCTGATAGATGTTAATTGAGCTACACTTACTAGACTTGTGCTCAGTTATTTATAAGCTTGACCATAAATCACAATATTTATAGCTATGTATAATATTATAAAGGGAAATGCTAACCAGTGCTCTGAGACATTCTTTAAGCTATTATAAAGATGGGAAGGGATGATAAACAATTAAACAACAAGGTGTTGAATCATTGATTGGTGTGGTAGGGTCATAAAGGGGCAAGGGAAAATGAGTAAAAGATAAAAATGCCATGGATTCTTTTTCAAAGTAGGTGACTAAAGCAGCAAAGGAATAGGATAATTAGTAATCAAATTGGTAAGATTCCGCGGTTGAGTTGATTAGCTTATATTATAATATGATTTTTAAAACTTTGTTAGTCTAACAAAGTTTGACTTGTGAATTGGCTTTTATGGTAGAGTGGCTGGCTTTCTCATTAGGGATGTGATTGTTGCATACAAATTTGTTTTATTGTTACATACCTTAATAATAATAACAAACTTTGAGGACTAATAGTCACTCAGATTTATGATGTCTTTAATTGCTACAGGTTTGTGTCTAAAGATCCACTAGTCTTCCAAAAGAGTAGCTGATCCACAGTTTTCTTTGAAAATTATTGAGGTTACCTTTAACACCTACTTTATAAACTACTAATATTATTGTCATTATTTGTTCATTTGAAACTTTTAAATGAGATAAATCAATAAATTTGTCAATATTTTTTCCATTGATGAGTTCATCAAGTCTCTTCATTTCAGCATTTTCATTAGTTCTAGTTATGCTTGTCTTAAAAAAAGACCATTAATGGTAATGCCTGCGTTGTTCTTCATGTATTTATATTCTCTATAGCATGAATAGTAGAGTATTTTTAGAGTTAGACCAATTTTTAAGATAGACGAAATGGCGAAGCCACTATAAACTCACACATATAAATGGAGGCATTGGGGTTCGAACCTCAGTTATGACGTCCGGTCTAACAATTTCGATATTTTTAAATTCTTAATTTGAAAAACTTGTTTCTATAATGGCTAACAGTTTTTTTTCTTTTGACATAACATAATGGCTTACAGTTGAAAATTACAAACACGAGTATCACGGTGTAAGAATGGTTCTTTGGTTAAGTGCGTGTTCTTGTGATTTTTTTTAGTCAAACATGTTCTTATGATAAAAAAATGTTATAACTTTTGTATTAAGACGTGAAATAGTTTGTGAGATTCAATTTAAACTTTTAGGCAATTGCACCAATACAGTAAAAAAAAAAATTGAGTTAATTAATTACTTTTAGTAGGGTGTGACATATTGATGATGCTATGACATATTGACATCATTCTTGTTAAACCATAGCCTAACACATGGATGTATATATGCTTTTGTAGAAGTTGATGAAACAAGTATATGCCAAGGGAGTTAGATGAAGAAAGCTATGTGAACATTGGCCATTAACTCAACACAACCAGTGCCTTCTATTTTGGACAATTTTGCTAAATGCATATTTTGATGCCATTTCATTACCTGTCTAAACAACTTTTGTGTATATTTTTATCAAAAAATGACAAAGCTTTGACTTCAACTTTTAGTAGCCATTTTTTTTAGGTAACCTATTATCTATGATTATGACCCTCACATTTTTAATTCCAAACTAACATGCAAATATTCATTGGAGTGCTGACTTTAAATTTAGAACAACTTAAACATTTTTTTAATTAGAAACAATGGCTAAAAGTAACCACAAAAGATTACATATAAGGAGCAAAGTTGACCATCAAGATTCAAGAGTTTTAAATTGAAGCATTATTTTCATTTTAAACATGTAAAAATCAATTGATCTTATGCCGTTCTATTTAAATTACACTTTCTTTGTTTTGTTTCTGTTCTGTTCAAATAAAAATATATTACTGGTGGTAAATAACAAGATATTCTATGACTAATGAATTTGAGGTATGTAATGAAGCTTCAACGATTTCTTATTAAATGGATAACATCAATTTCATATCAGCCTAGTTTATAACATTACGTACGTCAACAAGAAATTTTTTCAATGAAAACCATTAGACAAGTATGATTTTTTTGGAGGTATGAAAAGTCAAAATAGATTAACTGGTAGATTGAGTAATAAAACAAAAACAAAAACAAAAAATGAAATTTGTCAATGAAATAACCTTTTTTTTCTTCCCACGAGTATGGAACTTAAGTTAACAATGATAAACCAAGTCTTTCACAGTGAATGACAAAAGAATGCAGCATTAGAATTACATTTCAAGACATCTTCAACTGAAAAGAAAAAAAAAAGTTGAAATATGAGGAATGACACAACACACAAATGGTTGAGCTACAAAATCTATGTCACTTGTGAGATATCATTCTACGATCAATATATTATCAAAAATAAAAAAAAAATCTACAATCCGTAGAGTAATCAAGCTCCAATGGCATCATAAGAATATCTCCTGTCAAGGATTCAAATTTCAAATTCAAGGTACAAAAGCTTGACCTAGTAAAATCAAGGTACAGAATTCAAATTCTCGTAGAGACCGTAAAACGACAAAGTTCAAATTTTTTATGGACTCGGTTGAAAATGATTATTAATGTCACTTTAATTAATAAAAATCACCTTCTCCAGTTTTTTTAGAAAAAGTTATCAACGAATCAAGAAATAAAGGATGCATAGGATACATAGGAGTTGTGACAGTGATATTATCTGAATTTCAAATCCATGACGACTTCCTTCAAACATTAATTCTTGAACCATCCCCTACACACACCATCTATAGACTATAGGGAGGTTTTAGCAAAGGAATTGTATTCCACAAACTCCTTCCAGTGATGCTTGGATTTTCGACAAATAGAAGCCTCTGAAAAGTCTCTTTTCAGAAGGCAATCTAGCTCTGATAATTTCAAGGAAAATGGAGTTTGAATCAGATACAAGTTTTCAACTTACTTTCCCAACATAGCGAGAAACTGAACCAGATGTTGCGAAAATTAAGGCCTCCCTCATCCTTAGAAGCAGTTAAATTAGCTAAAGTGCCCCTAGCTAAGATATGAACATCTATTTTTTGAAGAAGCTAAACTAACCCCCTCAAATTGGCACTAGAGATAATCGAACCTGAGACCTTGAGGAGGAGCACACTCTCAGGTCCCAAGCCAATACCACTAGGCCAACCCGAGAAGGTTTAAGATATGAACATCTACATTAACTTAACTTACACCTTACATGTTTAGACTACTTAACTTGGTGCCAAGTCACTACTGCACCTTCACAAGTCATCAAAGTCACTCAAGCTCGAGTTCAGTCATCAAACATTGAAATTCCAAGAGCCATAATGGCGAAGGAGTGTTTGCCAATGCCTTTCAATAAGATGCGGTTTCTACTCGTCCAGATTGACCACAACAACATTACCAAATACGCTTCTTGTGGGAAGTAGGCTTCGCAACATGGCGAAATTTAGAGTGCTGAAACTTAAATTTCTTGCATGCATTGAGCACTATATACTTGTGGCCAGCTAAACGGAATCTAACGAACCAACCATCATGCAGATTTTATAACATTCAGCATTACAAAATCCTAACTAGCTCATATTAACATGGTCAAATTGTAATGCTTGAGAAAACATTCCTAACATTAAATATATATTCTACCCTAAGATATAAATTGGCATCTGTTTTAAAGCCATAAACAATACCTCTAAATTGTTGTTTCGGGGTCAACTATCCTATAAACATAAATGATAGTGCAGGAAATTTGTAACTTGTAAGAAAAGCATCAACAAACAACCATTATTCGGACTGTTCAAATGGGACACGGACAAACAGTTGTCCATGCAGCGTTACCACAGCTGATGTCTGATGAGGGTCAATTCTTGAGGGTAAACTCACAACCTGATTCATGAAATTATTTATTATATCAGAGAAGTAATAGAAGCACTACTACTGAGTAATTTGCCATTGTATTCAAGAACAACAAAATAATTATGGTTTAAAAAGGAGCAATACTCACCTTTTTGAAAGGTGTCACGCCCCAAGGATTATTGGGATGCTCAGGCTCACCGCTTATGACCAAACGTCCTGCTGGGTCTGATTGAACTCGTACCTGGTTTAGAAAAGTAGGCATCATTATCCTCAACACCATTTCAGCATTGTAACTTATCCGGTCCAACAACCGATTAATCCAGGGTACAATCCCACCGTCCACTTGCGGGGGCGCCATTTAAAGCCAGAGCATAGCTCTATATGGACTTAGCCCACCGAAATTGGCATCAGGGGGGATCAAACCTAAGACCTTCAGAGGAGAACACAACACCGCATCAACAATTTTTCAAGGGTTCTAGTTCTACTCAATGTGCTGGCATGTAAGCTCCTGATGACAGATACCCTCAGCATAGGACATTTTGAAGGGTGAACAGTAATATTTGTAAAGATTTATTATATAGACTGGGGATGCAATGCAAATTTACTATGAATATTTACATGGCATCAAGCAATCAACTTTCTTTTATATATTTATATTGCATAAGATTGAAGGGGAATATTACATAATAGTCTACAAACAGGTAATAGTGTCCTTTGTATAAGCTGAATTTCCCACCCACTCCGCCGTGAACTTTGCACACCTCCAATGGCAACTCTCACAGGAAGGGGAAATGGTGAAAAAGATAGCTTATCTTTCATCAAAATACTAATATATTATTAATGCAGATAAATAGATATTAAAGTAAGATAAAGCAGTTAGAATATGCAGTACCTCCTCCCGCAGAAGGCCAGGAACTAAAGCATATATTTCGAAACAATCTTTCTGCACAAGAAAGTTTACATTGAGATAATTAACTACAAATACAACTTATATTATTTCAAATACAAAGATTTAAGAACTTACAGTTTTTTGAACATTGACTTTTACCCAATCAGCAGAAGGTCCTATGTCAACCACAGCTGTTCCCGACCTAGCAGCCACATATGTTAGCATAGGCATGCAAGTAGTGAATAAAACAAAGTGCCAAAGTACAAAATCTCTCATGCCTATAAGTTGGCAACACATTTCACCTTCTCACTACACAAACAAGTAAGCAATCACAACACACAGTAAAAGAAATATAGAAAGGAGTAACCGTGTCTTAACTGTGGTCTTGACGGTTTACTCCGTGCTGCTTTGACTGCATTATCCATATAAGATGGGCTCTTACGTTTAGGTACATCTGATTCAATAAGGTGCACGATCAATACTGAGAATAATCTAACATGGTAACACCTACAGCATAATTAAAATTTATAGCACAAGGAATGGGAGGACCATACTCATGCTCTTAAGCTGCTTTTCACGCTTTTGCACAGACACAGCATTCCTATCCTAAGAAATCAGAAGCATTGAACAATTCTATGGATGTAAGAAAACAGAAAATGAAAAATGAAAATAAAAACTTCAAAATTCCACCAAACCTTTATAATAGGGTCACCAACTTCACCATTTCCAAGAAGACGTTGCGAGTGCCAACCCCGCATAGCCTGTTCAGCAGCATATCTCCGGGATCTACCTGATGCTAAACCCTAGACACAAACATCAATTGAAAATGATCGTGAGATACAAATAAGTATAGTGCTCACAGCAGTAAGGACAGAGTCAGAGTTCAACTCCTATCACATAGACTACGAATACTAAGGGTGCAAATTTACCTAATAGCAATAACCAATTTCAGATATTGTTCAGGCAACTTTTACATAAAATTTAACCCAGATAATGAAGCCTTAAACTCGAATGCAGTTAATACTAATATATGGGTGGGGAAGAAGAGCAAAAATTATGGGCAACAGATAGCTCCTTATGATTTAATTTCAAGAAAGCATTAACCGGGAAATATGAATGCTACTTGACTTTTGTTAACAACTAAATTTTTTTAGATATATACGACGCATTTTGAACCTGTAAAGATACCAACAAAATTCTCTTAAACCAGAACAAATAATTTTGACAGACAATCAAAACGAGAATTGCAGTATCAGCATGTTAATGTCTATTTTTCAAAAATTCTCCTTATATAGATAATCCAACACAATCTTGATTATAAGCTGTTTCAAATGCAAAATAGGCTAATCAAACCCATTCGGTTAATAAGAACACGGTGATGATAATACTCCTTATATAGATCATTATTGTTCATGCTACAGAAATCAAATACAAATCACATTACCTGATTTTCAACATTCACAGGCTCTGGAGGAGATGTGATAGGTACATTCAGCTCGCCGCCTTTTATGTTATGCCTTTCGTAATCAAGAAGGGCCTAGAGTAACGTTCGAAACAGCAACAATGAAACAAGTGTTAAAAAGGTGAGGATTACAGGACTGCATCATTCTGAAGGTAAAATTTAAACCACTCAAGCAATTCGCATAAATGCATATGAATATATTATTGACATCAAGAGTCAACATTCACATGCAAACAAAGCGTTCACTCATAAACTTCAAATGAACACCAACAAGAATATATATATATATATATATGTACATATATAAACTACATTTGCAATTTCTAAATGTCAAAATTCAAATAAAAGGTATAATTATAATATAACTTATTAGTCAAGAATCACCTTCTCATAAAATCCCCGGAAAGTCCAGGAAACTGTGGTGCATGTCCTGCATAAGATGAAAACAGAGGACAATATTGATATATTACTGAGAATAATCAGGTTTATCCAAAAAGCTCACAAAGGATCTCCAGAAAAGGGTGAAGAAACACATGCCACCCATATCATAAAAAAAATAAAAATGCAAAGCTATGCAAATTAACTTTTCTATCAATATGAAAATTTATCATCAATTAATAATTCAACATAAGCACCCATCACAGCTTTTTCCATTTACATAAAATGTGACCGCAAATTGTTCTCAACAACCTTTCCAATACACACTATCATTGCAATGTTGTAAAAAAGAGTGGCAAGCGTTCCACATTGGATATTGATATGGTCTTAACAATAAGTGGGGGCAACTCTCACCCTAAGAGCTAGCTTTTGAAGTTAAGTTAGGAGCAAACCAAAATTTTAAAATGATATAAAAGTATAATGTGTCCGTTGGGTCACACCTGCAAATGCCCAAGCATGCAAACTTCACGGTCCAGATGTCCAGTCCTAGGCATAAGGGAGGGGATGTTGAGAGTTTCAAATAACAAGAATAACGGTTGTATGAGGGTAAACCTCACTCCACAAGCTAGCTCTTAGAGTTAAGTTAAGCCCAAACAAACATTCTAAGAAGATTAGACACAACACATATCACAAATTTGACATCAAATAACACTTAAAAAGAAACAAAAACACAAATGAAAATTGGAAATATAAAGAAATATCACAATTTCAGAGCCATTAACGAGATCAAGACATGAAAGTGCAAGTTAGTCCTTACTTTGGGGGTTTGAAAGACTCTCCCACACTCCGCCACAACTTACATGAGGTTACCTATTCAAAAATACAAGACAATTAGGTATATATCCTATAAACAATGAAAACAACTTATTTGAAATAAACAAATAGACAGCCTAAAGTTCTATCATCAGTGCTAGTTTGCCTCAAGAAAGAATGCGTCAAATTTCGCTCATCTAAAGCAAAACTACTTGAAACCTAAGAATTAAAAGAAAATTGTGACACAGCCACACTATACCTTAAGTAGCCAAATTTACAAACTGTTCGGTGCATCAAAATCAACTGTCCATTTATTAATCTAACAAAAAAGATTCCAGGGTGATGAAGGGAATAGAGTATGGGGCAGGCTGATATCGTCCTTTCAGTAATTAACAAAACCCATTATCTTTAATGCCATTGTCATGAGAATTTATGACAATTGGAAATTTAAAATGTCTATATGTTCCACATATTTTGAATTATATTTGTTTTCACAATACACTGGCATTTTGGCAATCACAATTACCTTCTTACATACTGAAGTGGGAATAAATACACAAAATTCCTTCTACAAGTTTAAATTCTCTCCACATACTTATGTGTGTTGTGTGTGTGCATGTGTTCACTATATTTTACTTGCACGTCTAAAAGTGTTCTTCTCACTGATCGTAGCTGACAATCCATAAGAGTAACAAAAAAGACCAAATTAAATTTCAAACAACTGATTCAGTGTACCGACAAGCTTAACCATCAACCAATATTTAAAATCACTATGGACCTCTACAATATTTAATCGATTTTCCCAAAAAGCTACATAAATTTGAATGAAACATTCAACATAATAGAAAGGAAAAATAAATGAATACCTTCTCATAGCCTCCCAATCTCATTACAGCTCTCCATAACCTTATGTTCCACCAAAAAAAGCATTAGTCCAGACCAACGATATTTTAGAATTTGGTGAATTTTGTCATATTCAAAGATGACTAAAAATTTAAATCAACAGAGATAACTCACTTAAGGCAATTAAGCCATTCTCCATAAAATTTGGGAGGCTTGAAGTCCATGCTCCTCTCCCTAAAGAAGTTTTCAAGCTCCTTCATAAAAGCTGATTGGTCCTCTTCGGTTCCCGACTCATTTCCATCATAATAATGATCAGCATCCAAGAAAAACATGTTCTGCGGCGAATCTGGGTTTTCATTATCTACAGGCTCAGCAACTTGCTCTTCACCATCCTTACTTTCAACTTCTAAAACATTCTTGATTCCTGGCTTTGTATCATCAGGGGCAGGTTGTGGTGTAGTAGGATCATTATGATTTGACAGTATAGGTTCATTTGCATCAGAAAAGGCAGGTAGTGGTGTAGTAGGATTGTTATTACTCAACGATATAGGTTCAACATCACAAGCTTTACTAACAGCCGCTTCACAGACTTCAGGCTTCACCTCAACCTCCGCCGCTATCATTTCAACATCACCATTATTTTGACATGCAATATCTTCATTCTCAACACCGTTACTACTCGGAGGAAGTTTTTGGGCGTCCACCTTCACATCACCATCACTAACATTATTTTGACATGCAATATCTTCATTCTCAACACCGTTACTACTCGGAGGAAGTTTTTGGGCGTCCACCTTCACATCAGAAGCATCTTCACCCTCAGCTGTATCCAAAATATGAGCATCATCCGCCTCAACTGGAACCGAATGAAGGGTATCTTGAACATTTTCTTGTGAAACACCTTCTGAAACAACCTTGGGTTTCACAATTTCATCCTCAGCATGCACCTCGTCCTTCCCAATTTTAACATCATTTGACACATTTTCAAAATTCTTTGAAGTTTCCTCTACAGTAACTGGTTGAACTTCAAGATGCATCTCTTGATCAAGATATGAATCCAAACCAGCAAGATTATCAATAATCATCTCATGATCATCTCCTAATTGTGGACTAGTTGAAGCTTGATTTGAATTTTCATTTTCAACAATGACATAGTCAGCTTCCTCTACATTAACATTCGCCGGAACACCCTGACCCACTTCGTTGTTTTCTTTTGTATCACTCATTTGCAAAATTTAAAGCATGAAAACACAATAACCCCCTACACCAACTTCATTATATTAATTCAACATTCAAGAAAAAATTGGTAAAAAAAAAACATAAAAATGGAATCAAGGAAAAAAAAAACATAACTTAGTCTCCACCACACCAAAAAAAAGAAACACAAGAATAACAACAACCACCAAGCCTTATCACAATAAGTGGGGTCAGCTACATGAATCAAACGACGTCATAGTGTTCTAACAAAAACCATGTCTTTCTCCAACTCATTAATCTCTAGATCCTTTTTACTAGTTTCTCTTATAATTTTTCTAGGTCTTACCCTATCTCTAGTGATTTGACTCCCCTCCATCTGATCTACTCTCTTTACTACAAAACCCACAAGTCTTCTCTCTACATGCCCAAACCACCTAAGTCTTGTTTCTACCATCTTTTCTACTCTAGGTGATACCTCAACTCTCCCTAATGTTGTCATTTCTAATTCTATCTCGTCTAGTCTTACTACACATCAAAGCAACATCCTCATCTCTGCTACGCTTAACTACATTCGTGTTGGTTCTTTACCACCCAACACGCCAGTCTCGCTGTTGTCCAATAAAATTTTCCTTTAAATTGAGCAGCAACTTTTGCAAGAATAAATAAAAATAAAATAAAAAGAGAATGAAACCTTGCTACTAATACTAAACCCTAGCCAGTAATCTACTTATAGAACAACCATGGTTTACTAACCCAAAAAAAAAAGTGCTTTTGAAATTCAAAAATCTCAAAACATTGATTTGCATGGTAATTTAACTCAATGATGCGAAATTCAAAGCGAAAAGAAAAAAAAAAATTGAACAATAAATTAAAAAAAATGAAAAATTAGTAGAGATTACCTGTGCAAATTGAGATTGAAGGGCGATCCTAAAGTGTGAGGAGAGAAAACCCTAAATTGGATACGCTGAGAAGTTGAATTTGGAAAAACCCTAAATTGAACAGTTTGAGGTTTGAAGGAATTTTCAGAAGAACGCAAATTTCGTGTTGAAGCGGTAGAATTTTGATGCGCGTTTCTTTCACGCGTCACGCGCCGCGTTACGTTGGAGTAAAAGAACTGAGGGGAGGACACTGTACGAGAATTTTTTTTCTCTCTCTACCCTACTCTTTCAAAAAAATCCAAAACTACCATACTTTTTCGAAAAATTGCATAAATGCCCTACTTTTTCAGATTTTCTGGTACCACTCTACTTGGTCTTACTGGGTACCCTCAAAAGTGACAAAATTTTTGTCCTTGTTATACCACTCCACTTGGTCTTACGGGGTACTTTCCTTAATATTTTTTCGAAAATTTTAAATACCACTCCGTCTTGACTTGCGTGGTATTTTTGTGTTTTTTTTAAAAAATTTTAAATACCCACAACTTGGGGTAGAGTGGTATAATAAGGACAAAATTTTTGCTGCATTGATTTCCGTTTTTGCATGCATAATATATAAAAAAAATAATTAAAATAACTTATTATAATAATTTAGGCATTAATAAAAAAGTAATTATAATAATAGTCATAATATTTATAAAATAAAAAACATACCAAATACAATAAATATGAAATAAAGACTAGATTGCTACTGATGTCTAATATTAATGCAATCTTTGCGGGAATGACCGGGCATCCTACACACGCCGCATCTTCTCTCAGTTTCCACATCGTCCATCTCGGTCCTAATGCGAGTAATTGATGGACGGCCTTTCTTTGCCCTACGCATGGACTTGTTGGGAACCACCTTTAGTCCTTCATAATCAGGCCAATGTCTGGTGGCGAACCACATCAAAGTGGATGTTGTATACGGCGTATACACACTCATTCGTGAACTTTTTATCGACAAAAGTCTTGTAGTCGTGACAAAAACTAGAACATGCAGCAATGACATGTGAGCATGGTAGGTGTAACGCTCTGAATCGTCCACAGTCACACCATTTATCTTGCAGGTCCACCTTGTATTCTCCCTTTGGTAATCCTTCTTTATGGTCGATGGTTTCACGGACGGAGAAGGTATACTGATTTCGGTCAAACTGAGTAACCTGATGACTGTTGGATTTAATCACCTCAGCCCTTAGAAATTTCATGATCTTTTCGGTGAATGGATCGCCAGAATTTACCCTTGCTGCTGCTTCATGTCCTCTTTTAGCAAACAAGGCTGCCAACCTGTAATAGGATGCTTTCACAATAGTTGTGATCGGGAGTCCTCGAATACCCTTATACACGTTGTTTTGTGGCTCTAACAAGTTACTTGTCATGTGGCCCCATCGTTCGCCATCGTCATGTGATTGAGTCCACTTTTCTTTGGGAATGTTGTCGACCCATGCTAGAGCCTTTCGGTCTGCAACTGTGATTTCAGAGCGGTAGTTTTCGAATGTTGGAATGTTCATGGCGTAACCTGCATTGTTTTGAAAAAAGTTAGATGTGTCTTCTTTAAACAAATAATATGTCGAATTTACAGGGAAAGAGATATAATTTTTATCCATGCCTTCAACTTTCTTCTTAAGTTCTCCATCCTTGAACGATCGCATAAAGTTTTGTGCAATGTGTCGGACACAAAACACATGGCTTGTCGGAGCATCGTGCCATCCATTTTGTGGATCATCATACGCGCTCTTTATCGACACATGTCTATCAGAAATGAGGCATATGTTCGCCTG
>Ga0315915_1002217_pt1 | contig 24349 bp, 18 predicted proteins | sample MpolbnodulesMG_FD_207738 | JGI IMG/M metagenome (GOLD analysis project Ga0315915, IMG submission 207738) | Medicago polymorpha root nodule microbial communities from Los Angeles, California, United States - branched nodules | ecosystem: Host-associated > Plants > Roots > Nodule | place: USA...
TTTAAACCAACTATGCCTATGAACTTATGGTTTGGGTTTAAGCACAGAACTAACGTTATGAATTTGAACTAATCAATAATGATCATAGCGTCCTAATTATGATACATATCGGTAGGTCCCGTTTTAATATGTCTTGGACCAATTTCTTCACAAAAAAATGTCTTGGAGCAAAAATTAGGTGGGTCAATGCCAACCGGATGTGAATATGATGAAGGAACCGATCTATTGATTTGAGGAAATAATTATATCATGATGATCACAATCATTTGGATATACTCACGCAAGAAATATATAATATATCATTTAGTTATTTTACAAATATAGAATTATTTAATTTTTTTTCTCTTTCTACCTTTTTCTAATATACATGTCATCAAATGGAATCACCACATAATTGTGATCATGTCAGGCTTTTCTCGTTCAAATAAAAAAAAACAATTATTTAACCACTCAAAGAATATAGTCATTAACATTCTCTATGTTCCTAATTTGGTTCAACATTGAACGACCAAATATGTCAACTATTGTTGGCTAAACTTTCTTTTATACTTTGACCGGAGTGAGTATTAATATGGATTCACAAATCAAGATTCACTTTACAGAGAAGTCAAAATAGATTTTGTCATGTTTGGTTGCTCAATTTGGTAGTTCATATTGCCAGGACCCCTCAACAAACTGTAGAGATTTACCAATCGAGTCACCGCTAAGTTATCAGTTGTCCAATTATGAAAATCCCTGCTATTATTAAGAAGAACATATTGTTCTTGTACCAAGAAAAAGAAGAACATATTGTTCAAGAGAAGCTAAAACCAACTTATCATTTGCAAGTCTGGCAATGAAAATCAAACAACTGTTGTTCAAAAGAGATGATGATGAACTGTTAATGAGGGAAATAAGAGTCAAATGGATTTGGCAGTTCACTACCTTTCATCATATAGTGAATTGGTGTACATAATCAGCAAAGCAGTAGATTGACAAGAAGAAAAATCTAAACTGTCAGTACTTTTTTGCCCCAGCATAAAGAGTAAATCGACAGGGTCAGAAGGCAGTTGTAGAGCAGCCTAATGGGTTGTCCAGTATCATTTCCTAATAGAGAATTTATGAGTGAACCCAGTAAAAAGTATATTCTATGTTTCATTTCATCACCTGCAAATAATCCCAGACATCTATATGAAAAACTGAACCAGCAAAATGACATCAAAGTATCTACGAATTCCCTAAGCGATATCGAATGAAAAATTTCCAACAATCCCAAGATAATTTCTTCTTCCATTTCATCGATGCATGTTGCAAGCCAAGGCAGTAAGTGTGTGCTGCATATATCTAGAATGCCGCTTCTAAGTTCTAGTTTGCTAGTATGAGTGGAGTTTTCGTCAGGACTGTAGGCATATGCCTCTTTAAGTAGATACAAGCATTGCAAAATTTGGTTTATATTCCTCTTATAGACATAGAGATAAGCTAAAATGGCATGTTTGACTGCTTCCTCAATGGATTTTGACAGATCTAAAACTCCACTACAAGATGGAGATCTCATAAGAGCAACAAATACTGAGCAAGCCATTATAAATGTCTTAGGAATCATTCTCATCTCCCCTTCAGAATGCTTTATAAGCATTCTTATCAAAACAAGGACAAGTTCCTCTCCATCTGAGAAGTTGATACAGCTCCAAGGCACTTAGAAATGCATTCATAAATGAGCTTCAGTGTCTCATATTGAACATGATGAAAAGGAACTTCAGTCGCATAACGCAGTACTGGAACTAGATTTGAAAACCCAACAAACAGCCTCAGTCTAAAAGCTTCCTCTGAAATTGATAAAAGATTTAGTGCCTGAAGGCACATCTTGACTGTCAGATCCTTATTCTCTGTTCATTAACAAAGTAATTGGTAAGCTGCCTAGTTATAACAATAAGGTCAAAATTAAGTTATGCATTCATAGACTTTTAATAGGAAAAGATAAACCAAGCTAAATCAGAATAGCGTGAACTTCATTCAGATAATGAGGCTATAAAGTATACAAAGTTTCCCACAAAGCTGCAGAATATCTCTTTCATCAAGGCAAACAATGCCTGTGTATAGCAATTTCTGTATACAGTTCTCATCTGATAATCTCAATATTTCAAATAAATAATCTGCAATATTTTCTTCCACTAAGACTTGAATCTGATTGCCCGATGTCCCAACTGAAGACAAGTAATGAAAGAGCAATTCTAGAGTATTGATTTCGACTTGACTGTCTAATGAAAGTAATGGACCTTTGATTGCTTCAGCAAACAGATTAACTAAAGATGCTCCCTTGTCTCCATCTTCAGTTTCTCTAGAATTAACTTCACCAAGGTTCGTTTGTTTCAGCTTTAAAAAAATAGATTTTGTATCAAAAGAATCTAGAGATTTTTTTTTAGAGATTTTAAAAAAAATCTGAAGTTATTTGTGTTTGCCTACTATCCATAAAAATCCATTTTAAAAAAAAAATGAGTTCTAACAAGCACATGTGTTATCTTCTTGTTGTTGAAAAAAAATAGATTTTGAAAAAAGTTATTCCTAATAGCTTTTCATTTTATGGTCAAAATAGATTTTTTTGATAAAATGATTTTTCTAAAAATCCTAAACAGACACTTAAAAATGAAAAAAGTGATTTTTTTTAAGGAAAAATAGATTTTTTTTTTGAAAAAAATCTGAAACAGGCCCAAAGACATGTTATCAATATCACATGCAGATTCTTCCCCGAGCAACTGTCTTCGAGCTAGCATTGTCAAAAGTGCCGATGAGCAATAAAAGGACTATTAGGACTAATAAGACAAGAATGGAAGTTTTTTTTTTTAGAGGAAGAATGGAAGTTGTGTAGCAAACTATTTTATCTTACTAGAAACCTATTTTGTAAACTTTGGCTTCACTGACCTCTAACTCGCCTGGAATGATTAATGTTAATCACTCGTTCATTAAGCAATGCATAGTTTTTTAGATAGATACTAGCAGGAAATCGACCTTTCCACTGATATTCATGGTATAACTTGGTCATCAAAAGTGATGCATGACATGAAAACATGGGCTTCTTAATAACAATATCATCTTTGTTTCTATCTAGATGAGTACATAAAAGGGAAAAAACAAAAGGACACCAAATAAAAAAAGAAACTTGGTCATCAAAAGTGATGCATGACATGAAAACATGGGCTTCTTAATAACAATATCATCTTTGTTTCTATCTAGATGAGTACATAAAAGGGAAAAAACAAAAGGACACCAAATAAAAAAAGAAATTAAAGGCATTCTTTTCAACGAATAAAAATATTGAAATGAAAAATCGACAACGAATCAATACAATTCAAGCGAACATCATCATTTTAGGTGATAAACACACGAGGCAGATGGTTCTGTCGGCTTGGTTTGTTTGTAGGTTTAAAGATGAACGGTAGCCCTAAGAACAACAACACCGTGAATTGCTGTCGTCTATGTTATGTAAATCTATGTTCGCGTGGTACATTCTCTTTCCCTTCTTTCAAATTGAGAATGGCGCCAAACTCATTTTCTATTACCTACCTAACTCTGCTTATGAGTCACACCCCACAGGCCATGCCACCTATTTTTTTTTTTTTTATTTTCCCCTTCAATTAAGTAGACAAAAATACTCCCTAACCTTTTTTTACCTCTATAATGGATGTGTCACAGTAGGCTTTATATATAAAAATTTGGTTTAAATTATAAATTCATTATTCATGTCATTGTATCCTTGTAAAAAAAAACTATATCAATTGCATTCATATAATTAAAAGTATGAATATCTCAATTACATCCCTATTTAGTGACTAAGCACTACAAGTAAGTATTGATTCTTCCTCCTTAATTAAAAACAATGAAGTATTTTTTTTCCTTAGAAACTCTCTCTCATATGTTTTACCTTTTCCACCGTTGTTGATAAACTAATTTCTCGAGTTTTTTTTGTATGTTTTTGCAATCTATGGTCTTTTTTTTTGTTGAATAATCTATGGTCTATCAACTTCTCTTTATAACGCACATTATCACACAAAGAATTCTTTCAAAAAAAAAAAACACAGAATAAAATTTCTAAAAAAAAAAATCACAAAGAAGAAGATGAAGTTTCATCAAGGTGAAGAAAATGTTCTCAAGGATTATGATACATCGGTGTCCTCTTTATTTTATAGTTGAAAAATATACTTGATGAACACGTCATCACCATTTGCAACATTTAAAAATAGCCATTTACACAAAAAGATAGATTTGAGAAACGTTTTCCAGAAGGAGCCACTAAATTGAAATATATGGTTATTCTCAATTCTCATCGATCAATTTTTGAACTAGTTTTCTTTTGTGGACCATCGAAGATTTGACAAATCCAAGTAGCACCTCCTTTCCGCGAATTGAACTTTGTTTCTGGTACTATGTCGATGTCCGTGTGACTTTCCTGGCTTTTTCCTTCCTTACTCTCCTTTTTCTACGTGGGTTGCACTTAACATACATGCACAAGGACTTGCAAATTAGAGTATATTGATTGATACATAATAACAGATAAAGAAATGAGCAATGGTATATGAACAACCATTGGTGACAACTTCCATGACAACTTTCATTTCCTCTATTTCTATTGGTCAAAAATAAAAGAGAGAGAAAAAGGAAGAGAGAAAATAAAAATCTAATATGAGTATGAGAGAGAAAGTTGTCAAAAAGTTGTTGCAAAATGGTTGTACAAATATCATTTCTCTAAAGAAATACGACAATTGAGTTGCCATCATCATTGTCTTCATGCTATATTTGCTCTACTCTCTCAGTCTTGCGCAGTTTGAATCAAATGAAACTACTATCGAACTGTTCAAATAACAAAATCATAGACAATACCGGTTGAACTATCATGTTTGATTGAGTTTCTTGAAACATTGTTTTTTATTGTAAATAAAAGCTTCTTTGTCTACATTTTCTGGATGCTTCATCAAGTCCGTGTGATTCAATGTTTTTGCGCCGTCGATATTGGACGTAACCTTATATCTCTTTTCGTGGATTTATCTATCTAACTAATAAATTGATTGGGTTCATGCCTTTACATTTTTTCTTCAATATAAGACAGTTATTTTAAGGGAAATGTTAAGACGTGTCCATACCATGACTAGTGGCGGAGCCACCAACAAGTTAGGGGATGCACATGCATACCCTCAACTTTAGAAAAATACACCAATAATTTAATTTTTTTGCACTATGAACCCTCTTAGTTCTTTTCATTGCATACCCTCAACTTTTTTTTGCACTTTCAACTAACTCATTTTTATGGATCAACCTCTCTCTACACTTCTTTCTAACGTAATTTCTCCCAACCACCACAAACTAAAAACAAAACACCATCTCTCTATACCAATTTTACTTTTGCTTCTAATATTCTGAAGTAAACTACGAAATCTTCAATTGTATGGTTGAATTGTTATGTAGTTTTTAACATTCATATTTTATTTAAGTGAATTCAAGGATTTCAATGATCGAGAATATGATTAATCATGCTTGAAGTCTTACTCTACAACTTAAAGTTATAGCATGTAGTTGCCCTCTTGAAAGTTACTTAATTGGTTTAGAAAATTATAGCTGTTTAGTGACCCTACTAATTAATGGAGCTTACTGTCATAAACTATTAATCCACTTCTGTCTACTTTTTTGTATTGTTTCTGTTCTTCCTTTGAACACATGATTAAGTGAGTTCTCTCCAACCCTTGATATGAGGTGGATATAGAGTTGCTTACTATGTTGCGTGTTTAGACCTTGATCAATGAAATGTGATTTATTAATAGAAGTAAAAAAAATTGAACCCCCTAATCCAGGGTCCTGGCAACGCCACTGACCATGACCCTTATTTTAATAGGCAAGTTTTTATTAATTGCTAAAAGAACTACCAGTTAGGTTGTGTGTGTTTGTTTCAAAGAAAAGATTGTGAGGAGGAGAGAAAGTTGAAGGAAAGAAGCACTTTCCATTGTTTGGAACTCAATTAAAATCACTAAGGAAAGAAAGAATTCATTGGGACCCACACTAAAAACCTTTCCCTCATAGATGGACGGAAAAGTGGAGAAGCCCACATATTTTGTATGAAAAGTCCAAAATACCCTAACTTTATTCCTTTTGTTATTTTTTGGTATAATTCCTTTATTCATTTCACTGTTCACCACCCGTAATCTTTCTTTTTTATTTTTCAATTCATTGCCTATTTTTTTGTCATGTCTCTATTGCATGCAATTGAATTATTATTCACAATCTAGCCCCACTTTCTTTTTTTAGACACATGTTTGGGGATATAATGTATTATTTTTATTTCAGGGTATTTATGTCAATTTATCATTTATATATCTTTCTTCCTTTCAACTATCCACTATACTTTCTCTTATACCAAACAACCAAAATAATCCCATTACTTTCTACTCTTTTTCTTTCCTCATACAATCTTTCCTATCCCATTCTTTCCTTTTACTTTCATTCTTCAACCAACCAAAGCCTTAAAGCACTAGGTGTGCACGATTTGGTAGATAGTTACCAAAAATGAAAAATCCATCCATATGCTGCACAACTTTTCAAAAACCACGCTCCTATAAATCCAACTTTTTATTTTACATTTGGCCTTGCATCAATATCAACATGTTTATGACAACTTTTGAGAAATATTATCTTTCATGCTTAAATCGTGTTTTTATTCACTTATCTCTTCCTTGTGTCTTAAAAGTAGAGAAAATAAAGTTATCACAAAAATTTTCATAATGTAAATGTATAAATATCATGATTCTATATAACCAAAGAAAAAAATGAGTTATTAAAAAAGAGTATCGAAAAAAAGTGTTTTTTTAAAAAATAAAATAAAATTTGTTTGTTCACATTTTTTTTTTGAAGTTGTGCTTAAATAATTATTTTTTTATTTGATGATGAAAATTCCTATCTATCTATTGCAACTTCTCACTCCTTCAACAGACAAACAATTTGGCGCCACCTGTTTTCAACGGTAAAAGATAAATAATTGTGAAACGAAAAAACAACCCTTGAGAGCCTTTGGTTTGGAAAACAGCACAACACAAATTTTTATAACATTGAATAATTTTTTTGGTATTTTAGACAACTTGTATCAGCGACAAAAAGTTTGAACAACTACTGGAGTTGTTTTGTGATGTCCTTAATTTTTTTTAACGAATGAAAGGCGACCTTGATTTGGGTTGAGTATGAATGGTCAACCACGTTTACTATAAATACGAGCATTCTATTGTAATCCATCCATTATACCTTTGAATGTGATACATTCACGCATGAATCACTAATCCATCAAAAATACAATTTAATTACAAAGAAACTTCCTTTCTTTTCTATCTCCGTTTTGTTAGCCACTGCTACTGAGTAGTGATGGGTTCTTCTCCAAATTCAAAGCCTAAAATTGTTAGAGGCTCCGCTGGTTATATCCTCGAAGATGTTCCTCATTTAACCGATTACATTCCCGATTTACCAGTACGTCGTCATCGTTCTCATTCCTTTTCTAATTCTTCTCTTTATGCTTTTCTATTACGCCCTGTCAAAACCTGTTTCTTCTCTACCTAGCTTATCTCTGTATTAAACTCTCATAAAGTAATCGAAATAATGATCATATATTATTGTATATTTATTTTTTTTGTTTCGCAGACTTATTCTAATCCATTGCAAGATAATCCTGCTTATTCAGTTGTCAAGTAAGTTTTTTATTTTCTTCTTTTTCTTCTTACAATTTGCTTTTCTAATTTATTTTTATTCATAGTAATTTACGTTTAATTTCCTCTTGCCAGGCAATATTTTGTGCATATCGATGACAGTGTTCCTCAAAAGGTTATATTTTCTTTTAATTTGGGGTAAACTTTCGGTTATCTGAAATAATCTCTACGTTATCTCAAACATAATTTCCTCCTTCACTATATAACATATGGTATATATCTTTTACTTAAACATTAATAAAAATTAATTATTGAACAGAAAAACCAAACATGATATTGATATTGCCTGGGCCATTAACTGAGCTGATGTATGGCCACAATCCGATGTTTATGCAGAAATTTCGAAGTGATATTTATGACAATATTAAAGTGCATTGATCCAATTAAAACAATACATATGCTGCGAAAACCAAATTTTTACCAATTATGCTGATCCTATATCATCTTAAAATCATATGATAGAACTTGTTCGTTTAAAATGTATCAATGAATGTGGCGAACCATCGTTTTTCGGCTGAGAAAGGTGCTCATATTTAATGTCTGAACGTACTTTGAGCATAATTAACTCCCATAAAAGGAACCTATGAGAAACAAAAAATAAAATATATTGATGAAATGTTGTTATGACAGACAAGAAATATGTGGTTTAAGTTCAATTGAAATTATGCACTTCAAAAGATCTTAAAAAATAACTTTGTTTAGGAGAATGCAAATTAACAGCGGACCACGATTTTCTGATTTAAAGGTTCTGTTAAAGTTGCCGGAATTCTAGACACAATTACTTCAATTTATGTAATTTATTTCCCTCTTCGTTTAACAGATTATTGCTAACAAAGATAGTCCAAGAGGGATACATTTTCGGCGTGCCGGACCTCGTCAAAAGGTGTGTTTCCATGTGTGAGTTTATCTGTTTAGGTTCCCTCTTGTGCTTATTTGACAACAGTATAAAATTGTATATTCAGGTGTATTTTAAATCAGATGAAGTTCAGGCTGCCATTGTGACATGTGGAGGTTTATGTCCTGGTCTCAACACCGTTATTAGGGAGTTAGTATGTGGTTTGTACCATATGTATGGCGTCAAGAAAGTATTAGGAATCAGTGTAAGTGAATCTTTAAACAAATTCATTTTCTCCTCTTGTTTGGATTTATACAATCAAGGACATAGGAATGAATGTAAAAAATAATTCAATTATTAATGTAAATGCTGACAATTTTGCGTGTTTGTAAGTTTATTAGTCTCATAAACTAATAAAGATGTTGTGTTGTGATGTGAAGGGAGGATACAAGGGTTTCTATGCTCACAATACAATCTCTCTAACTCCTAAAACCGTAAATGATATACATAAGCGTGGCGGAACTATCCTTGGTTCATCGCGAGGTGGACATGACACCACTAAGATAGTTGACAGTATTCAAGATAGGGGAATCAATCAGGTCTATATTTCCTTCTATTTATCAGAACAGATAATATCACATTGTATACTATGCAGGACACCAGACTTATAAATTGGGTCAATTTCAGGTTTATATAATAGGAGGAGATGGAACTCAGAGGGGCGCTTATAGAATTTTTGAGGTATTAAACTTTTAGGCTTAGGAATATAAATGAATTTTTCATCAACATTCATTTGCTATCTATGAAATTCATTTCATCAAAATAGCAATTTATTAACAACACTTTCCTGATTATCCTCATAGGAAATTAGAAACCGTGGTCTCAAGGTTGCAGTTGTAGGAATCCCAAAAACGATAGATAATGACATTCCGGTATTTTTTTTTACCTCTCCTCTTCCTATTTGTGGATTCCAACTCAAACAGTTTAAACCCGTTTCTTACTACCGGTTAGCATGGTTGACTTGTAGATGGTTTTCTGTTGTCTTTGGCTTAATAGGTTATTGACAAGTCCTTCGGCTTTGACACAGCTGTTGAGGAGGCTCAAAGAGCTATAAATGCAGCACATGTTGAAGCTGAAAGTGTTGAAAATGGAATAGGTGTTGTCAAATTGATGGGCCGGTACAGTGGTAAGTTTCCTGATTGCTTGTAATGCCTCCACTTATCAGCTTTGTGTGCTTCAATCCCCTAGTAAATTAAAAGGAACACCTCATTTAAAGAAAGAAAATAGAATTTGGTTTAACAAAATAAATAGAGCCTAAGTTTTGGGTGCATGGTGCAGGATTTATTGCAATGTATGCTACCCTTGCGAATCGGGATGTGGACTGTTGCTTAATTCCGGAGACACCCTTTTTCCTTGAAGGTCCAGGTGGTCTTTTCGAATATACGGAAAGAAGGCTAAAAGAAAATGGCCACATGGTTATCGTGATTGCTGAAGGAGCAGGACAGGAACTTGTTACTGAGAGCATCCAATCCATGCACAAGCAGCAGGATGCTTCTGGAAACAAACTTCTTCAAGATGTTGGGCTATGGATATCCCATAAGCTGAAGGTGTTGATTTTTTTTATTTTGTTTGTGCTGGTTACCTCAATGTGATCTTAAAATGTATTATTATCATACTTCATTTCTTTACTACAGATTGAAATTTGACATGTTTGCATCCTTACATTACATTCATGTCCATTTAGGCTATGATTACCGGCTAATGTGTTTAGTACATCGCCTACTTTCCCTGCCTATGCTAGTCTGCATGTTTGAAAGAAATTTCAGTGTCCATTTTGATGAGTTTTTAAATGTTTGATGTTGTTTGTTTCTGATTTTCAAGTGAAGATTTCAATGTGAAACCTTACAAAATTTTGTACTAGAGAAGCATTTCTATCTGCACATGGTTTATGAGAATCTCATATCACTTTATAAGTAGCTTGTGGTGGAAACATGATCACGGTTGATGTTGACAGGTTTCCCATAATGTTAGAAATTCTTACAAATAAGATCATCACAAAATGTGCTTTGTTTCTCATGCGCTACTCTTTTGTAATTGAAGACTGTTTATGAATGTAACTTCTACTGCTTGTATTAAGCATTTTTAACGTTTGATGTAGCAGGATTATTTTGCTAAACAGAAGACAATGGGTATAACTCTCAAATATATAGGTTGGTAAAGATGCAAACTAAAGAATTATAATGTGTGTACTAAAAGAGACAATATCTGAAATATCAACTATTGCCCTTCTTTTTTCAAATCGACAGATCCTACCTATATGATTAGAGCTGTTCCAAGCAATGCCTCTGACAACGTGTACTGTACGCTTCTTGCTCAAAGTGCCGTTCATGGAGCAATGGCAGGCTACACTGGTTTTACTAGTGGGCTTGTGCATGGAAGACAAGCTTATATACCCTTTAATGTGAGTTTGTTAGCCTAGAGTGATATTTGTCGGTTCTGCTTCTGCAAAATACATTTTGTTATAAAATTAGTTTTTTAAGTTATGATGAGATAACAAGTCATTCTAAGTAGGATTAGGATATTATATAGCGTTACATTTTGACTGCAAGGTCTTTTAGTCTTGCTCAACTCTCTCGGATGTTGGTTGCTTTGTGGTGCAGAGAATCAATGAAGGGCAGAACACAGTAGTGATAACCGATCGGATGTGGGCTAGGCTTTTATCTTCAACAAATCAGCCCAGTTTTTTGATTGCTAAGACCGCCGTTGAAGAGAAGAAGAAGGAAGAAGAAGAAGATTCATTTAATCTGTAGGACCGGCATTGTTCATACAGCCATTTTGTTAACAAAACAGTTGGCGGGTATTTATCGTTATGTCTGTACATGTTATTACCATCATTTTAGCCTCGACCTTGTGTTGTAACGGTAACTTGTAAATTAGTATATATGATTAGTTAATTTTTTGCCTTTCCACGTCCATAAGATGTCCGTGGAGAGCTCAGCTCTACATGAGCAAGATATATTCTTTTGTTATGTTTTGTACCATATGATAATCATTTGAATTTGAAAGAATTCCGATTCATCTACAAACAACTTTTAGTTTCGATTTCTTATCCATGACTGGCCTAGTGGTGGATGTTAGACAAATGAAATACACCAATGTGGACAAAGATGGAATTGTTTGAACTTGAAAATTACTCCAAGCAAGCGGATACATCTATATCTATAGAGTATTACATTGTTAAGTGAACCTAGACTCTCCACAAGTCAAAGTTATGTTTCCAGTTTGTTTTTATTTGCAATGATGGCTTCAACTTTCATGATTAATAATGACCCCTGGTGTGGAAATTAAACTACTTCTAGAAGTTAGAAAACGCGTACAACTCAGTCAAGCTTAGAGCTGTTTCCTAATTTTTTTTCTTTTCATATTTAGTGTATGTTTGGTTTCAAATATATTTTCTATTTCTATTCTTCATTTTTAAGCTAAATTACCAAATTCTGACTTGGTGCATGCTATACTTGACTTTTTTTGTATCGGAATTCATTTTATCTTCAAAACTCAGGTTATATCAAAAGCAATTAAAATAGTTCTTTCATTCAATTGAAAATTCTACTTAGAATCATACGTTAAACTTATTTTTAAGTAAAAACTCAGACATAAATTTTTTTTATTTTTTAAACTCAAATTTAAACTAAAACAGTTTTTCAAAATCACACTTAATCAAAAGGGAAAAATACGTTTACCTCCCTTGAGGTTTCATTAAAAGACACTTACACCCCCTCTAATTTTAAACATGACATAACCCTTGATTGTTTATTGAGTAGGCATTTTACCCCTTGGGACTAACGTCCGTTTATTCACGGAAGTTTGTCATTTTTTTTTAGACAAAAGAAAGTCTCTATTATAAAGGATACTCTTCTTCTTCTTTGCAATCTCAGGGCCTTTTTGCACAACAGTTACGTCAGACAACCACTTTTGTAGTGTCTGATCTTGTATCTCTTCTCTTCCATTTCATCAAGGACAGTTTCCTTACTAATGTATCCTACATCTTTATTTGCTGTGAAGTTGTTTTTTCATTTTAGAACTCTCACATCTCACCTTTTTTTTTATCTTATTTTCATTTGGGCCGGGATAATCTTCTTTTACATTTGTATCTTCTACATCTTGTTGTTCAAAATGATTGACATTTTATGCATTTTGAGATGACGCATATGTAATTGGAGCATAAGGTGGTTGTTGATTTGTTTGACTGAAATCTGTACTCTTTTTTTCTATTGAGTATCATCAAGCAATATAATTGAGCATAAGATAGCTGACACTGACATGCTGCTGAATAACAAAGAATGCTAAATGACAAAGACAACAAGCAGTTAGCTTATTTGCACTAAATAATAAAGGCTAACAAAGGCCATAATTCACTAGCATGCTCAAATTTACTGTCATAGTTGCTAATGGCGCATAAATAATTGGCTTCAAATTCACTAGCCTAACTAAATAATTGGCTTTAGTTACCCATGAAAAATTCATTAACACTCCTAATTATTTGTAAAAATGACTGAGAAATTGGCTAATTATTTAACTCATTAAAAGGTTACTGTCATGGTTTCTTATGAAATAACAAATGCTACAATGAAATCTCAGGGGAGATAAATGTAGTTATCTCTAATCAAAATCATATTTGATGAACACCCATCCAATTATACACTTACTGTCGGTGAAAAATAATATATAAAGATAGTATACATCATAATGCTTGTGCATCATATACAAATGTTTTATTTTATTTCATATAAAAGCATATAATGTTGCATTTGTGGCCATACCAAAAAAAAAAAAGAAATTAAAGCAAATAATCAATAGTCATAGTCAATACAGTCAAGCAGGAGGGAAATTATAAAAATGAAATACAAACTTTTGTTTTATTCATAAAGAAAAAGAAAATTGGAGAAAAACTGATGCAGTTTATATTCACTTGATTGTACACACAAAGCAGCAGCGACAGATAATTGTAACATAGAAATACATGAATTCTTCTTTTGTTTCCTTTGTATCTCTTATGATGTTTTATCCATAAGCTGAATAGGAGTCAGAATATTTGATTTGCTCGTCTCCACAATACAACCATTCATGACCATTTCCTCCAACATAAAATGTACCTTTTCTAAATGAAACATGATATCTAGCTCACACTGCAAATTTAAGCAGACAAGAAGAAATTTGAGAAACAAAAAATCAGTGTTTGGTTAAAGCCAAGTTCAGAAGATGGAAGGAAGAAAACAATAGACATTATGGAAGTAATGTGAGGAGACATGTTACATTCAATTTCAACAAACACAACTACAAAGACTCTAGTCGCAGCAGGACTTACCACATTGCCAAAATGTCGATCCATGGTTTCGACTAAGAGATGGATGAATTCCAAAATAGCAAGTTCATTCTGCAAAATTGTCCAAAGAAGGTAGAATGAACAATCGAGTAGAAGCAGAATTGAAATGATATCATATTTATCTACAATGAAAGTGGTACATGGGAAATTTTGCTGAAGCTGAAATGTTTAACAAGACTAAGAACTTCAGGTTTCTGAGTTTACAACAGAAAATTCTTTCGGTTTCTTTAGACAAGCAAGGCTAAGCCGATCACATTTGAAGCCATGACCACCGGTCAGTAAGATCGAAACTAGACTATTTAACACAATCTGCTCATTTGAAATTAATCACCGCCTTTGTATACATCAACTAGAATGAGAAATGTAGAAACAATGAATTACCTCGCCGTCATCAACTCCAACCAGGAAAAACAAAGATGCATAGCGCCTATATACAATTTTGTAGTTGCGATGCTCAACAAATGAACACTGTCCATGACAAGAATGAATCAGCCAGATGAATCATGGTGAGCAGAAACAAGAATAAGACAACTCAATCCCATATGTTTTTGGTATAAATTAACACATCAATATGAGTAACAGAAAGTTTAAAGTCTCATAAAAATCATTAACCTAATTTCTTGAATTTTGAGTTGAGCTTAGTTGAAATTGAAGTAAAGGGAGGGTAGCAAACTTGAATCGAAAGATGCCCTAAAACCTAGGGTTGAATAATAAACAATGACGAGGTCCAATTCAATTCCATTCCACTCACAGATATATTCAGATATCAACATGATGTGAGTACTTTTAATCTAATAATAACACATAAAATCTAACCTAAGATTTAAACATCTGAAGAAATTGGAAGGAAAAAAAAGGGTTCCCAATTAAAAAAATAACACAGTAAAATGCATATAATAACCTAACTAACTACTTTCTCTTCCCCAATTCGGTGGGGTGTGATATCTCTCGTCCATAAGCATAAGCATAAGCATAAGCTATTTCTAAAACAAAAGACAAAATAAAATGAATCTGTTGAAGGTAAGATTTGAAGATCTGATGAAAATAAAAGAAAGGAATGGAAGCATATACCTGGTTTTCATTACGGGCGAGGCATTTACGAACAATTTCACCTTCAAGGGTTCGTCGTTCTTCAACAGTGAGGTATTCGTAATACTGAGCAAGACGGGTCTGTCCTTGTTTGTTCACCATTAACACGAATCGGATCCCCATTCTTATTCCTCTTTCTCTTTCTCTTTCTCTTTCTCTTTCTGCTACACACACTTTTGTTCAACTGAAATCATGTTTTCAAGACAAGCTCCTCCTTACCAATCTTTTTATTCTAAAAGAAAATTGTGAGGACCAATATTACATGGTTAGTTTAAATCATTAATACATCACTTATTTAATAAATCTGAAAAAGAAAAAGGGACTTATAAATATTTCTAGATTGTAAGGTTTTTCTTTTGTAAAAACAAAACATATATATAATTGTATGACTTAATTTGGTTCAAAATCGATAACTTTTTTTTTCTTCAAAAGAAACTCAAGAGCTTTTTTTATCGTCGTTGTAATTTTTACTGCCAGTGATTTCTTTCGTATAATTGAAAAACGTAACATTTTTTTTTTAAGAAACTAAAATAAATTATATTACCACGATAAATGTCTTCCTAGGAAGAAAACATCAAAGTCAAAACAAGGTATAAACAATATTTACAAGGCGTAAGCCAAAAAAGCAAACCCCAAACCAGAACACATCAGAAATTAGTCTATGCTTAATAAAGTGAACGAGTTAAGCCACCAGCCATGATAATTAAAGGGAAGAGTTGCATACTTCACCTTCAACCACTTGTAAGTTAGAGATCCTATCCACCACCTGCATAATTGTGCTTTCTTTTGCAATAAAAACTTTGTTGTTTCTTTCTTTCTATATTTCCCACTGTTGCATACCATATAACCTGTAAGATCGAACGCCTCGGCTTAGCGGCACCACCAATAAAACTTAAAAGGTTAAAATGGCCTGCTACATCAAAAGGCGAAACCAATGATACACCAAGCCACTGAAAAATGTGTTTCCAAAGAGAACCAAAATGATTACAATGTAAAAATAAATGTGTAGATACGCAACATTTTTTCTTTTGGTGTTCGGGGTTCGAACCCCAAACCTTGCATATATTATGCATTGTCCTTATCAACTGAGTTAAGCTCACATGGACGGAAAAACGTAACATAAGTCAACACTCAATAGTTTTTGATAACATGCATGAAAATATATTTTGTTTGGTAAATTCAATACAATATCAATAACTTTTTCCATCCATAAATGCAAGCGTGTAATATTCTTGGTACAAATACAATTTTTCATATTTACACCTAACTAAAAGCCACTACTGTAACTTGACCAAAAAAAAAACCTCTATTATGAAATAAAAAAAAACTAATTCTTATTGCCTCTTTTTTGTTTATATTATCTCGCATCGACACAATGGACAAGAACATGAAGATGAACTACTGATGCATCGATGGATCCACTTGTCAATACAATCTTTATGGAAAACATGCGAACATTTTGTATAATAGAGTTCTAATTGTGATCCTTTGCAAAACTCCTCCAAACAAATCGAACATTTATCTATAGAATCTAATATTGGAAAATCAACTTCCAATTTCTCTAAATTATACACAATTTGTTGACCATTACTGTTAGGATATTGATCAAATTGATCTTCTTCTACCATGTATGTGGTAACATTAAGCAACACATTCATCTCCAAAATTCCACGTTCTTCCGTGTTGAGTGCAACCATGTTTCTCGCACAATGGCCCATATGATATAGAGCGGTGTCTAACACGTAAGTAGGCACGAAGCGGAAAGTGTTGTGCAAGAAGAGAGTGGTGTGATCATCATCATCCATGACTGTGTGTGCATCACAATTGCATAAGATATCGATAGGGATCAAGAAGTAGTCACTGACAAAAGTTATAGAAGGGTTTGTGGCATTGGACATGGAAGAAAAAGTTGAGTTGGTGTAACTCAGATGAATGGAGAAGTATTCATTCACAGAAGGAAAGTCTTGCGCGATGAATTGGATTGGTTCCGGGACAGGAGTCACAGATAGGTCCCAGTAAAACTCCATGGATGAGTGATCAAAGTCTTAATGACAAGTATATTGTAGAAATAGAAAAGTAATTGGTTTAGGGTTTATGACTTGGTTAGGTGTGTTGGGTGTGCAATGCTTTTATAGGCAGAAACTTGAAAAAAATTTAAAAAATAAAATATCTAATAAGATTTTGCCCGATAATAACAACTCTCGTATCTTTCAATATTTCTCCCAATTATTTCTCAATAAAATAAAAAGATTTCTCCCAATTAAAAACTCATTAGTTTAAAAAAAAAAAAGCATTAGTCTTCAAATATAAGTGTATATCTATTGTATTATTTTTTTAACAGCATATTTATAAAAAAAAACAGACCCGGCAATAGAGTTAAATCCTCTTTTAAGGTTTTGATAATATAATAGAGTTAAATCCTTTTTCGAGGTGTTGAGAATATTTGACTGAGAATTAAAAATAAAAATTACAACAAAAATCTTCTTGGGAATTTTTAGAATATTTGACTCAAAGATAACAACATAAACTAAAAACACTATTTTGGAAATATTTGACTTAAAATTAGTACTTAGCAAAATAAAACAAAAACAAATCTTTTAATTTTTTTTTAGAATATGACCAACACAAATCACAAACGAATATATGAGAATTTTTTTTTTTTGAGGGAAAATATATGACTTAGAAATAAAACTAAACAAAATAACAAAAAAGAAACTTTTTTAATTTTAAGAGGAGAAACAAAACAAATCAAAAACAAATATATGACTGAAAAATAAAACACACGAAATTAATTATACCAATTTTTTTTTAGCAATACGAGAAAAAAAAACTAATTTAATAAATCAAAAGCAAATCAAATAAGTAGGAATAAAACTAAGTAAATAAAAACTAAATAAATAGTCGTCCCATAAGTCCTAGCTCAATTGGCAAAAATGTCGAAATTGTCAGACCGGACATCATGATTTGGGTTCGAACCCTGACACTTCCAAATCTAAGTAAAACAAATTGCCTTGTTGAAAAGATCAACAATCTCCTACTAGTGCATCAAATCGTACCAAATAGTACAAATTGCCTTGTTGAAAAGATTTTCGCCGTTGTCTGAGTGTTTTTTGTCTTTGACTTGTTCTTGGGACTTGAGACATAATTTCCTCAACTTATCATGTCTTCAATGCCTTATTGAACATTGACAATCTACATTTCATGTCTTCCAACTTGCTTGTCGAATTATATGATTTGTCAATAAAAGACTTAAAACACCTATAAAATTGTCTGACGTAAGACAGAAACATAATTACAAGATGCAATTGAAAACAATTTAAGTGGGCTAATTTACCTTCTTAAAAAAAAGATGTAATTGAAAACAATACAAAATGTGCCTTAAACCATGAGCAACTTCTCTAAAACTCTTATAGGATTACTTGATTGTATACTAAACTGACACAAAAGCATACTGAAAATAACGCAAGATGATTTGTTATCACAACAACAAACTTAAATTTTTTGGTTGTCGTCAAGTAACAAAAATAGCTAAGATCAAAATTTGCATAAATTTTAAGAGAACAAATTATCATCCGTTTCACTTCCAACCTTGACCAACTTACCACTTCCATGCAAGTGGAACAAACTTAGAGGAGATAGTTCATACTCTCAACCATACTTTTTTCCAATGTATCATCCTAATGCTAGTAGGGCTGGTCATGGTCATTTGCCTGCTCCAGTCGACATGATATTGTTTGCTATATGGAAGAAACAGAATTACATGACTCAATTGAAAATAATACAAAATGTTCCTTAAATCATGAGCAGCAAATACAAATCTCCTCAAGAATAACTTAATAGACTCAAAACATACTTTGATGTTTGAAAACGATAGACATGTGTAAGATTAAGGAGAAAAAAGCAAACTAGTCTTATAAATGTCTATATATAATTTTATAAAGACCACTAAAACCCCCAAATTTTAAGTACAAAAAGAATGAATTAGGTAAATACTTTAAATAGTTTTTTAGGGCTTTAAATAGATTTCTCAAATATTCTTCCTCTTCTCAAATAAAAGAATATTAAAACAAACACTCTTCTTCAGTCAAAACACTCTTCCACTTAAGATAGCGAACTTTGCTCTTAATTGAAAATGTAGTCATACTTGGGATTTAACATGAAACATACTCCTAGATTGGAATATAATCGTGGGTTTCAAATGAATAAATTATCTTCGTTCACTTCAAAGAAGAAAAGTGAGTTAAATATATAATATGCAAATTATAGTTATAATTTTAAATATTGGCTCTTTAAATGTGCATAGAAGACAATAAAGACCAAGAAATTTAACAGTATATGCTTGACATATCCGCCCACCATTACAAAGGGGCCAAAACCCTGAAAAATCTTATTTCAAAAGTAAACTATAGTAACAGGTATCAATAAAAAATCATGTAACCAACCCATTTCACACATCACATACAATTTAACCAACCTTTTCTTTCCTAAAATTGTACAATTTATACAACCCTATATATAACTCAATGCTACTGCTCCTACCTAGTTAAGCTCTACCCACTTTACAGAAGGGAAAGGAAAATGTAGAGAAAAGTTTTAAAAAGTTTCAAGAATTCCAAAAGACATTAGTGTCACTGCTATACAATGAAGGATCTTGTATTTCCTGGTTAGCCACATGAAAATCAATAAGACGCGCTTGAATAATTTTGCAGAGGAATAGACCAGAAGGAAGCATCCACCATTCACTTTCATCCCTGCGTTGGATAAAAAGCATAGCACAAAGATTTAGAGATAGTTGTTAAATAGTCACATCAAATAGGTATCAAGTTTCATTATCTGATACAGTCAATAATTTGCTACTTACATACTAAAACTCCAGGATTGAACGTTGGAATGCTTGTCATGTGAATGAACTGTGTAATGAATAAATCCACAAACGAACGCAACTACCTGTTTCAAAAGAGACCCGTTTCACTATTAATATCAAAACAAATGTTTGGAGCTTATTGACATCGCTTGAAACAGAAATTTGAAATATGGGTATTATTGATAAAAAGTAATTAATAAGACTTAATATTCTGAAGTAACATAATCTGAGACAAACAAATATTTCAAAGAGGACAGTTAATATGACATGAAGAGAGAATGAGAAGTACACAGGTGAATACATCGATCAGTAATTGTTAACATTGGTTAGTATTAAAAATTAGTTGGAAGCAAGCTCAAGTTAACAACTTACAACATTGACCAGGGATGTCATATTCCACAAAGCATATAGACGAGCAAGGCCAGCTGATCTCCTAGGTCCTTGACTAAACAAAGCACTGATTCCAGATGGAAATGGAAATAACACACCAAGAGGGAGGATGAATAAAACTAAGAAGAAGTTCACCAGCGACAGTGAGTACATTTGAAGCAAGGTAAGCAACACTAAGATAAAATCTCCCAGGAGTAATATAGAGATAACCAGACCAACTAGATCCTGCAACGATACAAAAGGGTGTGTGAAAAACGATCAATGAAGCACGCCAGATTTTCTAAATACTAGACGTAGTGAAGTTAACTAGGGAAGAAAACATTGTCATACCTGATGACCAACAGGTTTTGTATTGTACATGATTAAAGCAAGAGGGTAATATATAGTTTTCTTCTCTTTAAGTGTTCTTAGGATCTTGCCATTCAATAATCCACCAGACATCCTTCTAGGCATCAGTAGCTGTTCATTGTTTGTCAAGTGATGCCCTGGATTTCTGGGACTTCTAAGAAAACTGCACACAAGAGTATAAAAAAATTATTAATCTTGAATTCATAAAATATTTAACAAAACAAATTGCTAGAAATAGAATATATGAAAATATCATATAGTATTATCATATCTTAATATTATGAGTATCTTGTAGGATTAATTTAATTTCTTGTCTTGGATTATCTCTTTAAGATTAGTTTTCATATTTCTTAGTCAGTATCATGATTTGTTTCCCAATTTCCTTATTTATTTAGCATCCAAGTCTTGGATAAGTATAAGTAATGATTAGTGCTTAGTCTTTTTTATCATACTACACCATAATTATATCTCAAAAAGCAAGTATTCATTTTCTTTTCCATATTTTATCTAAAACCCAACAATTTCAGCACAACTGTAAGTTAGCATTACCCCGACTGCTTTTCGGTTACTCTTGAATCATCATAACTTTCTCCTGAGGATGACATGTTTTCATTCTCAGTAGCATGTACCACAAGTCCAAATTGGCAATATCCAGAAGCTGTGGGCTGACACCATGCAAGATCAACACGTACCCCATATGTAGCCAATTTAGGATTTGCATATACATCAAGCCAGCTAATAACAGGTCCGAAAGTTATTTTCAGATGTCCACGGCGAACTAAGCGTAATTGAGCATTAAGACCAGCCACTAATCGATACCATATAGTTGGTGGAACGGACTAAGAAACAAACAAAAATAATCAGTGAGCAAAATAAACATCCAGGAGTCTTTGTCAACATTTAACATAAAAGCAAAATTTTGAGTCAGAGCAAACCTGACTCATGATGCTGGTAAGAATATTATCACTATGAAGAGAGAAAGGACTTGTGTAACTTCCATCTCCCCCAAAAATTATTGACATGGGAAATCTTTGATGAAGACGAGGAGGCAGATCGGATCTTTTCTCGTCTCCACCAAGAAAGAAGTCCATATATGCCAGCATCAGATCAGATGTTGCAGCTACCTGTGACATGATAGATAAAGTAATTATAATAGTGAATACCATCAAACTACCTGTGACATAATCACTTAATGTGGTAGAGAGAGAGAGAGAATAAAGAAAAAACGACAAAAGAAAGAAGAAAAAAAACGTTAAACCAGACATTTAAACAAGTCTATTCGAGAAACCAGGCGTCTGATGCCTCAATTACTAGCAGCAGTTGGTTAGGGTAAGGGAACAAACATCAACAGGGCATTTAGTAAGCCAGGATCCTCAATTAGGGTAAGGGAACAAATTCATTAAATTAAATCTGAAGTACCTTCAACCCTTCATAAAGGGCCCGTGAACGGCAAGAGCGCAAGCAAGCATGATCATATTCTGATCGAACAAATTCTCGAAGTTTCTGTAATTTCTTTCTCCGACACCTTTGCAGCCAGGACCAAGCAAGGGGGTATGCAGTGACACAAAGGATACTATATATAGACCCTTCCCACCATTGATAAGTAGCTAAACTATTAATCTCATCCACAAATCTATTGAAGGCGTCTTCATATCTGCAACATGAAGTGATAAACATAATAGTTAAAAGATCAATTTTAATGCATAACATGAACTAAAACATCTTGCACATTACGCAACTAAATATTGTATTTGTTGACACTAAACAAGGAGTCAATATATTTTACGGAGACATACACAATGTCTTTTACTTGCTCTGGAGGACAATGAGGGAGATGCCAAGGTTCACTGAATGTATTTGGGCCCTGGAAATATAACCTATGCACATGACTTGGAGATTCCTCACTTCTATTTGTTTCAATAATCTGAAAGATCACACCAATACAATATTAAAATCAACTTTAATGTTGAACCAAGTCCCAATGGTAGCATGTATGAATGAAATTCATATGGAAAAAGTTGGTTATGGACCTCATTCAGTGATTCCAGAAAGGGGAAAGAGTGGTTCAGCCGAGTGTCATTTCGAGCAGGCGCAAGGGCTGGTAAATCATCTACAGCTACATATTTCATCCGTGCAACACTGAGAACTAGAGCAAGCACGATAAGGAGGCCTAAGAGAATAAGACCAAAAAACCATGGCCCGCCGAAAGTGTATACCAACTCTTCAAAAGCTGTATAACAATTTGGCATGTGATATCTATCAGATGTGCACTTGTATGGACAAGGAGTCTCTGCCACACCACCTTTTGAAAAGGAAATGGGAAATCTAATCAATTTACAACTTATGAAGAAAAAAAATATCATGCTAAACGTGTACACAAAAATAACTGTTTTTATTCTTTATTTAAGGTGGGACGAAAGCAAATTTCATTAGTAAAATTACCTCGAACGGAAACATATATAGCACGATGTGGAAGCTCATGAAGCGGGCATTTCTGACAAAGGGCTTTATCAGACCCACTGACATTTTTGTATGTGCCAACAGGGCATTCCTGTAACATGAAATTAAAATGCAAGTCTAAGTAAGAAGTTTATCTTCAAAACTTCATCTCAACTATAAATAAATGCAATCTCCTTATTTAATAATATTAGTAAAGAAAAATATGACTAACAGCAAAAGATCACCAAGAACTAAAGTTTGTGATGTCCAACCACCTAATTTTCTAAAACCAATTCCAGCTACACAAATAATTATTGAGAATTGTGAAGAATTGCGGTTCATCTACCTCACAGAAGATACCATAAAGCCCTTTGGGACACGCCTTTCCACTGATAGATCCATTTTTTCCAGGAAGACCCTGACCTCCACCAAAACCACCTCTGGAATAAGAAGTAAAGTCTCAACCAAATTTGTCTAGATAGATGAAAACGAAATAAGAAGTAAAATCTCAACCAAATTTGGTCTAGATAGATGAAAACTTATGCACACATGTAGATTCATGCACGTTTACATTAGCTAAAAGCAACCAAAAGAGAGTTGAAAAGTATGGTCAGAACCTCCTGAATGAGATATGTTAGTTATAAACCGTCAAGTTCTTGTAAAAAATTACTCACGTTGAATTTCTTAAAAAAGGTGATAGGCTAGATGACCCAAAAATACATAGGCTAGATGACCCAAAAATACAACCAGCTATATGATTACAAAATTTCCAACACAACCCCCTGACCAATAAAAAAACCTTAAAATAAGTTTGGTTGTTACACTATCAATCTGCCAATGGCAAACAAGTTCAAGGGCTCTACTTTATTTCCAGGATTCACCTACACTATAACATATTCAAGTGTACATCATTTTATCAAAGAGTGGCATTAATTGGTCTCCAGTTGGAGAGACCTGTTGGCTTAAACCAAGAAGTCATATACCAAACCAAATCATAGCCAGTACTTTTACAATGTGGTTCCAAATATTAATTTAACAGTCATGAATTAGCTTCTAACTCAAAATCAGACAATCCATGAACTGGGTCAATCAAACAATTCTTTACTGGTAGATGCATAAAACTAATATAGTAGACTTGGACTAAAGCATAGTTTTTTGTATACCAACCCAGTAATAATGCTTCCCTCAACACTCGCTAAATTGATGTATTCATCTCCAACTGGAATATGAGACCAATGAAAGTGAACCCTTCCACCACCTCCACCCCCACCCCCGCTAGGGCTTCCTTG
>Ga0315915_1002218_pt1 | contig 24346 bp, 20 predicted proteins | sample MpolbnodulesMG_FD_207738 | JGI IMG/M metagenome (GOLD analysis project Ga0315915, IMG submission 207738) | Medicago polymorpha root nodule microbial communities from Los Angeles, California, United States - branched nodules | ecosystem: Host-associated > Plants > Roots > Nodule | place: USA...
GATAGGTTCTTATGTAATAAGATTAGGAATAGTTTTAGGTTCTTATGTAAAAAACTTAAAAAGTTTCAACATTATTGTAATGTATTATTCAAATATCAAAGAAGCTTCAAAGAAATGAGTTGTTTTTATCTTTTTGTATTTTTATTTCTGTTTTATATGTTTATTTGCATTTATAGAACGAATTTCAAAGCTTAAAAATGAAAGTTCTGGAAAAAGGTCATTTCGGATTTTAAAATCCGGATAAATCTAGTAAATTATAACAATTCAATCCGGAAAACGAAATCCGAACCAGGAGTAATTTTAGAAAAAAAATAGGGCACGCCAGAAAAGTTATAGGGTGGGAAAAGTATAACTCTATAAATTATAAATAAGTAGTTCATCCAAAAGGCCCCAAATTGTGAGATAATTTTGCTGGACTAACTCGTGGTTTAATGTTTTTGGTAATTTTATCCTTTTTAATGCATAAGTTAAAAATACATTGTGAATTCCAACACACCAAAAATTCTTGTTCAAGGAGTTTACTCCACATATATAAATTATATGTAGAAAAACCTTGTAATATCATGAATAATGTATATCTTTTTTGGTGAATAAACGGGGGTAAAACCCCTGAATATTGTATATCTGATATGCCATGGGCCTGTTGCTGCATTTATACCACAAGTTTTTCTCTAAATTGTTTTACTGTAGTAGTTAAGACTTAAGAATATCTAAGTATCTACCGTGGAAGAGGAAGTACCCTTAATTACCAGAGATAGCAATAAATGCGTGAAATACGGACATAGAATGAAAAATTTCTTCATTTCCATCAACTATATAAAAGTTTTCATTTACACAGTGTATGTCAGGATAAACAATTTGAGTAATTTCCTTTTATCGGCTTCAAAAAATGGACTAAATCCTACCTCAATGTACTGGATACCTGTACTTTCACCTGACCAAAAACTTCCCACAAGGGTACTAAATAACAGGAACACTGCCTTTTGTTTGTTGCATGGTTCCTAGGGGATTTCCTACAAAACAAATACAACATCATTCTTATGGAAACTAATTCCCGTACTCAAAATTAGCATAAATTCAAAAGACAAAAAAAAAAAAAAAAGATGTGAGGGTATGACAAAAAACACATGCTCTGGTTTATCTATATGCAAAAAAAAAAAAAAAAAGTAATAATAATACTAATAACAATCATTCTAACAATTCTGGTTGCTTCTTGTCAAAGCTTGCACTTCAACGCAAGTCGTATCATATCAGGGAGCAGCAACAAAATGATGTAACAGTCACTATCAATCACATAGTTGGAGACATTCTTTTGATGATTTCTGAATCTTTTTTAATTTAGCATCGGCTGTATGTTATCCTTGACACATGTGGCTAAGTATAATAATGAAACCAAAAAGACAACATAAGTAACAGATCACCTGTGTTGCTTGCAAAAGAATAACCCTTTGGAAGAAAATTGCCTCTTGTTAAACCAACGTTAGTAGCAGCAGACCTTGAAACATTGTCAAGAACAAACCGATCTGACAAGCCAACACTAGGCACACCTCCTGCTTTAAGCAAGCAAACTTCTGAGCTTTTTGCAGGAACATGGTCAGATTTTTGGGTCGAGTACAGCATTGCCGAGTGGCTCTGTTTTTCAAAATGAAGAACGAGTCAGTTTTTGGTCATTTGCATAGAACTTAGCTTTTTTCTGGTGGGAAGGAGGGGAGGGATGGCAGGTGATTCAGTTTTTTAGCATACAGAAGATTAAAAATGCTCCTAAAGCCAACAACATACAGAGCATTAAATTATGTTTGTCTGATTTAAACATCTAACATTGAATAACATACAAGCTACATAACTTATGTCAAAGACCTATAGTTTATAATACAAATCACCCTTAATTAAGAAGATTTATGATTGACATACCTCCTTGTTGAGGACATTGTCCATTTGTTGAAATGAAGGGTCCCCCAGAGATGAATCTTGCAATGCAACAATCTCTCCAAGTGATGTCTTTTGACCCGCAACATCAGTACATAATTCCTCACTCAAGTTCTCAAAGTACATGTGACGAATAGCAGCACGCAATCGGTTGGTCCTTTGTGAATAATATATCTTTGTGGCAAGAGGTGCAGGAAAATCTAAACAAACAAAAACATACAAGTGTTACACCAAAACCAAAAAGGGAGAGAGAATGAGAAGTCATCTTAGAACTACTCAACTAAAGAACTGAAAGCAATAAGTATTTGAGGAATGGGCTTCCATTCCACAAGAGTTTAAGGTTAAGAACTTGTTAAACTAAAAAATAACTTTACTTTTATACCATTTGTCATCATGTGCTGCTGCTGCATATGGACCTGCCCAACATTTTTATGGACCGCGTCTCTATGTTCTGGAACAGTTTTTTCGACCAAATCCTTCCCTAAATGTTATCAGAAAAAATAAGTGGGTTATTCTTTCCCTGGCCAGTATCCAAACTCCAAAAGACATAACATAGGGTAAGCATTGCAATGGTAGAGCAGTCATTGATATCAAAATACAAAGTGTGCATTGCCAATGTGTGTCCCTACATATAAAGTCAACAAAAACAGAATTGCAAATAAAAAAGTGAAAAGTATGAATATAATATAAGCGACCAAAAAGCTCAGAAAGACTAAAGTTCATTTACCCAAATAACCAACCAAAAAAGGAGGCTGGAAAACTATGAAACAGTGACCAACTAGTTTCTCAATAAAAAATATATAGAACCGTCAGTGTTCAGATATAAAGAACTTTAAAAGTATGAAACTAAATTTTACATTTAAATTAAATTTTCGTATTTGATGCCATGGATACATTCATTGGAGATTTGCAAATTGAGCACGCATGGAGAGAGAAAATTTCTGAAGGGCAGCAGAAAGAGATTTGCAACTTTGCAACTTTAAAAGCCTGATGAGCGCGGCGTACCGGTCTAATCTTAAATTTATGAATGCAGAACAACTTCAATCGGTTAAATCAATATTATAGAGTTGTACTTTTTTGGAAAATAAATATTTAATTCTATGTTGCCTCTTAATTATTAATATTCAAGGAATTTCCAGCATCAAATGTGTCTACGCTCGCATGCTAACTTGTTTTCAAAATATACATGGCCGTGTTCAAGCATGTCTAAAACAATGAGATATCATGGAAAAAAACTTAATAACAAGTATAAAACTAACTAATACGTGTATTGGAGATTTGCAACTTTGGGTAAAGATGGAGAGGAACATGTTAATATCCAAACTTCCTTTCAAAAAAAAAAAATGTTAATATCCAAACTTAGATTTACAAATGCATAACAACTTGTTTTGGTTAACTCTATACAACTGTATTTCAGCGAAAAGTAAGTCTTAATTTTCATGTTAGCTTGAAATTATTAATATTCAAGGATGTATGCTGACATGTTTCCAAAATACATGCCCATGTTCTAGCATGTCTAAAACAATGAGATATGATGGGAACAAAGTTGACTGTTTGTGCGAAAAATACAGCATTTATTTCTTCAAATGATAATTCTTTAGCCAAAATCTAGAAAAAAGTACATCATGGTGATACTGCAAGAACAAACGACAGTGGCAAACAAATTGGACACTTACGAGTAATTCCATTTGTTAACTTCACAGTTTTTGTCACTCCAGACTCTGTTCCATGCCTTTCTGGTACATCAAGATGTGTACTTGCTATCCTGCATCAGACATTATACATTCAGAACAAATTTATTTGAAAGCAGAAAGAAGAAATCGGAAGAAACAATGAATTCTAAACATAACTTCACATAGCAAACAAGATTAATATGGCAAACAAGGAAAGTCGTATTAGTTATAGTTTATCCAGAAATCAAATGACAAACAATCACTATGAGCCCAAGCCCAAATACTTTATTATTTATAAGCTCCATGCTAGCTTTGCAGATAGTTTTCTATATGTATATTATTTGTATTTTTAAGGTGAAAGGAGAGTGAAGGTATTCAACACAACTAAAGAATTAAAATTCATTTTATTCAAACTACAAGATATATGTGATGAACTAAGAAAGCATACGATTTATGACGTTTTGCTGGAGGATGTGTTACTGAAGTTTGGAGAACTCTGTTTCCACCATTAATTCCAGCATCATCCAACATAGATGCCGCATCTACGAAAAGTTCATTTTCAAATTGATCAGAACATCAATATTATGCATAACAGAATCTAGAACCCAGTAAGTAAAATCTTACTCCTGAAAACAATTGTGAGGTACACCCAACCATGTTACACAGAAAACAGGTTAAAAAATGTAAACTTAACTTATCAGTTTTGATACCTAGTGCCGTAAACTCGAATTATAATATTAATTAACTCGAGGTATGCTTTACGAGGGCATGAAGCATAACAAATAGTAGGGGGGAGGCTGATTTGAGTTCAGGGAAAATCATAATCAGGGCACTGCATATGTTCCTTGATTGTTGGAGAAAGAGGACAGAGTGAAAGCAGGTCAGAGTGAAAGCCAGCACAAGTTAAAGAATCCGCACAAATGAGCTAAAAAAGTCAGCCTAACACCAATATATCATACAACTTCCAACAATAAATTGACATTGACTTAATTTTAAAAAATTGGATAAAAGTAAGGGTATAAGATTAACATAGACTTATTGTACAATATGAGAAAACGAGAGCTATAGAAAGGGATTTTACCTTTAATCTTACTGGAAAAGGGAGCAACTCTGATTCGACTGTTCAAATGGGGTTGTGCCACAGCAGTGTCAATATTATCCACAGAGTCAGACCTTCTCGGCTCCACAACTGCGGTAACTTGTTTGTGAGGGGTTATTAGGCACAAGAGATTATTTTAAAGTAGCCTTCACATTAAAATGTATTGAGAAAAATTTGACATTGTTTTAACTTAAAAAAAAATTGGTTAAAAGTGAGGGTATGAGAGTAACCTAGACTTATTGTACAATATGAGAAAAGGAGAACTTAAAAAAGAGATCTTACCTTTAACCTTATTAGAAGATGGAGCCACTCTGATTCGACTGTTCAAATGGGATTGTGACCCAGAAGTGTCAATATTATCCAAAGACTCAGACCTTCTCTCCTCAACAACTGCAGTAGCTTGTTTGTGAGGGGTTATGAGGAACAAAAGTTTATTTGACAGTAACCTTAACATTAAAATGTACTGAGAAAAACTAAAGAAATTCCTTTAAAGAGGAAATCACATTCAAGAAATCCTAAATACAAGTTTCAAAAACTAATATTTTTATATAGTAATTTAGTAGTATCTTCAAAAGTTTGCAACTGACTAATGAATTCTCATTTTAAGGATACTTGCACAAGAATTTGATAACTTTTTCCTTTGTTTCCTTGGAGGTTTCCTATTCCCAGTGTTGCCATCAAGCTTCAAGCAAGTTTGTTCAGTGAGCTTTAATGATCTACAAAGTTCTGACAAAATAGAGAAATGTAAGGCGGTAAAAATATGAGGAAGATTTAATGTTAGTGCCTTCCAAAGCATAAGGAAATTGAAAGGAGGAGATTATGAGACAAAGCCACGTTCAAAATGGTTGTAAGCCTCAAATCTCACACCAATAAGAACCAAAAGGTTATAAAACAAATTGAAAATAGGCCACCAGACCTGCATGAGCAGCAAATTGGCTGTCCGTGACTGGTCTCTTGCAATTTTTGCAGCATACCTCAAAAAGGATACCAAACAATCAGTTAAATGAATTCATTCCAGAATATAAATATAATTCAAGCAGACAATGTTTGCCGATGAAAAAATCTATTATAATTAAATCATGTTTAGAACGTAATTATAAAAACAGAAACAGTTCAAACAAACTACTATTTGATTAGTAACTGTTGCCTTCTCGTGAATATGTCATCCTTTAAATGAGCGAAGGTTCGAATAGAAGTTCCTTTGTGTCGACAAACAAAAAAAAAATCCATGCACATAAGCAACACTCAGCTCTACAGGTAGCAGTTACATATTAGATAAACATTTTAAAATAAAAAAAGTCAAGCAAAAGGTTGAACAGGCTACAGCACATGACGCCCACTAGACATCTTAAACTAGAGAAAGCAATTAAAAACTTAAACCAAGGATTACAAATACAATAATTGTATAAGCTCACACAACTACACAAGATTTTGAAGAGTTCATTTACATGCAAAGCCAGGGTAATAACTCAAAGTCAAACTGTACTCTAAAATCCTTAAAGGATAAGTTATGCCTCTGCTTTAACTCATACATTGCACAGGCAATCAACATCAGTTATATAATCATATTGTTTGCTGCAAATATCATATAAATTGCAGAGGGTCATTAAAAGACTAAACTGAACTGTGCAGCTTAATGTCCACTAATTCCTGGACATAAGGAAACAATTACTGACCATCATCATACCTACCATATGCAGTAACAAAAGGATGGATCCGTCGAATTTCAGTAAATCTAAAAATACCAGTAAGCCATGTGAAATGTTGAACACATTCCCTTGGGAAGCACACTAATACTAGGGAAAATGCTAACCGGTGCCTTAGGGGCACTAGTTTTTAAGTTGAAAACAACACTTTTTAGACTTTTGAGAAATTCAGTGCACAACTTCCAAAGTAATACTACTATATTTGGCTCATTAAACAAACCAGTGTCTAGTGCACCGATTAACATGACCCTAATGCTAGTCCAATAACGCAGAAAAAGTCAAGTATTATTAACATTAAAAAGAAGGAAAAACATACCAGCTGCAAGGGATCAGTCATGGGTCTCTCACCATAGATATGCATATCTGTATATATAAAATGTAAAGCAGCAGTTTAAATATCCCGAAAACATATACTGAATACAGCAATAAAAATATGAAGCCTGGAAAAAGAAAGCAAATATAGAATTATATGCATGAACTAGTATCAATGGCAGTGATAGAAAGATAAAGCAGAATAGCAAAATTTGGAAAACTGCACATGCTAGTATAACCATAAGCAGTTTCACACCGGTAAAGCACTTTGTCCCCCCACCCCCACTCCTCTGAAGTGGATTGACTATTTACTTTTATTAATTTTTTTGGGTGCTTTTGTAATTGAGGTTTTTTTGTTAGACGTTATTTATTGTTATTTGGTATTTAAGGATCACTAGTATAAACCATCCACCCCCATAAAAAACAAAAAAATATATACTATATTAATATTCAATATGCAACACTGATCACATTAATTTTGTTGTCAGCTCAAGAAAAAACTAAACCGTGAATTGAATAAAATATACTAAAAAAGAACATTAAATTAATATTGAATGAGGACTATTCACACGTTGAATTAAAAAAGTCTGATTCACCAGAGAGCAAAACAACCTTCTTCACTGAGCAAATTTGCTTCATCTGCGTAACGCAGTTGTCTATGAATATACTCAGCTGCTGACTTCTGTCTGGCAAAGTCATCTTCCAAGACCATACATGAACAAATTATATGAATCAGAAATAAAAAATTATTATTATAATGTGAACCATAATTTGACATAGACAAAAATCTAAGAAGTAGAATCGCGTTGGTGCTACCTGGAACAGTTTGAGAGAAACTTCCAGCGGCTAAAAGCCTTGCCATGACCTTCATTCTCCCATTTCCAGATGAACACACCATTGTGAGGGAAAACAGTATCTACAATTACGATGATCGTAGCAATGCACGAAATCGAAAGAATGAGTAACAACGAGAAAGACGAATGCGGAATAGGAAACACGAAATAGTCATTCGCGAAATAAACAATTGAAAATCGGAAAGGATCGTAGAAAACGGAAGAACATTACCTCGGATTCGGAACGAAAGGAATTCCGCGAGAATGCTGAAAAAGAGCGAAGAATTGAGGGAATTGGAATCGAATTGGTGAATGGTGATGATCGGAGAGCAATGCTTTTAGAGAAAAAATGTGAAGTGATTTTGATGAGGTCTTCAATGGCGGAAGAGAAAACCCTAGAGAATGAAGAAAATGGTGTGAGGATTTATTTACTTTTTTTTTTTTGGGTGATATTTTTTTTCTCTCTCTTCTCCGCCGGAGAAGGCAATAAATAGGAAAAGATTTTGAGGAACGAAGCGTTTTTTGCGTTGCTTATTGCTTATGGCTTATGCAATGCCTTCTCTTCTCTATTGCAGTGCACCACACTACTGTGTACTATCACTTACTTTTTTTTACTTATTTCAATTTTAAATACTTTTTTTAACGATTTTTCAACCACCATTTACATTTTTATATTGACATCAATAGTTTAACGACGGTGCATTGACAATGAAGGTGAAAAAAATACAAGAAGGGGGAATTGAATTGTGGTTTCTTTTTCTTCTCCTAAACTAAAGTCACTCTTTAGAACCTGATAGAGTTCAGCTTCTGAAGTGATAATCAGAGTCTAAATGCAGCGGATGAGTAAAGAGAGGGAGGGGGGAGAGACACAAAGATATTATATAGGTTCCTTCCACAAACCGGAAGTAGTCATGTCTCCATTGTACTTCTAATGAGAGTTCACCAAAATAATCAATATCTGATTACAACTGCTCACTGCTCAAAATAGCAAAAGACTTCAAACTACTCAACACAACTGCAAGAGATTTCCTATGCTCAAGAACACAATCAAGAGACTTCATATGCTCAAGCACAACTGCAAGAGACTTCTATTCAAACAGAACTGCAAAGAAAATTGTTTGAGGTGGAACACTTGATATACAATCAGTGGTGTTGACAATACAAATCAGATAAGACTCTTAAGACTCTAGAATTTCTAAGATATGAAAGTTGTTAAGAAATTCTAAGTGAACTTTGATGTGGAACAATTTCTGCAAAGGTTTGGCTCTAGGAAATTCTAAGTGAACTTTTATTGTGAGTCTCTGAGAAATTTTAAAGTCTTCACTCCTTTATATAAAGGTGTGAAAGAAACGTTGTTGATTGCCAACACATCAAAAGAGTTGTTGCAGAAGCTTGATCAAATCATCAATGGTTTGTTGCTTGATTTGGTTACTGTCCTATGAAGGAACAATTTCAAATCCATTCTAAGTATAGAGGAATACCAGCGTATTCACAACTGTTGTTCTTGTACTATTGCAAGCACAAAACAAAGTAGTGGAGTAGTGGTTGTACAATTGTATCATTGTCCTTTATATGCGTTCTCCAAAGAATAAACATCAAATGCCATCAAATTCTTTTGAAACAATTGTTGTTCTAGGCTTTTATACCTTCTGCAATACTAGGCATAACAATAACAGCATTTAACAAATTTTAAAACTTCAGTTTTCCAGCTTCTGATGATCTTCAGAACCTTTGATGACGTCAGCTTCTGGTGAACAACTTCTGGTGATGGTGCTTTTGATGACGTCAACTTCTGATGATCTTCATAACCTCCTGTCTTCAGAACCTTTTTTTCTTCAAATCTTTCCTTGCAACATAAGTTTCTATTTGTAGATTCAATTGCTCTCATTTGTTCTTCAGAACCTATGCCTTTAAAGAGACATTACAAATTTTTGTCTATGGTCCTGCACACTTGAACAAATATTAGCATATACAATTGACATTTTTGTTAATACCTTGTTATCATCAAAACTCAAAGGGTAATGTTAAACACATTTTGTTCCAACAAACAATTCAAAACAATTTTGCAAACGCAATCAATTAAAATATGACTGGTGATATTTGAACAATTATTTAAAACAATTTTGGTGGCAATTTTTTTTCTCTCTTTTCATTCGTCAAAAACAATAAAAAGAGAAAAATGAAAAGAAAAAATAAGAACTCAATGTGAGTATGAATAGAGTTGTCAAAAGTTATCATAAAGTGGTATAAATATCATTTCTCCTCTACATAATGTCATTTGATTGAATGCATCCGTCAAAAAGTAAAACGTTTACGGCGTTGATACATATAAATTAAATTCTTTTATATTTTTACATTTTTATATATATTTCCTTGTTCAAGCGTTTAGGCCCACGAAAAAGTAATTAAGCCCAAGACCATTTCTGTGGGTCAAAGCATCATCTTCGAAATTACTATTTACACCAATTGTTCAATTCAAGTAATATGTAAATCAAGTTTAACTAATTAACTGTTAATTTAATTGACGAGACAAATTTAAACAGCAGTTCTTATGCTCGTTAATTAGGTGTCCATGAGTTCTAACTCAATCGGTAAAAATATCGAAACTGTTAGGTTGTACGCCGTGACAAATACGATTTTTTAATAGATATTATTATTTTGTCTATTTATCAAAAGAAGGAAAAAAAACTAGGTTTAGAGCCATGCATTTTGGAATGTTGTATCGCTGTCCTATATGTGTGTGTTTTTAAGACAGTAAAATATCAATCTTTGTTCTAACATTGACTAATTCTATTAGAAAATTTGTTAGGTATAGAGGACAAACACCTTCAGTTTATTTAGATTAGATTAGATAGATTAGATTAGATTTTCTTCATGCATGATAGTGGAACTGTCAATTTTGACTACAATTCACTAGTTTGTTGGTTTATCTTTCACTAATCTTTGTTGCTTTAATTACTATTTTACAAATCCTTGGTTTACTGGTTTATCTTTCACTAGTTAATCTTTGTTGCTTTATTTATTAGTTTACAATTCACTAGTTTACCCCCTTATTTAAAAGGAATACATTAGATACAAGGCCAATGCATAATAGATACAAGGTTCCAATATGATGAAATACTAGTTTGAGAGCACGACAGTAAATCACAAACAGAGACAAACAAAATAAACCACACTTTGACTTCAACTTGACATCATATGCACCGTCTAAAACCACAGGCAGTAAGAATGTACTACAACATATGTATCGGATATACTTTCTGTAGTGGGGAATTCGTGTTGTAATTTGTTTGCTCAAACTATTTTTTGGAGTTGAACAAATTTATTACTATAATTGTAATTTTGTAAATGGATTGGCACAAGATGAGCCCAAAATCCAACAATGTGGACAATAGTAGCCACCGATTACATTCCTTAATCTTCCAATAATGATGGATTATTATACAAAATAGAAGTGTCCATGGATAAAATCAAGAGAGGAGGATGAAGACAAGGGCTGTCATCCTTGTTCATTTATAAGATTACAATCAGAGACAAACAAGATAAACCATGCTTTGACTTCAACTTGACATCATATGCACTGTCTTGAACTTGACAATGTATTGCATTGAAGCGAGAATGTAATACAGCATATGCATCGCCATATCATTACCCCTGTGTATAAATTAAAAGCAAATTCATTTTACAACAAGAATCCCCGTGCATCCAAAATTCAAATAATTGAACCACACACAATCAGTACCAGTAATAAACGCGAGACATCCGCTTCTTCAGCATCTGCTTGTTCATGTAAAACTCGGTTATTGATTATTATCATTATTATTAGTAAACAAGATAATTGATTTTCTATAAGATGAGAGACAACAGCCATACCTCACCAATTTGATTTTTTCGTTCATCATTCTCATTTAATCCCCTATTGCATCTATCAATTCCCAGATCAATATAAACCTTCAAGTCCTTGACACATCTCTTCTCCTCATCACTGAAGGAAATATCATTCTCTATGAACTTTAGAGCCTGCGTTATGGTTTCAATTTAAGATACATATACAACTTGCCACACAAACAAGATAATGTTGTATATTATCAAATGATAGATATTAGTGTAGAGGCTCCACAATGGAGGAACAACAAAATCAAATAGGTAAACCAAAGTCAAAGACTCCTAAACAAAGCATCATGCTCCTAACCAACTCTAACAAGATTTTCCCAATGCTTGGCTCACCATGGACCATAGGCTGTAGTGTCCTAACGCACTATAGTGGATGAGGGTGAAATATATCAATGTAACTTGGTTACCTTCTCAAATCTTTTAGAAGCTCTTGCATATTCACGACGTCGGTGCAATGATTCCCCTTTTTCTTTCTTCTTACGAGCAGCTTCTATCTTCTCTTTATTGTTCATGTCCGAGATCTCCTTACCCTAAAGCAAACAGTGACCGAGGTATAAATGCACACAGAAAGCGGCAATGGTATCAAACCAAAAAATGTTGTTGAGAGACGGAAGTCAGAAAAGGGAAGAAGAGGAAAAAATAAATAAAAATAAAAGACATCATTCTTATTTAAATCCTTGCTAAATAATGTTCTAAAAACACGTGAGGAATTTGAAAATTATTCATAGAAGAGTGTAACGTTTAACCCTGCTAACCAATGCTACATATTTTCTAAGAAATCCTTAACCAGCAGAGCCCTGAGAGCACAGTTAAGCACTTGACTCTTTATCGTGCCAAGAAAGACTTTCTAAATTAACTATGACAAGACTTCCTTGCTAAACCAAGAAGGTGGCAACGAAACAACAATGTCATTTACGTCAACAAAACAACTTTACTGGTAGTTTGTTTGATATAGAAAGAAATTAATGTGAGAGGGTAAAGCATTGGGAAAATTCTCATTACTCGAATATGTTTTAAATTCAAACGGCTCCGCTTGATAATCGACACCATGGCCTTTGGTAAAAAAATACAGTGCCATCTTGCAGCTTACCAGTTAGTTTCACTACAAAAATGCAAAATGAGGAAAAATCACATCAGACACATGAAATAAATCGATTAAAAAACAATGCACTAAATCATATAATGGCATGAATGAATGGATGATGATTTACCTTTGACAACAGCTCCCTTATTTGGAAGCTCATATCCTTCTCCTTCCTTGAGGACAGTCTTAGAAAAAGGTACTTTCATCTTCAAAGAGAGTAACTTGAGAGTAATCTGCAATGTTGCATTAGGCGGAACTGAAACATAATAACCCCTGCTGAAGGTATAATCACGCTTGCCCTCTTCCCCAAATCCATATTGGGGCTTGACAGTAAAAATGGCTTTCTCTCCCTTCTTTATGGTCTTAACAGCCTTTGAGAATGCAGGACAAAAATGACCATCCTTGACTTCGAACCAGATTCCAAAAAAGTCAGCTTTTTTTTAAAAACCTTCCCATGTCAAGACATGCTTCGTACGTAACTGCAACAATGGTAGTTAATTAGTAGTTCACACGCACACACAAGGAATGAGTAAAAAAAGAAATGAAAAAAATAATATGTTAGAAATACGAACATGTGTGATGTATACCACAAACTCGATCAAGATCCTGAGGGTATTCACAACCCGCCCGCTCCTCGAGTATGCACTTTAACAAACCTCCATCCTTACATATATCCTCTTCCACAACTTTAGATTTCCCTACAATGCAATCTGCAATGCAAGCAAGGCCAAGGTAGCTTTGTCAAACAAACTACCAAAATATGAAGCACGGACATAGGACAACTACTGACACACCGACACCGATGATAATTTGAGAAAATTACATAATTCAATGTAATTATATGCATCAGACACACCAAGACATGTCTAATCTAATCCGAGGAGTGTTTGTGCTACATAGAAACAAACAAACTACCAGTAAAGTTGCGTTGGTAATGAATGAATGAATGGTAACATGATGAAATCAAATTAACTAAAAAAATCAATAAATGATGCGAGGACAGTAGTATTTTTTAGAAAATCTCGCAAATCAAAATGTTTAACAAAATGCACTGACTTCCGAGATAACGATTGAGGGCAGTGTGTTTGATCGTGTCCTCCATTTATGAAATCAATCGAAAGAGAGAGATATTCTGGAAATATAATTTGTTTCAATTTCAATTTAAATTGCAGGGTTTTGTTACAAGAACAAGAAAGAAAGGGGGCGCTAGTTAACCCTTTGGGCATTTCAGAAAAAAATGCGGAGATGATTGATCAACAATGCTTCCACAATTGTGTAGTCTCCACACTTTTTTTTGAGATATAAGACTCAACTGGAAACTATTACAAATGAATGAATGCATTTGCTCATAAATTATTTCGATTCAAATCACCATCTATGCTATTGAATTTAAATTTTACTTGATTCGAGAAAGAGTATAGTATACCATTCCATTAGTCCCTAACTTTGTAAGTCCTTGAAATTAAGCTATTTTTAAACATTCTTTAAATATTCTAAAATAAGCAATTATTCTTTAAAAAAAGTCAAATATTTTGATTTCCAATACATTTACTACATAAATTTTCATAAATACTTACTACTTATGGTCCTTAAAGAGTGATCCGGGACACTCGTTAACATTTTCCATTTTTAAATAAAAATCTCGCATTGAATCAAATTTTACTCATATTTTTTTTTAGAAAAATTCCTTACGACAATATCAACTAATAAAATGTAACCCAAAAAAAATTTCAACTAATCCAATATTTGTCATCCAAAAACATTCAAAATCATCCTCCACTACATTTTTTGAGTTTTTCCAAATAAGCCATTCTTCCACTTCCATTTTTTTTCTTTCAAAGCATTCATCCCCCATCCTCTATTAAACTCTCAAACAAATCCTAAATGTTGTCTCACTCTCCTCTTTGATTACACATGATTATAATTTTATTTTTTTTATGATAGTGTTAGAGCTTCAAAATATCCATCGTTACTCAGTTAAATACAAGGTAGAATCCCCTCTCGCAACTAGATTTTCTTCATACATTAGAATGGATCTGTCAATTTTTACTCGACCTGATATTTGTCAATTTTTACTCGACCTGATATTTGGTATGATGGGAGTCAGATTGGGTGTCGCCTAATACATGTGTTTTTAAATTGGACTGCAGAAAATATGTCGCCTAATTCACAAAAATAAAATATATATATATATATATATATATATATATATATATATATATATGTGGCCTAACAGAAATATGGACCTTTCTTAAATCAAAATCAAAGTTTTATGTCGATCGGAAGTATACCTCTAGACAAAATACATACACTTATAAAATATACTTGAAAATCAGTTTTAGGTCGATCGGAAGTATACTGCTAGATAAAATGCAAAAGAAGCTCTCGCTTATATATATCATGACATTTGTCGAGTATAACCATCCCAATGAACAATGAATTATCAAACTATCAAAGTTATTAACGATAGCTCAGTCAGTTTAGAACATGCGATATTATACATTTTTACACATCTGTCTTTATTTTGGGCGAATGTAATGTCTAAGGTCATCCTGAAAAAGACAAGTAGGCAAACAAACTAGAACGAAAAGCCATCATGGCTACTTTTCATGTTGATTTTCTCCTTCAATGTCTTCTAACAACAACTCATTGTTTGGTTCAGTTAGTTAGAGGAGAGAGGAGCAAAATCTCTTGAGAGCCAATTTAAGTTCCACTTTGAAAGTAGAATAGAGGGATTTGAAATATTTGTTTCATACTTAGACTTGCATATCATTTTATTTAATGTTATCTTAAATATTATAATTGTGGAAAATGTAATTTTACTTGCACCTTCCCTCAAATAAAATTTCTCCCCTTGTCAAACCACAGTATTTTAAAATCCCTTCCGTTCCATCCCCTAAGTTTACACAAATGGACCCTTATTGATCAAACATAAAGCAAAAGGAACGTTCCTAAATTATTGTTCCTTTTGCGTATATGAATGAAAGGTTCGGTACTAGCAAAATTCCATACCTAATGTTCACAAGTAAATGCATTCGACAACTGTCTACCAATTCTTCTAGGCAAGTAGACATGAAAAGGACAGAGAAAAATATTCAACGGAAAACAACCAGAAGCACTAAATTTAGCACATCCTCATGTCCATCACAACAAATACTTCTCAACCACAGTTCGGCCAAACTTCTCTTGGACATCCTTTGGCGTTTCAATCTGGAACAAACAAGCAATATCAATAAAAATGTCATAGGTAAAAGTTAATTGAAAGGCTAGCATTAAAACATCTGCACGTTGAGTTACTAACCGCATTAAGCGCTTTGAAGACAGCCTTAACTGTATTATGAGGATTTCTGCTACCAACAACCTATGAAGACAAAAATTTAGAGCAAACACTAAAATTGCAGGACCATATTCAGCTTTTTTTGGTCAGACAGTTACCTTTGACTTGACATTCTTAAAACCAGCTAAATGTAGTATGGTTTGGACTATTCTGCCGGCCTTCATGCCAGTTGCAGTGGAAGCAGGCCAGAGATACACCTATTGAATAATACAGATGACAAGTAAAAAAAATGACAAGCTTTAGACATACAGGATAAACGCAGGCAGCATATCCTCATTCATTACTCATTTGAGACAAGTAAAACAAAATACTTAATTTACTTTTCTTTCATAGCAGAAAGAAACTTTATGATATAAATGGGGAATTACTGGTAGAAGAAGGATACAGATTTTACTACCTTGGTCTTTTTATAAGATGTTTGTATTGCATGTGCAATTGTGTGCTCCTCGTGCCGCTCTACATAATGCAAATTCTGAAAGCACTTCTCATATGCCTGATTGTATTCAAATAAACCATTATTTCAATATGATATTAAAGTTCAAAACTCTAAAACGTCAAACATTAAACATGATGCACATGGGTTTATTTTAAGATAAAAACATAAACGTATGCTGAAACTTGATATTTTGGCAATGATTTTAGAAGCCAAAATTCTCAAGAATACACCAAATTTAAAATATTAGTCAAAATCAGATTTCATACTTGGTGATTAAAAAATCCTGTCAAGTCATTTTGAAAAAGTTATTAAACTACATAGTTGAAAATGTAAATAATACCTGCTGGTTAGAATAGATAGAAAACTAGTTTATACACCTTCTGTAACTCGAGTTATGAATAATAAAAAGATGAAAAGTGGAAATTTTTAGGATACAATTTATAATAATCAGCCAAGGATTATAACTGATTTAGCTTCAGCTTGTTGAAACAGAAGAAAGATTGAAGAAATTTGCGTGCAATGCATAAGACATGGATAAGGTTTTGTGTGATAAAAAATCATAATGCCAGATGTTTTCTATTATGCAATTCCGGTGAGAGAACATGTGTCACAGTCACCAGTTCCAGATCCTCACAGCAATTATGAACAAAATATCTCAATGACTAACCATAACCTATATCAATCTAACATCACATAATTGGCCAAAGAACAGTGCCCAGTATAGCTGTCAATACAAATCTCAGAAAAACATGAATCAATAGTTTAATAAGCTTGCAACTATTAGAAAATAAAGCAAAAATAGATCCATATCTCTTATGGTGGACGGTGAAATTGCAAACGTTTTCTATATTGAACACATAACGATTAAAAAAAAAAATAGTGTCAAATCAACTTAAGCATGATTTGAAGAAAGACTTAATACGATATTGCTGGTACCTTATTGAGAGCATCTGGAGCTTTAGGGCCTTTGGCTTTTGCAAAACCAACAACACCGTTATAGTTGCCACATGCTAACATAGCAGTATACTTAAAAATTTGTCCTCCCTAGATCATGAGAATTGAAACAACCTAAGAAAATTTGAGAGCAAGTGGGGAAAACATAGATGGAAGCTCGGATTTGTAGATTACCTTTGTGACTTTACAAGTTCGGTTCACATCTATCAATTTTACATCAAAACCCTGGAACCATAAACAACAACCAAAACGATTATTTAACCAACAAAACATAAAAATGGCAGCTGAGATTTAAATAAAGCAAAAAAAAGAATATGGGAGAATTAACAAACATTTATAGACATGGGTACACTAAAAGTGCACCACATATGGAACATTAAAACTCTGACCTACAAAAATGCTTTTATTTGTGTTTGATAAAAGAACAAGAAGAAATTTTCCAAAGGACAAGGCATTCAAATTTATATTAACTTAAATCAAACGTGATATTCAAACAAAAACAAACTAGAAAATTCACAGAACCAGTAGCCTTGCAGGCTATAGCCACTGCTACACACAGAATGTTATCCACCAATCAACAAATGATTGAAGTTTCTACTATACGACTAGAGGTCAAAGATTTGGGCCATGAAATCAGTCTCTTGCAAATAAGGTAACTTTCTGCCTAAAATAGATCCGCCGCAATGGATGTCATGCAGCTCTACCATAGATTCCACTATGGTGAGACTGGGAGGACTACCAGCTTAACGTCGCACATCCACAAAAAGAAGTGTTTTTTCTACGAGGAGTACAGTAAAAAAGTAGCCAGCTAGGCTGATAAGTAAATCAAAAGGTACCAAACAAAAGTTTTGCCCAAAGGTTGTAGATTGAGGATAAAAAGTGCAAATCTCTTACTCCCTCCGGTCCGATTATTAGAAAAATTTTGAAAAAATTGTGTCCCATTTATAAGAAAAAGTTACAACTTGAGTTGTATTTATTGTTTGAATTACTTTTTTACCCTTATTTAAAATGTTTGTCTTTTAATGTCTCGCAAAATTAAAACGATAAATGAGTTTATTGGTTTTGATGTTTTTGGTTTTTTTTTTCACTTATAATTGGTACCAAAGTAAGTATTAAGTTTGTCCCTAAGGTGAGAAAGTAAGAGTATATCCACCCTTCAATTCATTTAAAATGACCTGTGATTTTAACTTACTAAAACTCGAGGAATGATATACCCTATTTGCTTGCTTAATGCAGACTTCAGAGACAAGATTTTTTATTTTACAAGAACCTTACTCGAAACTTGATATAAAATAAGTAGAGTATCATACATAATAACTTAAACAGCAATGTGTTCAAAAATATCAACACCGAATCAGTAAATTAGGCAAGTGTGAAACTACCTTCCGGAAAAGTGGTCTTCTTTTCTTCTCAGTTAACTCATTTCTCTCCTCTGCAAGATCTTTGATTTCTTCTTCTAGAGCCTTACCCTTCCTTCCAAACGTATACACAAGTTCAGCTAGCTTCTCCTCAAGTCTCTTGTCAATAACATCAAGTTTGGCCAATAATATGTTGTCTTTTTCTTTCATGTCATCAAACTCTTCCTCATCATCGTTGTCAGCAGCATCTTCGTCTCCTTGAGCGGGTTTATCCTCCTTTTCAAATCCAGATTGTTCCAAGGTATCCATATTGGGCCCCCCCTGTTCTTGTTGAATGAGACCGTAATTGGCAGGGTTATCAGGATCATAAGCTTCCTTCCATTGCACCAATCTCAAAGCCCTATTAAGCTTATGCTGCAGAATAAACCTATCCTTTTGCTCAGTAACCACTTTAAGCCGATTCATGAGTTCACCAATAACCCTATACTCAGTCCGAAGCTTAAAATGCTTGTCCTCAAACTTATCAATTTTTTGCATCCATTTATAAGCATCGTCAAGCGAATCCGCTTCGGTGAAATTCTGAATCATTTCTTCATGCCTCCTGAACTTCCTTTCGAAATCACCAACCTTCTTCTGATTAGCATCCAGATCTTCCTCATCATCACTATCAGAATCAGTCGGCTCTTCATATCGGTTCAACTCCGAGGTTTCCTTAAGCTTCTCCTTTTCAAGCTTCTCAATGAGAGAACTTACACCCATGTAATCATAACCATCCTCAGTCTCGGCATCAATGTCGGCAGTGTCTAAACCAGCTCTTAATCTCTCATTCTTCTCTCTCAACCTATCCTTCTCCACCTCCTTAAGAAGTTCCATCACTATTCTGGCATCAGAAGTAGTGGAATAGAGACTCTTTCCATGAAAACGGGAACATGAAGGTAATGTAGTGGCTGCATACCCTAAAGGTGATCTTACAGAGTTCCGAAACACATTGGTTACACTTGCAGATCTTAATAGCTTCCTAAAACCGTGTCTACCATACTGAATATAACCCATTCAGATTGATGCTACTCTATTTTTCTCTGCGTCAAAACACATAAAGTTCGATTGAAGCATTTTATCAAACAGAAAACAAGCATTGTATAATGTGGCACAAAAAACAGAAATATGAATTAACTATATCAATGGAAGCGTGCATCTCAACAATGGAACAAATAAAATCAAAGTTTCATTATTAAATTATTATCCAATGAAAATGAAAATCACTTAGTTGAACATTTCGGTGTCAACAAAACAAAGGAAAGAGGAAAGAAGGAAGAAGAGAAGGCAAATCGGAAAAGTAAAAAAGAAAAAGGAAAAGATGGACGAAGTTCTCACTGTTTACGGCGGACGAAGACCACTTCGCATGTATTTCCCGGCGAGGTTCACGTTTTCCGGCCAGCGTTTGGCTGAGTTCAGCGTGAATCCAACTAAGACTAGTTACTCTGATGATACAAAGGGTAAAGCAGCTGCATTTTTTTTGTTGAAATGGGTTTTTTTTTGTCAATGATGATGGGCCTCTTCAAAATCAAATGAATTGGGTTTCAGTGTTAAAAATCACATTTTGTTTTGTGAATTTCTTTTCCCACCCTACCATTTTTTCACTTTCACCCGACCTCTGAAATTTCCTTGTTCGGTTATTAAAATCCTAATTATGTTTAGCCATTTTTTATGAAATTCAAATCAATTTACAATTTAGTATAATGACATAATTTAGAATTGATAACAAGATCTAACAATTCATCATATTTTATTTATTAAACATAATTATAATACATTATCATTAACATACCGCTAATTATTACAAAATCTTTGACATGAAAGCTAAATATATAGGCGGTGTTTGGTAACGACGAGAAGCTAACTTATAGCTTGTTGAATTACCTTATAAGTTTGTTAGATCAAAACGTGATGTGTTTGGTAACAAGCTTTTCCTACGAGCTTATAGCTTTTTTTGAGAAGCTATTTCAAGTAGCTTTTGAGCTTATAACTTTTAGCTTTTTACATTTCGTTCCAATTATAACCTTATTATTTTATTTTTGTTACTTTTTTATCCTTTTGTAAAATGAAATAACTACCCACTACCTTAAATCAAAATTGCACGTTCCTGATACTCCACTCCACCCAATTTTCTTCGTTTTGGATAAAACAGGATGCTCTCATGCTGATTGTTGCAATTTTAAATACAATTTCAATAATGATATCAACCGAAGAAGCAATTCTTATCGGGTTATTTTTTAGAAATCTCAACGAAGAAAAAAAGCCAACATGCATAGATAGAAGGACCAACAACGAGTATGTAACTGCTCTCTGTCGATACGATGTTTATACGAGATTCTATTTTTCGTTCAAAAATCAGGTCCATTTTATTTTATTTCGTAAAAAAAATCAATTTTTTAATGTTTTTATATATCTAGAATAAAATATATTTATTTAATGCAAAAATATATTTAAAATTAAATGGTTATGTACTTTTATGTCATTTTATATCTACAATAGCTAAATTTGTCAAACACTTTAATTTAAAATGACTAGCTTTTCATCTATAAGCTATCAGCTATCAGTTATCAGTTATAAGCTAACTTTTCAGCTATCAGCTAGCTAATCAGCCATCAACTAGCTTATGGCCTAATTTTACCAAATAGAGCCATGGTAGAAGTGGAGGCGGAAGGAGAAGAATGTTTTCCATCCCTCTCGTGCATTCTCAGAAGAATTCGAGAGAACAAGATGACGGAGCAGAAGAAACTGAAAATTTATCCAAATAATCTCATATCCAAATGATAGAAGTAGTGCTGGTTAGAGGCTATAATTGAAAACATGCAATTAATAATGTTTTGAAAAATAAAAAAGGTCGTTAGTTATTTTGAAACAATTTTGTTTATAAATAGGTTTCTCATTGTATGGCGATGTGAATATTTCATTTTGAATTCTATTGTAAGTAGTAAAAATTTAAATAAAAAAATAAAATCATAACCGTGAACTAGATTTTTTTTTTTTTTTGAAACATAAGAAACCTGTATGTTCCCAGCCACTGTCTATATGCAGATGACATCCTCATATTCTGTAGTGGTACTTTGGCTAATATTAGAAACATTATGAAGCTATTTGAAGTCTATGGTCAATACTCTGGTCAGATTGTCAATGCCCAAAAAAGCAAATTTTACTCTGGCGCTATTTCTCTGTCTAGAATCCATACCATTTCTTCCATTACTGGTTTTAGTCATGGCAACCTGCCATTCACATACTTGGGCATGCCTTTATTCAAGGGAAAACCCAAAGTCATTCATTTAAGGCCAGTGGTGGATAGAATACAAAGCAAACTCCACGCTTGGAGGGGCAGGCTCCTCACTATAATGGGAAGGGTTCAGTTGGTTGATGCGGTGATAAGTAGCATGCTAACATACTACTTTCATGTATACAGATGGCCTGCTAGCTTGCTCTCTGAAGTTGCTAAGCTGATGAGGAATTTCATCTGGAGTGGTAATTGCACCCAACAAAAACTGTGTATTGTCTCCTGGGAAAAAGTTTGTCAGCCTAAAGAGAGTGGTGGCCTCTCTGTTAGGGATCTTGTTATGGTGAATAAAGCATTTCTCCTTCTTCTCTCTTGGAAACTGCTCACTTCAGAGGAACAATGGGCTCATATTGGTCGAATCAGATTTCTCAATAAACACAAGCCTAAAACTCACCACTTGATTCCATGTGGTCTGTGGGCAATGGCAAGAATATCAGCTTTTGGGAGGATAGATGGTTAGAGGTTCATGTTGCTGAACTCTGGAACATTCCTTCCACTCTGTTACCTTCCATTGAATTACAAGTGGCTGATTTTATAGTTCAAGGTAGATGGTGTCTCCCTCCTTATATTAGGCAGAAGGACCCTGAATTGGCTAACAAAATCATAGCTATCACTCTACCTGAAGATGACATCCCTGATATGCTTCATTGGACCTTGGCTTCTGATGGTATTTTGACTAGTAAACTTGCCTTTTACAGCTTGTATGGTAATAGCCAGAGAGTTCCTTGGTCTAACTTCTTATGAAACAATTTCATTCCCCCTACCAGATCATTCATCACTTGGAGGCTGCTCAATAATAAATTACCAACTGATGACAATCTCAGGAAAAGAGGGTGCATTATAGTCTCTATCTGCTGCTTTTGTATGAAACAGGTTGGGTCCTCTCATCACATTATATTTGATTGTGAGGTCATTGCCATTTAACGGGAATGGTTGAGTAAAGGGAGTGATATATCATTGGACTTATCTAGCTGTCAGTCTCTTATTTTGGGTGTTATTGGTCATGGCAGCACTATGGTGCAACATGTTATTAATTCTGCCATTGTTCATATTATCTGGGCCATTTGGATTGAAAGAAATCAAAGGCGCTTTCACAACATGCACAAACCCATGACAACCTTGTTCAATTGTATTTTGGTGGATGTGAAGCTAAGCTACAATCTGGTCTTGGCTAAGGGCAACTCCGATATGAAAGATTATAAAATATCCAGACTTTTTAACATACCCTTCGAGATCAAAAAGATATCTGTTTGTAGTGAAATCCATTGGTGTCCTCCTATTGGTGAGGTGGTTAAATTCAATTGTGATGGTTCATCAATAGGGGTGCAGTCTAGTGGTGCTATAGGCATAGTGATTAGAGGTTCCACCTCCTTTCTTGGGGCCATTGCTAGTAACGTTGGCTATGCCACGACGCTTGAAGCAGAATTTTCAGCTTGCATGAGGGCAATGGAGAAGGCCAAGGAAAAGCAGTTGAATGCTATGTGTTTAGAAACTGACTCTAATTGTGTGGTTAATGCCTATAATAAGCATACTGGTGTCCCTTGGCAAATGAGAGCCAGATGGTACAACTGTATCATGTTTTGTGAGACTATTACCTGCTCTTGTGTGCATGTGCTTAGAGAAGGTAACCAGGTGGCAGATGCTTTGACGAAGAATGGTTAGAGCCTGGCTATGTACTCCTCTCAATGGTGGCCTTCCCCACCCCCTTTCATCTCTTCCCTTCTCTACAGGGATAGCTTCGGACCTCCTTATGCTAGACTAAGTAGTGTTTGATTTCTTTCCCTCCTTGGTGTGTAGGGCTGGGTTTCTTTTTTGGCTCTTGTTTACTTTTGAACTTTGTTGTATACGGTTCAGGCCTCTCCTGATTTTTTATTGATTTTTAGCTTTGATCAAAAACAAAAAAAACTAACATGAAGGGAAGAATGGTTATCTATATAACCATTTTTTAGAGAATTTTTTTTAAAAGGTTTAGACAAATTTTATTAGTTGTTATATTATGACTTTTTTAAATATTAAATTAAATGAAATTTATATATTTTTTATGATAGAAAAGTTATAAACAATCACAAAAGTTTATTCTTTCAAAAAAAATCACAAAAGTTTATTAAAGTGAAAACAATCATGATAGTTTATAAATTAACTACGTACGCAGCTAGTTTGGCATAAGTTGTACAATAAAGTCGTGCTCCCTCCTATATCTCAAATGCAAGTAATTTTCCATTTTTAATTCTTTCAATAAATGATGTATGTGGTTCATATTATATATCACGTAAATTATTTATTGAATGAATTTAAAAAGTGAAAAATTGCTTACATTTGAAATTGAAAGGAGTAATACTAATTTTTTTTAAGAAATAAAATTATACTATCGAATAGTCCCCATAAACTTATCTTAGTTGACAGAGC